>ERZ836877.3262-NODE-3262-length-18715-cov-14.428189_pt1 | contig 18715 bp, 17 predicted proteins | sample MGYA00519469_ERZ836877 | MGnify/ENA primary metagenome ERZ836877 (study PRJEB31850, sample SAMEA3708809) | human gut metagenome | biome: human gut; feature: human-associated habitat; material: faeces | place: China | collected 2014 ... | reverse complement strand
CGATGCCTGCGGCGGGGTTCTTATAAAAGCCTCGCAGAGTTCGCGTCCGCAGACGCGAAATAATTTAATCATTTTTTGCCGCGACATGTGCGTGGCAAAAAATACTTCTCGGCCCAGCAAGTGCCAAAGGCGCGCAGCGGGCCGCAAACCTTTTGGCAGCAAAATCGTGAGATTTTGCGCCAGTTTTTAATATGGTATCGTCGCCATGGCCGCCGCGTCACGGGGGTCGAGGAAAATACCGCCTGTCAGGGGCAGCGCCGTCAACAGCAGATAGGCAACCCCCAACAGGATGGCCAGCAGATACCACAGCAGCTCGCCGCCTGGCAAGTGCCGCCGCAGCAGGAAATGGTACAGCGCCATCGCTCCTGCCGCGGCGATGCAGAACAGCAGCCACAGGGGCAGGACGCCCCACAGGAAGCGGCACAATAGCACCATCAGCGCCGTGGCGGCCAGCAGCGCGGCGCAGTGTCCGCCCCGCGAGGCGCTCTCCAGCGGCTCCAATCGCCACAGCAGCAGCGCCGCCGTCAGATAGGGCCAGAACACCAGCTTGCCCAGCTCCCAGGGACTCTCGTTTATCGGAGACAGCACCTCCGTGGCGGGACAGGGCAGGGCGGCGGCCAACCCCCGCAGCAGCACGGCGGCGGCTGCCGCCGCCAGAAACGCCCACAGATACCGCAAGCGCCGAAACATACGCATCGCTCCCTTTCCGGATCGTTATGTCTATTCCTATGCGGAGCGGCGGTAAAGCTTGACAGTTTCCGGCCACAGGGGATATAATAGAAGTACTTGTCCGTCTTTTTATGATAAAGAGGTAACGTATTTCATGAATATTCGATTGATCACCCGCACAGTGGGCTATATCCTGTGGGTCGAGGGCGGCTTTCTACTGCTGCCGCTGCTGGTCAGTTTGGGCTATGGCGACGGCTGCTGGGAGGCTTTCCTCTCCGCAGCGCTGCTGTGCGGCATTTTGGGCGCGCTGGCGTATCTGGTGCCGGTGAAACGGGGAAGGATGCAGGGCCGTGACGCCTACGCCGCCGTGGCGCTGGCGTGGGTGGCGCTGACGCTTACGGGCACGTTCCCCTACCTGCTGTCCGATACCATTCCGTCCTTTGTGGACGCATTATTCGAGACCGCTTCCGGTCTGACCACCACCGGTGCCACCATTCTGGACTCGGTGGAGACCATGCCGCCCAGCATCCTGTTCTGGCGCAGCGAGACCCAGTGGATGGGCGGTATGGGCGTTCTGGTGCTGTTTCTGGCGCTGATGCCCCATCTGGGCGACGGCGCCTACTATCTGATGAAAGCGGAAAGCCCCGGCCCCATCAAGTCCAAGCTGGTGCCCCGTGTGGGCGGCACCGCCAAGATTCTGTACACTATCTATATCGTGCTGACGGCGGCGGAGGCAGTGGCCCTGCGCATTGCGGGCATGTCTTGGTTCGACGCGGTGAACCACTCCTTCACCACCATGGCCACCGGCGGCTTCTCCGTCCGCAACACCTCTATCGCCGAGTATCAGTCCGACGCTATCACATGGGTCATCGTGGCCTTTACGTTTCTGGCAGGCATCAACTTTTCGCTGCTGTACGCCGTTGTGCGGGGCCGGATCAGGGACGCTCTGCGCAGCGAGGAGCTGCGGTGGTATCTGCTGATTTTAGCGGCTACCATCGGCCTGATCTGCGTCGACCTGCACGTGGAGCTGGGACAGGGCTGGTACGAATCCGTCACCGACGCGGCGTTTCAGGCTACCACCATCATGAGCACCACCGGCTACGCCACCAAGGACTTCACCCTGTGGCCCACCTTCAGCCGGTGTATTCTGGTGCTGCTGATGTATGTGGGCGGCTGCGCCGGTTCCACAGCCGGCGGCATGAAGATCAGCCGCCTGATGCTGCAGGTCAAGAGCCTGCGGCGGGAGCTGGATCACATCATCCACCCCAACCGGGTGTCGGTCATCACCATAGATGGCCAGAGCGTGGACGAGCGGGCCGTCAACTCCGCCCACATGTTTCAGGTGGCGTACCTGCTGATCCTGATGGCCGGTACGCTGGTGGTTTCGCTGGATGTGCTGGGCTTCACGGAGTCCTTTGTGGCATCGCTGACCTGTATCAGCAATGTTGGTCCGTCGCTGGGTGCTCTTGGCCCCATGGCCAACTTTGCGTCCCTGTCGTGGTTCAGCAAGCTGGTGCTGGCCCTTATCATGCTGATGGGCCGTCTGGAGTTGATGCCGCTGCTGGTGCTGCTGAGCCCTTCCACATGGCGGAATAAGTAAACAGGTAAATAAAAAACTGACCGGTCGCGGGCGACCGGTCGGTTTTTTATTTACCTGCCGCGCAGCAGCGCGTACAGCTGGGCGTCTTGATAATACACCGTGCCGAGTCCCACCATGACCTGCACGATATTCTGCGGCTCACCGGCGCTGACGTAAACCTCACCCTGATCCAGCAGAAACGTCACGTACCGGTCAGCGCCATCGTAGCCCGCCGCCAAGGCGGCTTCCTGACTGATATTGTGCTCCGCCGCGCCGTTCAGGGCCGCCGCCAGCTGCTCCGCCGTCACGTCGGCGGCCGATGCGGTGTTCAGCTCGTAGATATCCTCCGGCCGCAACGCTGCCATCAGGCGCAGCGCCATGGCGTCATGTTTCCGCTGTTCCTCCTGTTGCTGTGTCTCCTGCCGCTGTTTGCTGCCGTCCAGGTCTACACGCTCCACGGCGCTGAACATTTCCGTGACCCACTGGCGATCCTCCGGGAAATCGGCGTGGTATTCGCCTGTGCTGTCCAGAAACACCAGTCCCAGCAGCGTATCGCCCTGATACCGGGCCACCGCGTACTCCCTGATGGGGAGACGCATCTGACTGTCCAGCGCCAGCATATCCACGGGAGACGCCTTTTCCGGCTCCCGCATCGTCAGCGCGCCGTCCAGCCGATACCAGTCCGCCCGGTTTTCTCCCGTCTCGTACTGCCACACCTGCGCAAAGCCGGTCAGCACACAGCCGTCATAGCCCGCCGGATCGTCTGCCCGTTTTGCCAGCAGCGCCTGCAATTTCCCATCCACCTGAGACTGGAAGGTCTCATAGGCGGACTGGTCGATACGGGTGCTGCCGTCCCGGCTGCAGCGCACCAACTCGTACAGGTCACTGTCGTTGAAATAGGCTGTCCGCTGGCAGCTCTCCCGCGCGGAAAGCCGCTCGGACTGGACGACCACCACATTCTCCGCCAGACCGCAGCTGAGACGGAGAACGTCGGCGGGAACCGACACCGTGACTTCCCACTGACAGCCGGACACGCTGTAGCCCAGATCGTAGCAGGCCTCGGATTCCGTGATCTCGTGTGTCGCCGCGTTATTCAGCGCCTTCCACATCTGCGCCGGGCTTGCGGCGGCCAGCTGGCCGCCGCAAAGGGCAACCTTTGTCACCTCGTCCTCCTGCAGAGCGGCCATAAAGGCCGCCGTGGGGCTGAGATTCGGGTCTACCGCCGGTTCATCTATCTGTTCCGGCTGCGCTGCGCCGTTCGCGCCGCAGCCAGCCAGCAACGCCAGCAGCAAAGCCGCCAGCAGCGCTATTCCTTTCTTTCTCATAAGGTGTCCTCCATAGCGGCCAGCATATCGTTGGCCCACTCCCAGTCCTCGTCAAACAGCGTCCAATAGAGATCGTCATATGACATGAACACCAGCCCCAGGAAGGCATCATCCTTATACCGGGCCACTACCTTTCCCGCGTCGTTGAAGCCCTGCATCCGCAGCTGGCTGTCCAGATATACGCCGCCTGCCCAGCCGATCTCCAGCGGCTTATCGGGGATCAGGGCATAGTCGAACTGGTACACCTCCGCCCGGTTGCCGTCCTCGGTGGCGTACTGCCACAGCTTGGTGAAGCGGGTCAGCTGATAGGCGTGGAATTCGCCGGGGTTCGTGGCGTAGGTGTCCAGCGTCCGCTGCATCCTCGCGTCCAGCTCCGACTTGAATGCGGCATAGGCCGCCTGATCGACCACCTCGTCATAGTCCCGGCAGTGGCGCACCAGATCGTAGAGCGTTTCATCCTCGAAATATCCCTCGTCACGGGCAGAGGCGTCATAGGAAGCGACCAGAACCACATTCTCCGTCAGGCCGCAGCGAACGTCCATCTTGTGTTCGTACATATCGATCTGCCAGAAAAGGTACGAGTCTCCCATTTGCGCCTGCCCTCCGGTAACGGGATGCTCCGCCGCGCCGTGCAGGGCGTCCGCCAGCTGCTCCGCCGTTACGTTGGGATAGTAGAGACTCCCGATATCCTCCGGGCGGATGGCGGCCATCCGCTCCGCAACGGTAGGCGTCTCCTCGCGGCACTGGCTCACCAGCTGGTAAAGCGCATGGCAGCGGAAGTACGCGATGCTGCCCTCCGGGTGAGGATACGAGGAAGAATACAGGACAGAGGTATCTATCACCTGCACGATGTCCAGCGTCTTGTCCCAGGAGAGCCCCAGGTCGGGGCTGCCGCTGACGGGGATGATGACGCACCAGCCATCCTCCTGTCCGTAGCCCGCCGCTTCCGCTTCTTCCTTTGTGATCTCGCAGAACACGGCATCATGCAGAGCCGTTACCAGCTGCTCCACGGTGATTTGGGGGTATTGATCGATGAATCCATCATCGATCTTCTCCGCTGTAATCTCCGCCATGGCGGCGGCCACAGTGCCCGGCTCCGGCTGCGCTGCACTGTCCGCGCCGCAGCCGGTCAACACCAACAGCAGCAACAATGCCGCCAGCAAGGCTTTTCCTTTCTTTCTCATACCGTCCTCCTTACCGCTGAACGGAGCGCACGCCGTTGTCTACAATGCGCCATCTGCCGTCGTTATATTGGGTGAGATAGAAAAATTCCGTGATGGTGCCGCTGTCCAGGAAGGTCTTTGTGCCGTCGTACTGGGCCTCATACACCGCCTTGACCGTCACAAAGTGGTCGGCCAGCAGTTCATTCGTCCAGCCGCGGGATCGGGCCAGATCGCCGTCGCTGTACATTTCCACGATCCGGGCCGTCTCCGTCTCGTCAAGAGCGGCGGAGATCACGCGGGTGCTGAGGGTGGCGGGCTTTTGGGCGTCCGCCTCGATGGCCTTGCGCACCACCTCCACCGGGTCGGCGGCAGGCTCCTGAAGCCAGCCCTCAAACTGATTAAAGAGCAGCACAGGGAAACTATCCCGGCCAATCGAGGAATTGAGCGTGATCTCATAAGGCCCGCCGCCCGGCGTCAGTTCAACAGTACCGCCGAAAGGATCGTAATATTTCCAGTTGGCGTGGGGTACGCCGTTGCTGTCGTTCTCCGCGCCGCCGGACACCACCGTGAAGGTAGCGCCGGGACACACCACAAAGTAGTTGTTTTCAAAGACCTGCGTTTCATCCTCCCGCACGAGACCTTTGCCGGTGTAGTACACGTCCGTCACCTCCAGCGTCAGATCCTCATAGGTGAAAGTCTGGGTGGTCAGCACCGCCCTGCTGGGCAGCGTCTCCAGCCGGTCAGCAGGAATAAGCTCCACCTCCGGCGTATTGTCCTCCGGAAGCGTGCCGGGGTTCCAGTTAGCGCCGTTCTGCCGCACCAGCTCATACAGGTCGTGATCCCGGAAATAGGCGCTGGTCTGTGTGCCGTTGGGAATAGAGACGGATGACAGCGCTGCGGTGGGATCCATCACATGCACGATGTCCGCCGGGACGGTATCGCAGGAGACCAGCAGGTCACGGCCGTTCTCCACAGAGACCGACACCATGTAATGGAAATTTTCCCCCTCGGTGAGATCGGCCTGCTCCGCCTTTTGGAAGTCCTCCTCCGTGATCTCGTGAGCGGCGGCGCGGTTGATGGCCTTCACAAGCTTCTCCCAGTCGATATCGGGATAGCCGTTCACACTTTCGCTGCTCAGATCGTCGGTGGTCAGCTTCGCCATCATGGCGGCGATGGAGCCCAGATTGCCGGATAGTTCCTCCTTCTTCGCTCCCGTAAAGGTGCAGCCTACGCACAGCGCCGCCGCCAGCACCAAAGCAATAGCGGCCAGCGCCGCCGTCCGGGGCTTTTTCGCCAGCAGGACGATCCGCTCGTGGAGACTGGTCTTGCCGCCGTCCATGGCGGTGGCGGTCAGCAGTGGGCTTACGCCCCGGCCGCAGGCCATACGGATCAGCGTGCGGCCATAGGCGGCGCGTTCCGTTTCGCCAAGGGCGCGGATGGTGGCCTCGTCACAGGCCAGCTCGCCGTCCTGACGGGACAGCTTAGCCGCCCACCACACCAGAGGGTTCCACCAGTGCAGCGCCAGACACACTGCCCGCAGCAGCGCCCACACATGGTCGCCATGGCGGAAATGGGTGGTCTCGTGGGCCACCGCGTGGCGCAGCAGCACCGGATCGTCCGCCGTGGCCTGCGTCACATAGATGGCGGGCCGGAACAGGCCGAACAGACAGGGCACCGCCCGCTCCTCCGCCACATAGACGGGAAGTGCCGCACCCTCCACCGCCAGCGGACGGCGGCAGCGCCGCAAACGCCGTGCAAAGCGGACGTTGGCCGCCGGAAACACCAGCAGCGTCGCCGCCGCGCCGCACCGCCACACCGGCAGCAGGATCTTACGGAGGGTCAGGGCGTTTTCCATATGGCCGAACTGCGCGTCGGCGGCGCTGGGCTCCGCCAGCACCACGGTATTACTCACCGCGCCGCCGATGGGATGACCCTGTACCGTGCCGTTGCCGGCCTGCCAGATCACGTCCACGTCCCGGACGCTTTCCGCCGCCTGTACCGCTGGGGCGCGCTCCACCACCGACATGACGCTGATATCCGTGCTGCCGAAGCTGACGGGGAGCAGCAGCCGCGCCAGCACCAGCAACCACAGGGCGTATTGCAGCCGCAGGCTGATCCGTCCCCGCAGCAGATACCGCAGGGCGATCACCGCAAGGATCAGGATACACGAGGATACCACCCATTCAATCATGCTCTTCCTCCATTTCCCGCAAAATGGCGTACAGCTTGTCGATCTCCTCCTGAGACAGCGTCTGCTTCTTTACCAGCGAGCTGACCATCAGGCTGACGCTGCCCTGATACACCCGCTCCAGCAGGTGCTCCGTCTCCTGCACCGCCGCGTCCTCACGGGCTACCTGCGGCCGGTAGTGCTTCATGCCGCCCTCGCTGACGGCGCTGACCGCGCCCTTGTCCTCCAGCCGCCGCAGCAGCGTCAGGGTGGTGCTGCGGCTCCAGCCGGTGGTTTTTCCCAGCGCGTCGATGATCTCCCGTCCCGTCCGCGGCGCGGACGTCCACAGGCATTCCATCACCTGCCATTCTGCCTCCGTCAGACCCATGTGTGCCATATTCTCACCTCCTGTTGTTTACATCTGTAATCACACTGTAGCATATCGGTTTACGTTTGTCAACAGGTCGGAGGAAAAATTTCTCCCTTTATTAGCCTCCCCTGTGTAAGGGGAGGTGGCAAAAATCTTTGATTTTTGACGGAGGGGTTGTTACAATCCCCCAGTCTCGCTTACGCTCGACAGCCCCCTTTACACAAGGGGGCCTTTTATACTGCCTTCCGTGTAACCACACAACAAATCCCCTCCGGCGTACCGGAGGGGATCGTATATCACAAATCAACAATAACCGCCTCGTGTCCCGTGGCGGGCAGAAACTTCTCCAGCACGTCACAGGTTTTCAGCCGCAGGGAGGAGGTATTCTCGCAGGGATGGCAGCCGAACCATTCATCCTCGGCCACCGTGCGGTCGATGGCCAGCGTGACCCGGTGCTCCGTGTCGTTCATCAGCCCCAGAATGGAGGCGGAACCGGCATGGCAGCCCAGCAGCCCGATCAAGTCCTCCTCGGTGGCAAAGCTGAGCCGGGAGGAGCCGATCAGCTTGGAGAAATCCTTGGTGGAAAAGGGCTTGTCCCCCGGCATGCACAGCAGGTAAAAGGCGCTGCGGTTCCGGGGCGTCAGCAGCAGATTCTTGCAGATGGAAACATCCAGCGCCTCACCGATGGCGACGCAGTCCTCCATGGTGAAGGCCGCCTCATGATCCACACGGGTAAATGGGATATCCAGCCGGGCAAGACACTCATACACCCGGTTTTCCACCTCGTCGCGGCGTTCCGCCGGAGCGCCGTTATAGACTTCCAGCATACCGCTCACTCCTTTCCCACCAGCATGTCGCCCACCCGGTAGATATCACCCGCGCCCACCGTCAGCAGCAGGTCGCCGGGCTGCGCCAGCGCCCGCAGGGACTCCGCCGTTTCCCGCAGTGTGGCGCAGTAGATGCTGCCGGGGATCTGGGCGCACAGGTCGCGGGAGGACACGCCCACATCGTTGGTTTCACGGGCGGCGTAAATTTCCGCCAGCACCGCCACGTCCACGGTACGCAGCTCCTTGACGAAATCGTCAAACAGCGCCTTGGTGCGGGTATAGGTGTGGGGCTGGAAGGCGCAGATCAGCCGCTTGTGGGGCAGACTGCGGGCCATGTCCAGCAGGGCGTGCAGCTCGTCGGGATGATGGGCGTAGTCGTCGTACACCTCAGCCCCGTTAAACGCGCCCTTGTACTGGAAGCGCCGCTCCGCGCCGGTAAAGTCCGCCAGACCCTCCTCCACCGCTTTGCCGTCCACGCCCAGCACATAGGCGGCAGCAGCGGCGGCCAGCGCGTTGGACACGTTGTGCCTGCCGGGAACGTGCAGCTCCACGTGGGCGTAGGTCTTGCCCTCCGCCACTACGTCGAAGCAGCCGAAGCCGTCGAAAAACGCCACGTTGTCGGCGTACACGTCGGCCTTGCGATCTTTCACGCTGAACCAGTACACCTTGCGGTCAAGACCGCTCAGCGCTTCCCTCGCGCCGGGATCGTCGCCGTTGGCGATGATGAAGCCGTTCTCCGGCGTCAGGCAGGCAAACTGGCGGAAGGAATGCTCGATATCGTTCAGATTCTTGAAAAAGTCCAGATGATCCGCCGCCACGTTCAAAATCACCGCCACAGTGGGGAAGAAGTTCAGGAAGGAGTTGCAGTATTCGCAGCTTTCCAGAATGATGGTGTCACCCTTGCCCACCCGGTAGCCCTTGCCCAACAGCGGCAGCGTGCCGCCGATCATGACGGTGGGATCCTTCTGGGCCGCCATGAAGATATGGGTGGCCATGGAGGTGGTGGTGGTCTTGCCGTGGGTGCCGGACACGCACAGGGCGTTGCGGTACGCCTGCATGATAGCGCCCCAGCCCTGTGCCCGCTCGTAGACGGGGATGCCCCGGGCGATGGCCCCGGCGATCTCGGGGTTGCTGTCATGGATGGCGGCGGTGCGGATCACCAAATCGCAGTTTTGCAGGTTGTCGGCGCTGTGGCCGATGGTAACGGGAATGCCGACACTGCGCAGGTGCTTTACGGTGTCGCTGTCGGTCATGTCGGAGCCCTGTACGTTCAGCCCCATGCCCTTCAGCACCTCGGCCAACGCACACATGGACACGCCGCCGATGCCCGCCATATGCACGCGGACGCCGGGACGCAGGAAATGCCGGATATTTTCAGTGGGATGCATCATAATTGCCGATCTCCCTTTTGTTCTATGATTCAGCCGCACACCACCGGAGCGGAAAATGCGCTGTTTACAAAATAATATCTGATATATTATAATACCCATAGAAGGAAAGTGCAACCCGGTTTTTTTCATGCGTTTGATCCCCGGACACCGGACGGATTCGCAGACAGGAGGAACAACATGAAGTATACGGGCAAATCACTGCTGTCTTTGCTGCTGGCGCTGCTGCTGGCGGCAGGGCTGTGCGCCTGCGGCAGCAATACCGACCCCGACGAGCCGCAGCCGGACGACCCCATTGTGGAGGAGCCCACCATCCCCGATCGGGTGCCGGTGCGGATCACCGCCACACGCCTGGCGGACGGCGCGGTGCTGTCAGACCGGCGCTGGGTCTATGACCAGTACGGCAACATGACTATGGAGATCGACTATCAGTTCGGCCTGCTGGAGCAGGGGTATGATACCTACACCTATGAATACGGCCCCAACGGGGTACCCGTTCAGCGGGACACCTATCGGGTGACGCAGGAGCGCACCCGCCTGACCGCTACGGAGACCTTTGACAGTGCAGGGCGCGTGACGGCGCGGCAGGTGTACAACGGGGCGGGAAAGCGTATCTTTGAGTACGCCTACGACGATCTGGGCAACGAGACGCTGTACGTCTCCTACGATGACACAGGCCGCATGAGCAGCAAGCTGGAGACCACCTATGACGCGGACGGCCAGCGCCTGACGGAGCAATACACCGCCGCCAACGGCAGCACCATCCGCCGCGAGTATCAGGACGGCCTGTGCTCCCACCGGGTGGAAACGGATTCTCTCGGCAAGGAGACGGAATACACCTACACCATCAAGCGGGACGGCAGCGGCAATCTGGTGACCTACAGCGCCGTCAATGCCGAAACCGGCCAGCTGAACTTCCGGAAGGACTACCGGAACACCTACGATGCAAACGGACTTCTGACTGCCGTGGAGGTCACGGACGAAAACGGCGAGTGCGTGGCTCAGAGCAGCTATCAGTATGACCGGCAGGGTCGCGTCACCCAGTCGGACGAGCGGGAATTTGCCGGTTCGCAGGAATCCCGCGAGGTATGGAACACCACCTATAACGACGGCGGCGTTGTGGTGCGGAAGGAGCACCTCCAGAGTCAGCTCAACGGCGGAACGCTGGAGGAGACCACCGCCTCCTACCAGTACGATCAGGATGGCCTGCTGACCGGTTTCACTTACCGGAGGGACGGCAGCAGCCTGAGCTTCACCATCGGGCGCGCTGACAACCAGCCGGTGGTGCTGAAGAAGGTCTGCGTCGGGCCGCTGGCCTTTACGGATTTTGACCTGATCTTCACCGGCGAGAACGACTTTACCATGGACAGCAGCGCCTACAGCGGAGCGGACGCCGCCTTCCTCAGTGAGGACAGCTACACCCGTGCCTACACCTACACGGAGGACGGTAGCCTGTCCGCGGTGGAGGAAACCACCGGCGATGGAACCACCTGCAAGCGCTGGGAGTACACCTACGCCCGACCCCGCAACGCCCCACAGCAGACGGTGACGGCCATTCCCCTGAATGCCGGAGCGGACGGCATCGCGCTGTACGACGGTGACAACATGCTGCTGTCTCAGGTCTCGTTCACCTATAACCACACGGGGCTCTATGACAAGCTGACCAACGCCGACGGCACCTTCCACTACACCTATGAAACGGACCCGCAGGGCCGCACCGTTGGCACACAGTACGACGCCGACGGCGAAGCATGGGGCACCATGACATACGACCGCTGCGGCAATCTGCTGGAGGATCTGATCTACGGCGAGCCGCGAGCCGTGCTGCTGCAATATGAGTACGACGCCATGGGCAACCAGCGCACCTCGTATCCCTGGAGCAGCGGCAGCCGCGCCTACTGCGCCTATACCTACGACGAACAGGGACGCCACACGGGTATGAGTCTGTACGCCTCTGAACAGCGTCAGGCAGACGAGCTGCTGGAGCGGAACACCTACTCCTACGACGCGTCGGGACGGCTGTACAAGCTGACACGCTATGACGTTAACGGCGCACTGGAGTGCTGCGTGATCTATCAGTACAAGGATTAACATTACGGCAACAGGAGGAACGATTGATGAAGCACACAGGAAAGACGATACTTACTCTGCTGCTGGCCATTCTGATGACCGTTGGTCTGGCTGGCTGCGGCAGCAGCAGAAGTGGCAGCGGCGGCTCTCTCTTTTCCGGCAAATCGCGGGAGCCCGTTTTGGTGCGGGTGGTGGCTACCCGTATGGAGGACAACGCCATCGTATCTGACGTTCATTACGCCTATGACGAATACGGCAATCAGACAACCAAGGCCAACTATCAGTTCGGCCTGCTGCCCAACGGCTATTCCTCCTATGAATATGAATACGGCAGCGGCGGCGTTCCCGCCAAGCGGAGCACCTATGCAATGGCAAAGGATTTCTCTCAGCTGACGCTGGAGGAGACCTTTGACCGGGACGGCAAATTGACCGGACGCCGCGAGTACGACAACGGCGAGATCATACAGGAATACGGCTATGACGGCAGCGGCAACATGATCCTGTACGTCAGCTATTCCGGCGGAGAGATGAACTACAAAACGGAGTCCACCTTCGACGAGAACGGCGACTGCCTGACGGAGCGTGTCACGCAGGCCGACGGCAGCAGCGATTACCGGGAGTATCTGCCCTATGACGAGCTGAACCGCAGCCATCTATGCTCCCATCGCGTGGAGACCGATGCCGACGGCGGAGAAACGGAATATGACTATACCATCGAAAAGGACGAGAATGGCTATCTGCTGACCTACAGCATTGCCAACGCCGCCACCGGCGAGCTGCTGTCCCGCGATACCTACGTGAATCTGTACGGCGACAATGGCCGACTCAACAGCATTGAGGTCACTGACGAAAACGGCGTCTGCACCCGGCAGGAGTACCTCCGGTACGACGAAGCGGGCAACGTGATACAGCGTGACAGCATGCGTGACTACGGCACCTTTGCCACGCGTGACACCTTCAGCTACGCCTATAATGATGCCGGTGTGAATATCCAATTGGACTATCACCACTATCAGAACAACCGGGGCGAGATCATGGAGAGTTCCTCCGTCACCTATTATGACGATCAGGGCGACATGACCGGCTATGACTACGAGACGGAGGATGGCCGCGTCAGCTTCGGAATCGGCCGCGTGGCGGGGAAGCAGGTGGTGCTGAGCAAGCAGTGCACCCGCTGGAACGAAAATATCCGGCTGGATTTCGACATGGTGTTCACCGGCGACAACGAGTACACCGAGGATCACACTCCCTACGACAACCTGGATGCCGCCTTCCGGGCTCTCGACTATACCCGCTCCTACACCTATGACGACAAGGGAAATCTGACCGCCGTGGAGGAGTGGGAGAACGGCGCGGAGATGCCTACCCAGCGCTGGGACTATACCTACGCCATGCCTAAGGAAGCGCCTGCTCTGCACCCGCAGGCTGTCCAGCTGACCCTCGGAAACGCTCCTGCCGCCGTCAGGCTCTATGACGCCGACGACAGTCTGCTGGCCGAATCGTTCCTCACCTATGGGGACGATGGCCGCTGCACGGAAATGGTCACGGACGGCGTTGCCTACGCCTACGAGTACGAGGACGCGGCTGACGGCAGCTATATCGCCCGCCAGTATGCCCCGGACGGCAGTCAGGTAAAGGAATTTTCCTATGACAGCTGGGGAAACATGGTGGGGGAGACCCAGTACGGCGGAGACTACCCCGTGTATCTGGAATATACCCACGACGCGCTGGGTACGCAGGACAGCGGTTCGCTGTGGGGATGGGCCAGCGGTTACTATGCCTATGAATACGACGAGTCCGGCTATCCCACCGCCCTGCGGCTGTACAGCACTTATTCCTACGAGCCGGGCACGCTGGCCGACTGGGCTGCCTGTACCTGCGATGACAGCGGCCGTCTGATCAAGCTGGAGGTCTACGATCTGTCCGGTAGGCTGAACGGCTATGTGACATACGAATACGCCGCCTGACGGCGGCCGGAAAGGAAGCGCGACATGATCCCACAGGAGGTACAGACCGTTCTGCGCACGCTGGAGCAGGCCGGACACGAGGCGTATGTGGTGGGCGGCTGCGTCCGTGATATGCAGATGGGCCTGCCGCCCCACGACTGGGATGTGACCACCTCCGCTCTACCGGAGGAGACCATGGCCCTGTTTCCCCACTTCGCCATTCCCACCGGATTGCAGCACGGCACGGTAACGGTGCGCAGCGGCGGCGTCTCCTGCGAGGTCACCACCTTCCGCACCGACGGGGACTATCCCGACCACCGCCACCCCGCCGCCGTGACCTTTACCCGCAGTCTGCGGGAGGATCTGGCCCGCCGCGACCTGACGGTGAACGCCATGGCCATGGACGCGGCGGGAGCGCTGCACGACCCCTTCGGCGGACGGGAGGATATCCGCCGCAGAGTGCTGCGGTGCGTGGGCGATTCGGAACGCCGCTTCCGCGAGGATGCCTTGCGCATTCTGCGGACGCTGCGGTTTTCCGCCACGCTGGGCTTTGCCATTGAGCCGGAGACCCACCGGGCGCTGCGGACACAGTGCGGCGACCTACGGTACGTGGCGGCGGAGCGTGTCCGGGAGGAACTGACCAAGCTGCTGTGCGGACAGGACGCGGGACGGGTGCTGGAGGAGGACCCGCAGGTGCTGGGGGTGGTACTGCCGGAGATCCTGCCCTGCGTGGGCTTCGACCAGCACAACCGCCATCACTGCTACGACGTGTGGGGCCATACGGCCCACGCGGTGGCCGCCGCCCCGCCTGACCCAGTGCTGCGGTGGACTATGCTGCTGCACGATCTGGGCAAGCCTCAGTGCTTCACACTGGACAAGCAAGGCGTGGGACACTTCCACGGCCACCACCGCCCCAGCGCGGAGATGGCTGAGAGTATCTGCCGCCGCCTGCGGTTCGATAAGGCCGCTGCCCAGCGCATCTGCCTGCTGGTGCGGTATCACGACCGGCCCATTCCACTGACAGAGCGGGCTATCCGCCGGGCCATGAATCAGCTGGGTGTGGACGGCCTGCGGCAGCTGTGCGCCGTAAAGCGGTCCGACAATCTGGCTCAGCATCCGGACTACCGCGGCCGCCAGCAGGAGATCGACCGGGGCGAGGCCATCATGGAGGAGCTGCTGGCAAAGGACGCCTGCTTCAGCCTGAAGCAGCTGGCGGTAAACGGGCAGGACATGCTGGCGCTGGGCCTGCAAGGCCCGGCCATCGGCAAGATGCTGCAAGCCCTGCTGGACGCGGTTATAGACGGTGCGGTGGAAAATGAGCGGAACGCGCTTCTCTCTCTGGCACAAAAAATGAAGAATTAAAATCATGCCGTAAAGGGCGGCATACTACAGTTCTTCACTTTTCTCTTTTATCTTTTCACTGCATAAAAAAAGACGCCGTTAGATGGCTGCTTTTTTGTTTTACGCTTGCATTCTTTTAGAGATTTGGTATTCTTTGCCCCACTTGAAGGCACATTTTGTTCAGATAAAGAGTTGCGCTCCCAAAAAACGCCATCAACATATCCTTGAATGTCTGGATTGCTCTCTGCTATCTCAAGTCGTTGCTCTGCCCACACACAGTATTGAGCTTCTATCTCAATTCCAATATAATGGCGGTTGAGTTTTTTGCTACAACGCTCGTTGTTCCGGAACCTAAGAATGGATCAAATACAACATCACCTTTTGAGGAGCTTGCAAGCATAATTTTGGCGATCAGCTTTTCTGACTTTTGTGTGGGGTGTGCTGTGTTTTCCGCCATAGACCAAAAAGAAATCGTAATATCATCCCAGAAATTCGAAGGGCAAGTATCGCGGTAGTTACCGTTTTCAGTCTCAGCCCAATCCTTCGGTTTCCCATCTACGTGGTAAGGAGCAATAACCTTTTTCCTGATTTTTACAGCATCAAGATTGAATCTATAATTGTTGCTATTTGTAGCAAACCAAATATCTTCCATCCCGTTTTTACAATTTGCTTTTGCGCCACGTCCTTTCTCCCGCTGCCATGTAATGCGGTTTCTGATATGTCTTCTTTTATGCGGTTTTCAATTTGCGCAAGTTATTGTACATTATCATCAAAAAAATGATTTGTTTTCAGACGATTAGAAAGGGGCTAACTATGCAAACGACCGTTTCATCTGAAAAGAAATACGCCCCGCCAAAGCGGAGCGAAAAACAGATCGGCAACACAACCTTTATCGTCAATTCCTTTTTTCGGGAAAAGGGCGATGAGGGTATTGCCGTAAAGCTGGAACGTCTGATGAAAGCGGACGTTCAGAAAGAAGCTACACCTTAATTCTCCCAAACAGGCAGACAGGGACAAAAAGACGCGGTATAATGAAGGTGACTTCAAAACCGTGTTTGACTGCCGGATGGGAGGTTACTATGTATCATCAGTCAAACACCGCTGCCGCGCTTCAATTCCCTTACAGCGCTATGAGCGTCGAAGCTGTTACCGCTTTGTACTGCCGATTGTCGCGTGACGATGAATTGCAGGGCGACAGCAACGGTATCATCAACCAAGAGTTAATATGTAAAGGGTGGTTTCTCCCACCTAATACATATGACTGCGGCTCATTTGTGGTGAATGGAACAGCAGTTGTAGGAAAGGAGCAGAATAATCCTTATAACCGCTGCAAATCAACAGAAAAAGGAGCTGACTTTTATGAAATCGCTATTTGAGCAACTGGGCGGCACATACCGGCAAGAGGGCAATTACCTTAAGCTCATTCTTTTCTCTATGGCTTATCAGTCACATTGCCTTCTATAATTGGCGGTTTGCTTGTCCACGCTATGCCTTATGCCCGCCGATCTGCGCATTACGGTCTTTGGCAGTTGCGCCTTCTTCAAGATTCATCGCCTTGAGGATGGCGTTCTTGCCGTACTTCTTCTTGATGGCGAGCGCCGCCTTCTGAATTTTTCGTTCCCGTTCCAAGGCGGCATCCTCGACTTTCCGCTTTTCCTCTTCGGCGGCATAGTCGGTAAAGAGGTCGAGCTGGACAGCACCGTCATTTTTCTTCGGCGCGTCCGCTTCCGGCAGGACATGATTTGCCACAACATACATACGGCGGACAAGCAGATTCTTGTCCACAATCCGGTCGAAGAGTTCTGACACTGCACACATTATTTTGCGCGTGGATGATGTGTGACCGTCGAGATTGATAGAGCCGTGTGCCTGTTTGGGACGCTCCCGTCCATAGGAGTCTTTCTCAATCGCGCCGTGATACCTTGCCCGCCGCGCTGGGTCGGTCAGGTTCTCAATGTCATAGCCAACGGTGAGAACCATCTGGTCGGTGACAAGCCCCTTGTCCACCAAGTCCAGCACAAGCAAGTCTGTCATTTCCCGGACAACCAGCTTTGCTTTCTCCGGCTCATAAGGACAGTGCAAAACCTGACCGGAGCTGAGGCTGTTGGAGCTGGGACGGTATGCCTTGATTGCCTCAATGGTGGTCGGCTCCCAGCCCCACGCATGGTCAATGAGCAATTCCGCATTCTTGCCGAACAGCTTGTAAAGCAAGTCCTCGTTCCGCTCTGAACAGAGGGCAACATCACCCATGGTGAACATCCCGTTCTGTTCAAGTTTCTTGGCAATGCCCCGACCCACGCGCCAGAAGTCCGTGAGCGGCTGATGAGACCAAAGCTCACGCCGGAACTTCATCTCATCCAGCTCTGCAATGCGGACTCCGTTCCTGTCGGCGGGGATGTGCTTCGCCACAATATCCATTGCCACTTTGCAGAGGAAAAGATTCGTGCCGATTCCGGCGGTTGCTGTTATGCCGGTTGTTTCCAGCACATCGAGGATGATCTTCATGGCGAGGTCATGGGCCGAGAGCTGGTAGGTGTTCAGGTAGTCCGTCACATCCAGGAACACCTCGTCGATGGAGTAGACCACGATGTCCTCCGGCGCAATGTACTTGAGATAGACCTGATAGATGCGGGTGCTATACTCCATGTAGTACGCCATCCGGGGCGGCGCGATGATGAAGTCAATGGCCAGAGACGGGTTTACTTGCAGCTCCGAGAAGAAGTGTGATGTGCCGTCCAGTCTGTGTCCCGGTGCGTTGTGCTGCCGTCCGGCATTCGCTTCCTTCACACGCTGCTTGACTTCAAATAGCCGTCCGCGTCCGGAGATACCGTAGCTTTTGAGGGAGGGTGTAACGGCAAGGCAGATAGTCTTGTCCGTCCGGCTCTCATCCGCGACAACAAGATTTGTGTCCAGAGGATCTAAGCCGCGCTCCCGGCATTCCACGGAGGCGTAGAAAGATTTCAGGTCGATTGCGATATAGGTTCTGTCTTTCATTTTCGGCTGTCCTCCTTCCCGTGATGTATAAAAGCAGGAGCTATGCTCTGCCCATCAAGTTCGCCATCCTATCAAAGCGGCATCGGTGTCCGGGCGATCAGAATGATCGCCAGAATTGCCCCTACAAATGCCGCAGCCCCTACGACCGCCAACACCTTTTTGTCGAGCTTCTTCTTCGCTGCCTTGCCAATCAGCGCAGCGCAAGCCATGCAGATAGCCGCCGCCACAAGTGCAATGCCCAGCGTTTCCCATAGCCAAGAAAGTTCATGTAGGATTTTCATGCGTTCATCATCTCCTGTTCGTTAAACTGGAATTGTGTTACATTCCTACAATAGTGAATACATCATACTTTTTGAAGCATTCATTCACCCATGGAGTTGCTTCTGCAATTACTTCCCCCAAAATTGTGCCGGATTCCTGACTTAATTTTATAATCTCATCCCACTGATTCTTTGTAACTATCGTTATACCATAATAATCAAACTTTTTGATTACACAAGCAATCAAGTCAGATAAATGATACTCATCCCATAGTGAATCGCTGATATTGATGGAGTCCGCCAACCAACATTTATCATGATAGCGTCCCTTTTGAAATTCAAAATAGCAAGTGCTGTGGGATGCTTTTCGTTTTTCTTCATCCATAAAAAAATTCATCCAGCTTCCTCCTCGAATCCCGATTTATCTGTCCCTTAAAGTCCAAGCTCTTCAACCCACGCCGCAAGCTCCTGATGCCCGACGTTGCCCTTGAAAACTTTGCCGTCCATCAGCTTTGTGCCTTTGCAGCTCGGCGCAAGGCGTTCGTTCGTCTTGCCAATGTCGCTTCCGCCGGAGGTCGCAAACGGGATGATCGTCTTGCCGGTCAGGTCATAGCTC
>ERZ836877.3260-NODE-3260-length-18728-cov-3.096824_pt1 | contig 18728 bp, 17 predicted proteins | sample MGYA00519469_ERZ836877 | MGnify/ENA primary metagenome ERZ836877 (study PRJEB31850, sample SAMEA3708809) | human gut metagenome | biome: human gut; feature: human-associated habitat; material: faeces | place: China | collected 2014 ... | reverse complement strand
GAAAAGATATGTCAATGTGAAATTCGTTTTTATCCAGAAGCAAATATTATGTATCGTTACTGTGCTCTGATATTTTCTACCCATAATCTCTTCTCTGGCTTCTGGAATACGAATTCCGTGAAAAATTTAGACATATAGAGGAAAATTTTTATATTATATCCCCATTTTCTCGTCAGTCAGGACATATACGAAAAAAACTGTTTGTTATGTCCCTTGTAAATGTCATAATAGGACTTTTTTATCACCTTTACGTCTATATGTCCCATTTGACTGTTTCAGAAGGACTTTTTTGTTATCGTTTTGTCTATATGTCCCATGCCGCTGCCACAGCAGGACATTTTTGTCACTCTCCTGTCTATATGTCCCACTTTCCTTATTCACTGGGATATTTTTCGACCTTTATCCTTTATATGTCCCGTCTGGTTCTTTCAGCAGGTTTTTATGTAGAACAGAAATGTTTCGCAAAGGGAAATCCGTATATCTGTTGGTTTCAATAACCAAAACTCCGGGAAATACACAACTCAATGTATTACCGCCTCCGTCGTCTTTTGTTTTTCGGCATCATCCGCAATCTGTTTTCCTGTCGCATCCATATGATAATTTTTCTTCATGATCAGCTTCGAGATGGGCACAATCTTGTAACCCTGTTCCTCTAAATTGGTCAGCATGGCATCCAATGCATCCGCTGTATACTTTGCTCCATTGTGACAGAGGATAATGGCTCCCGGTGCAAGTGCTTTATGGTTGCAAACCGTCGTGATAATAGAATCCACACCATAATTCTTCCAATCCAGACTATCCACTGACCACTGAATCGGATAATAATGCATGGCGTACGCCGTCTTGATCACATCATTGTCGTAAGCCCCATAAGGCGGCCGAAACAGATACATCTCATAACCGGTCAGTTTTTTTACCTTATCATGCACAGTTTTTAATTCACTGTCTTTTTCCTCCTGGGAAATTGTCGTCATGTCATAATGATGCTCACTGTGGTTTCCCAGATCATGCCCTCTTTTTACCAGCTCTTTCACACAATCAGGGTTATCTTCTACCCAGCCTCCGGTCATAAAAAATGTCACCTTTACTTTATGTTTATCCAAAACATCCATGATACGTGGAAAATCTTCTGCTCCCCATGCAGCATCGAAGCTGAGTGCTACTTTCTTTTCTGTTGTGTCTACACAGTAAATCGGAAGTTCACGATCCCCGACCTTAGCACTTGTAATCACTGCAGATGTCGCCTGATACGAGACAAACATCAGACAGCAAATAAGAGCCATGACAAGAAAACCGTTTCCGATCTTCCTGCATGACTCTTTTTTTAATTCACGATGTATTTTTTTGAACATAATAACTCCATCAAATGTCTTTGTAGAGTATATGTACCATTCCAAAAATTTAGACGCAATTTATGCCTGCAGCTCATCCGCTCTCTGAATGAAATCAATCACCACAAGAATTGACTGCAGTGCTGCTTTCTCTGCAAATGTTGCATAATCCATAGAAGCTCCCTCTCCATCAGAAATGGAACGTAAAATTGCAAACGGAACTTTATTTACATAACAGACATGTCCGATAGATCCGCCTTCCATCTCACAGGCAATCGCATCAAACCTCTCATGAATCTTTGTCTTCTGCTCCGGTGTGCTGACAAACAGATCCCCTGTGGCAATCGTTCCGACATGATAGTGAATTCCTTTTTCTGCCAGGCAGCTGCCCAGCAGTCTGCACATTTTTTCGTCTGTCGGCAGATACACTTCGTTGATACCGGAAAGAAGTCCAACCGGATCTCCCAGAGGTGTCGTATTCATATCGTGCTGCACTACCTTATCTGCCACAGCAACATCCATTACCCCAAGTTCTTTGCAAAGTGTGCCACCCACGCCGATATTGATCACATAATCCACATGAAACTCCAGAATCATTGCCTCCGCACAGATTGCGGCAAACACCTTGCCGATTCCACACACTGCTGCAACCACTTCTTTGTCCCCAATGGTTCCACACACATAGGTGACACCACTGTATTCTTTCGTGCTGATATCACTCATGGATGCTTTCAGGTTATCCACCTCAATCTGCATCGCACCAATTACTCCGATTCTCATGTATCTTTTCCTCCTGCAATCTGTTTTATTCCGGATATGTAAAATCCATATTTGTCTGCTCTTCCAACACGGCAAGGTAGGTTGCCGCTTCTGCCTTTGCCGCTGCGAGAGATAAATTTTCATAGTGTCCGCACTCAATTGCAGACTTACCGAATACCTCTCCTTTATGATCATAAATCTGTCTCAAAACCTCTTTTGTCATGGCAAACACTTCTTTGGGACTTCTGCTGTTACGAACCAGCAGATAAAATCCGGTCTGACATCCCATCGGTCCAAAATAGACAACTTCATTTCCCATCTCGGAATTGCGAATATAGGTAGCAAACATATGCTCCAGGGAATGCATGGTTGCATTGTCCATATAATCTCCTGCGTTCGGCTTGCGCGTACGCAGATCATAGGTAATCACATCCCCATCTTCACGGGAAATATAAAATCCCGGCATCAGAAGATTGTGATTGATTGTAAAACTCTTAATTCGATTCATTTTGTGCCTCCTGCAAAAAACTACTATTTCTTGATCAGAGTTCCCATACCACCGGTAATCTCTCCTGCTTCTTTATTTAATTTGGTTACAAGAACAGAGCGGATCGCAGACTCTCCAATGAAGTCAATTGCAGCTTCAATCTTAGGTGCCATGGTTCCTTCTCCGAATTCTCCTGCCGCAAGATATTTCTTTGCATCGGCAAGAGAAAGGGTATCCAGCTTTACCTCGTCTTCTTTGCCATAATTCAGGCAAACCTTATCTACACTCGTAAGGATCACCAGCATATCAGCATCCAGAAGTTCTGCAAGCTTTCCGGCTGCAAGATCCTTCTCAATGACAGCACTGGCTCCCTGCAGACGGTTGTTCTGTGCCAGAACCGGGATTCCGCCTCCACCACAGGCAATGACAACCTGATCGGCATCGGACAGTGCGGAAATTGCATCAATTTCCACGATATCCATTGGCTTTGGAGATGCCACAATACGGCGGTATCCGCCTTCCACCTCTGTCACATGATTCCCCTTCTTTTCTTCTTCCTCTGCTTCTTCTTTTGTCATCACACGACCGATCACTTTGGTTGGATGATAAAATGCCTCATCATACGGATCAACGACAACCTGTGTCAGAACCGTAGAAACTGTCTTATAGATTCCGCGGTTTAATAACTCGGTACGAATGGCATTCTGCAGATCATATCCGATATATCCCTGACTCATCGCAGAGCAGACAGATGTCGGAGTTGCTGTATATTCCGGATACAGACGGCAGAATTCGTTCATTGCCGTATGGATCATGCCAACCTGCGGTCCATTGCTGTGTGTAATAACCACCTGATAATCTTCGCGGATAAAATCCGCAACTGCTTTTGCAGTACGCGCAGCTGCCTTCTGCTGTTCCGGCAGTGTACTTCCAAGAGCTTCATGTCCCAATGCGATTACAATTCTTTTCTTTTTCATACATCCTCCTAACTCTCCAACCCCGGCTTATGCTTCCAGGAATCTTTTTCTGGAGATAAAATTATACGTAGTAACTAACATGGTGGAGAATATTTTTGCTACTGCATAAAACATTCCTAAATGTTCTACGGCAAACCACATGATCATCTGGTTCATCACAAGCCCGATCATACTGAGTGCCACAAAAATAACCATCTCCTGTGCCTTCGTCATGTCTTCCTTTCCGGTAAAAACAAAACGCATGCTCAGAATATAATTCACAATAACGGATACGGTAAACGACACGGCACTGGATGCAAAATAATGCATGATATGTGTCTCTGTCAAAAAGATCATCAGTCCATAATCAATGCCAAAGCACAATCCACCGACCGCACCAAACTTGCAGAACTGAATGATCAAATCTTTTATCCTATTCATTTTTGTCTGACTCCTGTTTCTAAAACTGCAACTACCCCATGGCATTATCCTGCTGCCACAGGCAGTGTTGCTTTAAAATACAAAATAGATTGCCCGAATTATGTTCGGACAATCTATTATAGCGCATCTTATGCAATTTGTCATTAATTATTTGATCCACCAAATCCATCGAAGAAACCGGAGTTGCCGGAATTATCGGAATTTTCCGAGTTTCTGGAATCGCCGGAGTTACCGGAATCCTGTGAGTTCTGAGAATCATTGGAATTATCGGAACTGCTCTCGGATACAAAATCGGACTGTGCTGCAAGTGTCACGGTAATGGATTTTTCCTTGTAGCCATTTCCCAGCCGTTCCATTGTCATTTTTACTTCATCCCCTGATTTGTGGGATGCGATCAGCTGTTTCAGCTGCGTCATACCTGTAATTGTCTGGCCGTCAAATTCTGTAATAATATCCCCCTGACGAAGTCCTGCTTTTTCTGCCGGTGATCCGGAGACAACCTGATATACATATACCCCCTGCGGCATGTTATAAGCACTGGCAACACTGGAAGAAATATCCTGTCCCTGAATGCCGAGGAACGCAGCCTTGGACTGATCTACCTGTCCTTTTTCAATCAGCTGTTCAACGATCGGCATGGCATCTGACATCGGGATTGCATAACCAAATCCCTCTACACTCGTATCAGAATATTTTGCAGAGTTGATACCAACGACCTCTCCGCTTGCATTCAGCAGCGCACCACCGCTGTTGCCAGGGTTAATTGCTGCATTGGTCTGGATCATGTTGTTATTGACCACGGTCTCTCCGGTCTGTTCATCCTGCACGGTAACGGTTCTTCCTAACGCACTGATAATACCGTTGGTAACGGACTGTCCATAACCAAGTGCATTGCCGATGGCGATAACGCCCTGACCAACTTCCAGGGTATCGGTATCCTCGTTTACCGTAGCTACCTTGATTTCTTTTAATGTAGAATCCTTAATATCACTCAATGCTACTTTGACTACCGCCAGATCATCCGAAGCATCGGTTCCCTGCACCTTACATTCTACGGTTTCGTTATCCACAAACTGCACTTTCAATGAATCGGCATCTGCAACAACGTGATTGTTTGTCGCAATGTAAAGATATTTGCTGTCCTGTTTGATAATAATACCGGACCCTGCACTCTCACTCTGCTGCTGCTGTGTCCCCCAGAATGTCTGATAGGATACCGTTCCAGTATTTGTAATTGCCACAATGCTCGGCATTGCCTCTTTTGCGATTCCGGAAACATCGGAAAGATCCGCTGCATTGCCGGTACTCGTCTGGCTGACTTTTGCGGAAGAAGAACTCTTTGAACTGCTTACATTCTGTCCGGAAACTCCCAGCGCTTTGGTTCCTACATAGCTGACTCCGGTAAATACACCTCCGGCTACCAGACCAAAGACCAGAGCAACTGCCGCACACTTACCAATGGTAGCTCCGAATCCGGATCTGCGACGCGGTTTCCGGGGTGCCGGGCCTCCTGTCGGCTGCTGATACGGATTGTACGCATTGTATGATGTATTCTGGTATGTCTGTCCCTGACTGTTACTATTGTACGGATTGTATCCATTCTGATTATTTTGTGTACTCTGATTCTGATTTTGATTCATATTATTATAATAGTTGTTATCCATAATGAAAAACTCCTTTCCTGTTTTCTAAGGAGAATTCTACCTGTCAACTGTGTTCAAATTGTGACAAAGTTCTGTAAATTTTGTAAATCCCTGTTAAATGGCAATGCCATTTTTCTTTAACAGTTCCCTGGCAGACTCCACCGAATCGGTTCCGAGCGCATTTTTCACCGGTGCAAATTCCTTTTCCCGCTCAACCTCAAACGGAAGACAATTATCCATCATATACACCATATCCAGTATGAGTGTTTCAAATTTGTAGGCATTCGGCTCCTTCGGTTTCTGCAGCTGACCGTTTTCATCCAGATACGGAACCTTCTTCTCTACAATATGCATTGGAAGATTTGTTTTTACAATCTCCATCAGCTTATCCACACGGAACAGATAGTTTAAAATCACACCGAACCCGTAAAGCAGCGAACCATTTTCATTGACAGCCTCTGCCATCTCCGGCGTCAGTTCATAGTATTCGACAATCGATGGTTTTCCATCTTCCAGACACATTGCACCCACACGTTCATACGGAGAAACCTTACGCACGACTTTCGAACCACACACACATCCAGACAAAATCGTTGCCCCGACAAACACCGGATCCGCAATCCGCTGCAATACATTGTCCACGGCAAAAACATTCAGCCATTCAATCCCACGTGTCCGGATATCTTCATCCAGATGTGCCCGGAGCATGGATTTAAACCATCCACCGTTTCCATTCGGAGACATCGCGAGAGAATCCTCCGATTCCATCAGTATGTTTCCATCGAAATCGACCGCCGGAACCATCTCCTGCACAAAAAATTTCACATAACTGCTGTCATATCCGAAAAAATCATGTTCTTCAAAAAAGGTCCGCGTCTGTACATCGTTTTTTTCGCTGGTCATAATATAAAGCGGAATCCACACACCTGCCTCATGTTTTACCTGCATCAGATTTTTAATCAGCTGTTCAAAAATATAGAGTGTTTTCGTCACTCCGATATTAAACATGCCTTTTGCCTTGTCAAATCCCAGCCGGGTACCCTGCCCTCCCGCCAGAAGAATTGCACCGACTTTTCCTTCCCGGAGTGCTTTCAGTCCCGTTTCCCGATACAGATCTTCCTTCTTTCGGATTTCGGAAAGTTCGGTCGCCTGCAGCGGCGCAAACGTCCCTCTTTGCTGTTTTTTCTGATGAATCAGTTCCAGACAGGTCCAGTCCATTTCCTCCAACTGTTTTTCCAGTTTCTCCGGCACCTGCGCATCTGCCAGTTTCTGTAAATATTTCTGCTTATACTCCATAATATTTTTCTTTACCTGTTCGTTCATGGAAACATTCTCCTTTATCTTTATTGACTTTCCTCTCCAATGACAACAGTAGACCAATCATGCCGATTGGTCTACTCTTATTCCCCAATTGATTACTGTACATTTGTTCCGCCAGTAGTTTCTGATCCCTTCTGGATCTCATCCGTGCCTGTGGCACCTACGGTCTCGTTATAATCCGATGTATTAATCTTTGCAGAATCTGCCGTGATTCCGGTTGTATTTACAATCGTGTCAGAGATTGCCTGCACCGTCTGTGATGGTGTATACGCGGCATCATCAAACATGTATTCATGCAGTTTTTTTACATTCGTCACAAGATCTGCCGGAATTACCGTATCTCCACATCTCGGCATGTTTTTCGTAGTCAGATCTGTTGGAAAACCAGTGGTGCTGCTGATTTTGTACTTGGTTACATCTTTCGCCAGACTCACCATCTGATCCAGCGAAAGTGTTGTGGAAATATCATCTACCACACTGTTACAGATTTTGACAAGTGTTGCCGGATTTGCTTTCTTTGCTTTCTCCAACATTGCCTGCAGCACAATTCTCTGACGGGATGCACGTTTAAAGTCATCTCCGGAAAGTTTTCGGATTCTGGCATATGTGGTTGCCTGTGTTCCGTCCAGATGCACCAGACCATACTGCGTCACATTCGGGGTATTCTTTCCGGTTACGCCGTCCACATCTTTCTTGTACTTGTTGATCTGGTTCATCTCGCCCTGGGTAATATTCAGATCCAGTCCTCCCAGATCATCAATCACTTCTACGACAGCTGCCCAGTCCACACACACATATTCCTTGATATCCAGATCCAGATTGGAATTTAACATCTGAACCGCCTGTTTTGCCCCGCCTCTGGCATAAGCATTGTTACACTTGAAATAAGTGCCGCCTCCGACTGACAGAAATGTATCACGGTATACCGATACCAGTTTGACATTTTTTGTCTTATTATCAATACTTGCAATCATGACAACATCGGAATTTCCCTCTTGGTAGTTATTTGCACTCCGGTTATCCAGACCAAACACTGCAATATTGGTATATCCTTCCAAAGACTCCAAGGTATCTTTGCTGAGATCATCATTAATTCCTGCCTCTGTCTCACTCATATTTTCATATTTCACACGATTTACCATGCCAATAAAATACGCAGCGACAAGCAGGATTGCGAGAAGCAGAATTTCAAATACAAACAATACAATCTTTCTGCTCTTCTTTTTCTTTCTTCTCTTTTTTCTTCTTCTATTATCTGCCATTTTTTTAATCCTTTTGCCTATTGTGTATATACAGCCATGCGTCTGCATAACTGACGCGGTCCTGTTCCGACATGGAAGTATATTTCTCCAGGTCGAGATTGGTCAGCCGCATCTGCGCGTTCCCACACTGATGACATTCGACATCTTTTCGTCTGGAAACCATACGGAGCCATCCACATTGCGGACAAATGTATATTTTCATCATAACAGTCTACCGATTATTCAAAGTGCTTTAACACTTCTGCTTTTAATTCTTCCAGCATCTGATCTGCACCATCCAGGGTATCTCCCTTAACACCGACATAAAATTTAATCTTCGGTTCTGTTCCGGATGGACGTACACAGCACCATGCATTATCGGATAACTCATAATACAGGACATTGGAAGACGGAAGTCCGGTAGCAGTCACCTCCCCGGTCTTTAAATCCTTACGGGTGTCTGCCTTATAATCGCGGACTGCAAGTACATCAAACGCTCCAAGCTTTGCCGGAGTACTCTGTCTTGCACGATCCATAATCTGCTGAATCTGTGCCGCACCATCGATACCCTTAAGTGTCATGGTTGCGATTCCTTCCCGGTAATATCCGTACTTTTCGTACATGTCAATCATACCATCCCAGAGTGTCTTTCCCTGTGATTTATAGAAAGCAGCAACCTCACACAGCATACATACGGCTGCCGGTGCATCCTTATCCCTTGCATAAGTACCCGGAAGACATCCATAGCTTTCTTCAAATCCGAACACATAGTTCTTCTCTCCGGACTTTTCATATTTCAGCATCTGCTCACCAATATACTTAAATCCAGTCAGTACTTCCACCAGCTCCACATCATATGCTTTTGCGATTGCTTTTGCCATATCGGTAGAAACAATGGATTCTACCAGTACCGGATTCTCCGGCATAGAATTGTTTGCACGTTTCTGTCCCAGAATATATTCTGCGATCAGCATGGCTGACATATTTCCGGTAAAGGTTACATACTCCCCGCTCTTTGTATCCTTACAGTATACTCCAAGACGATCTGCATCCGGGTCCGTTGCCAGAACCAGATCTGCATCCTTTTCCTTTGCAAGCTTAAGTGCCAGTTCCCATGCATCCGGATTCTCCGGGTTCGGATACGGTGCGGTCGGGAAATGGCCATCCGCAACTGCCTGCTGTGGCTCAATGTATACATTTTCAAATCCCAGATCACTCAGCACACGCTTAACCGGGCCAAGACCGGTTCCATGCAATGGTGTATAAACAATCTTGATATCCTTTGCCATCTTTTTGATGATCTCCGGATGAATGGATAAATTTCTCAGTTCTGCAAAATAGGATTCATCCACATCGTCGCTGATGATCTGATACAGCCCTTCTGCCTGTGCTTTTTCCTTCTCCATGGTCTTTACCATGTCAAAAGAAGTTACTTTTGCTACTTCCGCCATAATACCGGTATCATGTGGCGGTGTTACCTGCGCGCCGTCTTCCCAGTATACTTTATATCCGTTATATTCTCTCGGGTTATGGCTTGCGGTAATAACAATACCTGCAATACATCCGAGTGTCCGGACAGCAAATGAAAGTTCCGGAACCGGGCGCAGACTCTTGAACACATATGTTTTGATTCCGTTTGCTGCAAGACAAAGCGCCGCTGCATCGGTAAATTCATCTGCCATCAGACGGGAATCATGTGCGATTGCCACACCTTTCTCCTGTCCTCCCTGTGCCAGAATATAGTTTGCCAGTCCCTGTGTCGCCTGACGGACCGTGTAGATATTCATACGATTGGTTCCCGCACCGATCACCCCGCGCAATCCGGCGGTTCCAAACTCCAGTGTACGATAAAAACGATCCTCGATCTCCTTGTCATCACCGGCAATTGCCTTCAGTTCTTCCCTTGTCTGATCATCGAAATACGGGTCATTACACCACTTGTCATATTCCTGTCTGTAATCCATGATTTTCCTATCCTCCTGATCTGCACTCCTTGCGATACATATTCTATGCTTCGCCCAAGATTTTTAAATTCTCTCCACTTGCAATTTTCTGAAACTCAATTGCTGTATGCCATTTTATCACAATCTTGGTTTTTTGAAAAGTTTTTCACGGAAATATTAGAATTCCTTAAGAAACTCATCCAGCTCCTTTTTTGCCTGCTCATAGGACCGGAAAACAATCCCATGAATGCCACAGGTTTCTGCTCCTTTTATATTTACCGGACGATCATCAATAAATACGCTTTCTTCCGGTTCCAGCCAGTATTCATCACACAGATATTCATAAATTTCCGGATCCGGCTTCATTTTCTTTATTTTATATGAAAAAACAACGCCATCCATAAGCGGAAGAAATTTCAGTTTATCCTTTGTCTGATCCAGCATGTTTTCACTATAGTTGGAAAGGATATACACATGATATCCTCTTGCCTTCAGATCGAGAATCCATTCCATGGCATACGGGAACAGTTCCACGGTATTTCCGACGGTTTTATGGATTTTCGTAATTTCGTCTGCCAGTTCGGGTGCTCCCGCAATAAATTTCTGTAAGAATTCATCCGGTGTCCCAAGTCCCTGATCGGACGTATCCCACAATTTGTTTTGAAACATTGCTTCATTAATTTTTTTCTGTTTTTCTTTACTGATTCCCAGACGCTGCATATATGCATCCGGCTCGTAGGAAACCAGAACCTTTCCCACATCAAAGATTATATTTCTTATCATGTCTTTTCTACTCCTTCATCCAGTCTTTTTACTGCCGATTTTATCATAACACAAAAACGCCGCATCGTACACACTGGTATCGACACGGCGTTCATTCGTTATGTTCTAGCAATATATCTGAAATGTTGAATTCTCCTCCTTTCCAACACTGAGCATCTGCATCTGCTGATCCAGCATGCCTGCAAACGATGCCTTCTTCTGCTTCATCTGGGATTCCCCATGATTCTCACGTGGAGACTGATAGGTAATCGCAATGATGCTTCCTACGGGTACAATTGTCTGATATCTGTCCTTGATTGCTGCGGTAACGCGCCTCCCTTCCATGATTGGCGTTCTTTTTGTTTACCTACACAATATATATCGGACATCTTTTCCATTTCTTAACCGTTTTCTGAATTTTTTATTTTATCACCCTCATTTTCAATAAAACAAGGGCAGAATCACAATGATTCCACCCTTATCCTTATAATCATCTAAGAATGACCGAAATTTATTTTTTTGTATAGTATCCACCGTATACGATCTCATAATGGTCGAAATTCGGATGGCTGTAAGGGCTCTTGGAAACGGTTTCCGAAGTAGTTTTTGTTTCCTTTTTATCCAGGTATAAGGAGCTGGTAGATACATCTATGATGGTTCCGTTTGCATCATAGCTGATAATATAAATTTCTCCATACACATACTGACTTGTTTTGTTTACCTTTTTCAGCTTAAATGAAATACTGGAATCTGATACCTGTTCATCTGTGACAGTAACGGAAAGCTTATCTTTTCCCAGCACTTTATATTTCTGTTCCGGATTTCTGTCAAATGCCGTAATCTTTACACTGGACTGCGAAATATCAACATCTGCCGCAGATGAGACATAAATACTTTCGTATGCAGTCTTTCCACTCATTACACGATAAACAATCTCATCTTTTGCTGCAACCTCAGATCCGGAACTGTTCTTTAATGAGTAGCGTACCGCCAACCGGTCAAACGTTGCCTTCGTATTGTTTTTCACACGGATCAGAATATAATTTCCATCCAGTTTCTGAAGCTTAAGGTCAAACTTCGGCTCCGCAACCGTTACTTTTATCTTTAAAGACTGCGTATGTCCGTAATAATCTTTCCCTTTTATAGTTACAACCGAAGTTCCTGCTTTCTTTGCAGAAATGGTATACTGCTTTTTCGATTTATTGGCTTTTACTGTTGCAACTGCTTTCTTGGTGCTTGACGCACTACTTAAAGATTTCACACCGGTAAGATACCAGGTATAGGTTTCTCCCTTATAAAGTGTTAAGCTCTCATTCTTTGTGGCTGCCTCCACAGATGCCGGTGTCACCAGCGCCAGAATCATGGCAAAAGCCAGACATGCCGTAATTACCCTCTTCATTACTTTTTTCATTCTTTCAATTTCTCCTTTCAATCTTTTCATGGATTTACGCAAACGGTGCAGGCAAATGTTTTCCCGTTTACTTTCAATGTTACTTTGGCTGTGCCGGTACCCTTTGCCGTCACTTTGCCACTGGCATTTACTACCGCAACCTTCGTGTTGCTGCTGGACCAGGTAATTCCTTTGCTTTGTCCGGTCACTTTAAACGTGCCGGTCCTGCCTTTGGAAAGAACCATGGTTACCCGGTTCACCGCAAGTCCCGGGATGGTTGTTGTAGTATATGTTTTATCTGCATTCGCTGAAGTTTCCAGCGTTGATGCTGTATATTTTTTACCGGCGATCACGACAGAATTTTCCATGTGTTTTTTGCCGTTGACCACTTTTGCGGATATGCCATAGTGCTTCATAATCAACTGATAAGCTTCACAAAACCCCTTATAATTTGCCTTGCCCTGCTCGAGTGCTTTCTGTGCCAGAACCGATGTTCCATTCGGGGAAACATTCTGCTGCATCCACTGCTGGGCCGCAACTGCTTTTTCATAATCACTCATCCCGGAGGTCACATACTGATTCCAGATAATATCAAGCACGTTTTTCTGGGAACGCGCAATCACCGTATAGGGATATGTATAAGTTTTTTTGCCAATGGTTGCCGTTATTTTTACAGTTCCGGCTTTTTTCGCCGTCAGCCTTCCATCCGCATCTACCGATACCACACTGCTATTTGAACTTTTCCAGACGGGTGCCACAGAAGCATTCAATACGACAATGGATCGGCTCTCTCCCACATACAGTTTACTATACCCTGCCTGTATTTGTAAAGATGTCTGACTGCTATAATGAATTTCGTTTGCTTTCGCATACGTTTCCGCCGCAGAACCATACGGAGTAACTATCGTAAGCCTTGCCTTGTTACATCCTGCAAATGCATCTATTCCAATCGTTTTTACGCTGGCCGGAATCTCAATTTGGTACAAATCCGTCTGATTCTGAAACGCCTGTGTTTCAATCGTGGTATATCCTGATGGAATCTTTACCGTCTGCAAATTTGTCAGAATCAGCTGGCCAAGATTCGTTCCGATGTTAGTAACTACGTAGGAATTACATTTTGCAGGAAAGGTAACTGTGCTTTTTTCTCCCGTATACATATAAATGGAACAGCCTTTTTTCGTTGTTGCACCTTTTGGAATCTGATAGACAAATCCTGCCGCATCCTGCGCATATGCAGTTCCATCCATATCTTTGACAATCTCTGCAGCCTCTGCGATATATGGACTCCCCGCCAGCAGCACGGTAACTGCCAGGAACATCCCCGCGATCTGCCGGATACTCTTTTTCTTAGCTGTTTGTTCTCGGAACTTCATATCTTTTCCTCACTGTAAATTTCCACTACTGTACGATATTATCCGGAATCTCCAGATCGGCATCTGTCAGGATCTGTCCCTCAACGACTTTATTGACAAGCTGCTCTGCATATTTTACCTGCACCTCATCCGGATACATGACATAGCTTCGTTTCGTAGGCATGGAGTAGGTCGTCGATGATCCGCCTTTTCCTGTAACTGCATAAGACTTTACATTCCAGGAAGCCAGATCCGACAACTGCATTTTTACCAATGCAGAAATATCCTCTGAACTCATACTTGTCGTAAACATCCCTGACATACTATCCATAATTGCTGAATAGTTGCTAAGCACCGTTGTTCCGGAAGAAATCTTCTTAATCAGTGCTTCAATTGCCTGCATCTGATGACGTCCTCTGGAATTATCCCCATCTGCAAAAGATTTTCTCTCCCGCACGTAGGAAAGCGCCACCGTACCATTTAACTGATTGGTTCCCTGATTGATATAAAATCCACCTTCACTTGTCCGGAAGGCTTTCTCCGACTCTACGGTAATTCCTCCGACTGCATCTACTAATGTCTTAAATCCATTAAAATTAATCTGCACATAATAATCCACATGCTCATCATACAGATTTCCAAGTGTGGCCATAGAACAGTCTATTCCATACATTCCACAATGGGTCAGTTTATCTTTTGCACCTGCTGATGCTGCCGTATCCACGTAGTAATCTCTCGGTGTATTAATTAGAAGCACCTGCTTCGTGGACGGATTGACAACTGCCAGAATATTGACATCACTGCGGCTGGTGGTAAGAGTAAGGGTTCTGGTATCGGAACCACTGATATAAATGACAAACGGATCTGTTGTAATGGATTTTTCTGCCGTCTGTGAATCCTCCGTCACCACCGTTTCTTCCTCATGATCATACAGGGTACGCGTTCTGGAAGAAAATGTTTCATACCCATCCTGTGCCTCTACCACGTCTACATATGCCACATTCATAAGCATAGCATCTGCATTTCCTTCGTATAATGCCTGCACCATGTCGAGAATATTATCATACACCTGCGTGTGGATCTGTGTCCCGACAGTTTCATTGATCTTTTCGATTGCCTTTTGGGTATGTTCGTAATCGTATTTTTCGGTAATCGCAAACACATAGTCTTTCGCATCCATCAGTGTCTGTGCCGGATCATCCGTCATGACATAAGCCGATACGGTATCTGTTGTTTTTACATTTCCAGTAATATCTCCCAGGGTATTTCCGGCTTTTACAAGCATATAAGAACCACCGATACATACAACCATACATGCAAGTGACAAAAGGATTCCGAATGTGCGTTGGACATAACATGCTGTCTTTTTTTTGCCTTTTTTCCCGAAATAAAATAGACAGTATTCCATAATCAGCAAAAAAAGCAGGATCAATCCAAACAACATCACATACAATTCCGGAAGCATATTCAGCCACAAAACGATTCCGACAGTTGTAAGACTCAATACCAATTGCACCACCAGAATAATTCCGGCAGTTATTTTCCATTTACTTTTCTTTTTTTCCTTTGTTGCTTCCATGTGTTATCCCCAGTTTGCAAATATAGCAACCATCACTTTTTGTTATCCTTTTACCGTTTTAAAATTTTCGTTTTTATTTTGGATAATAATTTTTTTATCTTCTTCTCTATTCCCTTGCCGGGATAAATATACTGAAAGACTGCAATCAATAATCCAAATAAAATTATTGCAATTATCGCAAAAGGAATTTTGCTCACCATTTTCATTCTTGCAATTATCCAAATTATAATTAATGAAATGAATGTCTGCACTGTTAAAACCACATAAGCTGTGTTTTTCCACTTTTTTTTATTAGCGTCTTCTTGTATTTTAATTTTTTTTCTAAGTTTTTGATTCACATTCAATCTTTCATTACAAGTTTCATAAGTTCTTCTGAACTTTCTCATTAATTTTTCATTTTGTTCTTTTAATGAAGTACCCTCAAACTTCTGGATATTTTCAAGCAAAGTTTTGTAATCATAAGGCTGAATGTTACAATTTGGTCCAAGTATAATCTTTTTTACACCAGTACAAAGTGCCCGATATACGCTCATGAGATATTCCGGATCTTTAACGATGCCCTCTTTCATTGCTTTTTCCAATTTATTAACAATCTTTTCTGCAACAAAATCACAACGTTCTATTGCTCTCTCAGGATACCCTATTCTTTTATAAAAGCTTGATACTTTCGTATTCCAGATTAAATTCACAGATGGAATATTCATCGAAAAGGAAATAATTCCAGGGTGAAGGCGGCACGAAATCACCCCATCATATTCTGACATTTTTACAAACAAGTTCTCTGGTAAATTCATATTAAACACACATTTTTCTATCGGTACATTGTAAAATCTGATAAGATAATCCAAAAAAGCTTCATCTCCAAAATTACCACTTGTTATCAATTCATAATCATAGCCCCGGGTTTTTAATATATCAATGACATCCGTCCATAATTTTGCAGATTGTTCTTTCGTGAAATCAACATGATTATCTATAAATCCATTCGCTCTTATAACAAATATGCCAATTTTCTTTTTCGCATTTTTTTTGCCATTTGACTTTAAAATTGCCTCCTGACCAATAAAATTATCAAATACTGTTGCAGAAAACACAGCCGGATCAGATACAAGACCTATTTCAAAAGAATCATTAACTTTATATTTTTCAAGTTTGTCTATCCCGTCACGTGTAGTGATCTGTTTCACACATCCCATATTAAGTGCTATTTTTAGTCTCTGGCACCTTTTATTTTCTTCATTATATGCCTCAATTCCAATTGCCGAAAAAATAACAGGTTTGTTAAATTGCTGAGCAATTTCAAGAGTTAGTGCTGTTCTTTCATAAAATGTTTGATACAAATAATTGAATACTGGCGCTCCTCCAAAAACAATCAAATCTGCCTGTGATATTGCATCCTTGGCATTTTGTAATAATAGAGGGTCTCTTGTTTTCATATATTTTTTTGTAATAATAGAAGCCGATCTACTACTAATTTGATACTCACTTTAAATCCAAGATTCCTCATTAAAGCATGTAATAATCCAATATCACTATTTTCAATAACTTGATCACCTATATTATCTGAATCTCTATTTGTTAATAGCAAAATCACATATTTATTTTTTAACTCCATATTTCACCCTCTTTTAAAATACGATATAAGTATCAAAACTATACCACCACTTTAACTTATTTCATCCAGCATATCATTCGTTTATAAGCTTCAACTAACCCAATTTCCGGTTTCCATCCGAGTTCTCGCATCTTTGAAGCATCTAGCCACATTTTTACCGGTGGTGCATATCCAAGTGATACACTATCCTCTGGTATATCAATAACCACCTGTATCTTTTCTCCTGCAATCTCTCTTGCAACGAGCTCTGCCATATTCCGAATTGTGATATGGCTATCCTCATTTGCTATATTATATGCTTCCCCAGCTTTTCCTTTCACTAAAAGGGTCATAATAGCGGCAATAGCATCTGCCGTATATACATAATTACCTTCGGACTCTCCAGTCGTATGCAGTACAATATTTTCACCTCGCATCACGCTTCTTGCAAATTGTGCAAACACACGATTTTCTGTTGGAAGAATTCCCGCACCAAAAGTCTGTGCCAGTCTCGCGCTGATTACATTTACTCCATACTGCGCCGCATATGCAGTACACAGACATTCACACATACGTTTTCCTTCCGGATAACAGCTTCGAACATTCTCAATATCAACATAACCTAAGTCCTTTTCAGCAGTTTTTCCACCTACTGTCGGCTGTCCATAAATTTCCATTGATGAAATATAAATAAATGCTTTCGCCTTCTTTTCCACTGCAAGTTGAAGCATTTTTTCTGTTCCATCAATTGACGTACAAATGGTACCTACCGGATCAGACACCATTACTTTCGATGCTGTCACTGCTGCAGCATGAACAATATAATCACAATCTCCTTCACAGTTCACTTTTTCTTTTGTCAGGTCTGCCACAACATAAGTTAACGCATCTGTTTTTTCTTCTGCAAAAATCTTATCTGCCTTTTCAACATTACGTACTACTGCATAAATCTTTGCACCAAAATTCATGGTTCGATTTACATATAGCAAATATTTCACAATCAAAGAACCAATCAAACCTGTTGCTCCAGTAATCACAAATGAACTATTCCGCAACGCATCCCATGAAATATCCCGTTTTGTAATCTTGTCAAAATCTTCTTCTAAAACATCTTTCATATCGGGTCTCCTAATCTAAAATGAATTTAATCTTCTAAACCATAAATCTGCGCTTCTTCTTTTGCATCCAACAACGCACGCATCGTATAAAAATCATCTGGTGTAGTAATCTTAATATTTTCCTGTGGTCCTTCGATCAAATATAATTTTTTACCATAATACTGCATCATAGAACAGGAATCAATAAAATCAAACTTATTCTCTGCAATTGCTTTACGGTGCGCTTCAATAATTTCATCAAGATAAAAACTCTGTGGTGCACGAGCCAGACGCGTATCCGCACGATTCGGAACATCCTCGATAGAATTATCCTCTGCAACAACCAAAACGGTTTCTTTTACTTTAACACAAGTAATGGAAGAACCATGCTTCTTAACCGACTCTATATTATCTGTAATTGTTTTCTCATTAATAAGTGGGCGAACTCCATCATGTATAAGTACAATAGATTTTTCTCCACAAGCAATTTCTTCTGCTGCTTTTAATCCATTATAAATGGATTCCTGACCACTTGCCCCTCCTGAAACAACCTTCTTCACCTTATGGATATTAAATTTTTCCAAAAGTTCCTGCAGATAAGGAATCCACTCCTCCAGACATGCAACTGTAATTGCATCAATTTCCGGATGATTCTCAAACAATTCCAGTGTATGAATAATAATAGGTTTTCCATACACATCAATAAATTGTTTGGGTTTCACGCGACTATTCATACGTTTCCCCACACCACCTGCAAAAATTACTCCAATATTCATGATAACATCTCCCTATTTTTTATTTTATATTATTTATATATGACAATAAGGTAATAC
>ERZ836877.3255-NODE-3255-length-18748-cov-21.708928_pt1 | contig 18748 bp, 19 predicted proteins | sample MGYA00519469_ERZ836877 | MGnify/ENA primary metagenome ERZ836877 (study PRJEB31850, sample SAMEA3708809) | human gut metagenome | biome: human gut; feature: human-associated habitat; material: faeces | place: China | collected 2014 ... | reverse complement strand
GATTGAGGAGCGTCACTACGCCCTTCCGTTCGCCGCCGACGGCCGCGAGACCGTGTGCATCGGCGTCAACTTCTCGACTGATACGCGCACCATCACCGGCTGGGTCGTGGCCCGCGGTCATTAACCGACTTCCATACCCTCCGTACAAAGTCGATGCCGGGATTTGAGCACTATGGAAAAATGATCCCTCCCGTCTGCCAATTGTTGTTGTGGCTGTGATCCTTGCTTCTCACGGCAGGTTTTTATTGGATTGATTAAATCAAACCGGAAGAACCGGAAGAACGAGGCTGAGCGGATAATCTTTTAAAGTTTTCATCTGGAATAATCTATGAGAATATGAAAATCTGCCATGACATTATGCATTATCCTGTCAAAATAATTATCCCTTATCAATCCTTTCTCATCCTGTATTGTGGAATCCTCCCTGACGCTTCCATTGTCCAATTCCCAGACAGAAACTTTGTCGGTATCAATCCAGGCTTCCTTAGGAATATTTGTCAGCTCCTCTATTTCTTTCTCGTTCTCTTTATGGGCCATTGAAGCCAACATGCAATTATTGACGGCATAAAGGATATATGGACTGTGGGTGGTGATAATCAAGGAATCCCGCTCGCTATTCACCTTTGATAGAATGTAATAAATCAATTTTATCTGAGTGTCAGGGAAAAGATTCTTTTCCGGCTCCTCCACCACAAGGTTGGAGAAGGAAGGCCGGTTCAAATTCTTTTCGACAAGGCTTAGCTCCTCAAAAAAGTTTTTAAACTCCTGCGATTCTCCAGTTATAAAATCAGATTCCCTGGATTGAAGGGTATGCATTCTGTCTAATATGCCGGATAACTTTTGGACTAACGCTGAAACTCTCTCGGGATTACTTTTCCTGATATTTTCAAGAAAATCCTCTTCCTCCGGCACTTGATTGGCAATATATCGGGCGATGACAGCTTCGTTATATCTTTTCCTATCGTAGGCAGAAGTGTCTTCTTTGTGAAAATATATCCAGTCCGTGAGATAGTCAATGCATACACATAGAGGAGTTACCGACTGTAATCCGCTGGATCCTTCGCTTAATGGGATACGTCGTCCGTTGTCCAATAGCAACATATCTGAATTGTTCTTGCTATTGAAGAAATAACTTTCCTTTAAATCTAATATGCGCAAATCTGGTCCTGAAGAATACTTTTCGCGAATGATTATCCAGTCGTCAATAAACCCATGCAAATAATTATCTGGTAATTTCGTAGTATAGATACCGGGTATGGCCAACACGTTTCTTTCAGAAGGCAAATACATGTTCTTAGACAACAGCATATCTCTAAATCCTGGAGTTTTCTTCACGTCGATCTTATTGGGAGAATAGGATATTTCTATGCCTTTCCCAACATACTGAAATGCGGAATCCTCATGGAAGAATGACGACATATTGTGGTATTCCCAAAGATGTCGCGTGACGTATTCCTTATCAACATGACTGACAGATTGATTTAGGATGCAGTCTTTCTCCAGCCATTGACAAAAGCTCACGATTTTCGCTACAGTGCTCTTGCCGCTGCTTTGAGGCCCTATAAAGATATTGATGCGGTTTAATTCCAGATCAATCTTTTTAATCGGTCCGATATTTTCAATAGAGAGATGTGCCATTGTTTATATCAGCTATGAGATTCATTGTTTACCTATATAATTGCAAAATTACAATTAATAATCGATAAAAGCAAGCTGAACAGGGGAATAAGGGAAGATAATGAAAGCGCTGCCACATGCCGGTGCTAAGGCTTTTGAATCAGAATGGTGAGGGCGGGGGATAGAAGCAGATAGCTGAAGCGCGCTCCGCGGCGGCGGGGTGGGTCAGGAGGGCCGTTCTGAAAGAAAACTATCTCATATAACTTCCTGATGTCTAATAGACTAAAGACTGGATGACAGCTTTATTAACATATTTTAACAGCGATTGGAAGAAATTTTAACCCTCAAACCGTTGCATTTTAAATTTTTTGATATACATTTGCAAAAGTTTTGAATTTTGACTGCATTTAGGGCTTGCAGAGACTTATGAAAGACTTGTGATACCCCGTGGAATGCTCATAAATCACCATAAAGACAACGAGATAACTTTTTTAATTATTTTTCAACAATTTAAACATCACCACATGAAAAGATGGAGTTATGCAACAGCCATCATGCTCTCCCTTGCCGGAGGCACGATCATGACAGGCTGTATTGACAACGACGAGCCTTACGGCATCGAACAGATCCGTCTGGCCACCGCCGACTTCCTTAAATCGAAGAAAGCCGCTGTGGAGGCTGAGGCCGCTGCGGCCAATGCCCAGGTAGAGATTGAAAAGATCAAAGCCGAGACCGAGAAACTCAAAATTGAGGCTGATGCCGCTATCAAGGCTGCGCAGGCAAAGATTCTTGAGGCACAGGCCAACAAAGAGCAGGCCGAGGCTGACAAGATCAAAGCAGAGACGGATGCTTATATCGCCGCTCAGAAAGCCGCTCTTGATGAAATGATTGCTTTGGCTGAAATTAATGTAAAACAGGCTCAGCTCAAGTATGATGATGCTCTATATCAATTTGAGCAGACCAAAATCAAGAATGCGGAAGCAGCTTCCAGCAAACTTTATCAAGCATGGGATCTTGCTTTCCAGGCGTATCTCGGTCAGCTCGCAGAAGTCAACAGCTTAAATGAGGCATATCTTTACACACAGAAAGAGTATGCCATGGCTGAAATAGATCTCAAATATAATAAGGATGACAATACTTGGACTTCGAATAAGTATGAGGCAGTTCATGAACTCACCGATCGTGTGGCATATCTTGAGAAAGAGATCAAGATGCAGAATGATGAGATCGCCAAGAAGAACGAGTATATCGCTGACCTTCAGAACGTGAAGGACGGGGATTTCTATAAGCTGTTTGAGAAATACGAAGGTCTTCAGAACCAGAACAACGAGGCTATCGCAAAGGCTGAGGTTGAGAAGGCAACTCTCGCTGTTGACAACCAGGCTCTTTATGACAAACGTAATGAGCTTAATAACAAGCTTCAGGCTGTCAATTCTGAGGAGATAGCGATTCCAGCCTATACATGGACTCCGGATGCTAAACTCGCGGCTATCGGTTTGACAGAACCAATAGAGATCGTTCCGGAGAGAGTAGCCTATACGCTCGGCAACCGTTCTAATTATAATCAATATTATAATGAATATAATTGGCAGATCCAAAATCTTAAGCATTATATTCTTGATGCCAATGACCAGGCTTGGACAGCTGCCCGCATCAACGAGATGAAGCGTCAGCTCGCCACAACCGATGCTGCCCTCGCTGTTGCCCAGAAGAACTGGGAGATGGCCAAGAGCGTATACAACAATGGTAAGGACGTGGATGCTTCCAAGCTTCCCGGACAGCCCGCGATGAAGGCTGCTGTCGACGCCTATAACGCTGCCGGAGCTGCCAGCGCAACTCTTCAGGAAGCAGTTGTGGATGCCCAGAAAAAATCGGATGATGCACATAAGGCATACAGTGAAGCATACGATACTTATTGGGGCAATAATGAGAAGGATGCCACAAGCGCCCAGGTAGCTTACAATAAGGCAAATATGACATATAATGAGGCTATGGCTGCAGCTCGCGAAGCGAATGAGGCTGATATTGCTGCTGCAGAGCGTACAAAGGCTATTGCTGTCGAGTCTGCTGAAAACGCTATCCTCGATGCTCGGAAAGCCTATGACAATGCTTGGCGTAAACTTTATGAACTTGAAAACAATACAAGCTCATATCCCAATCTTGAAGAAGATATCGAAGCTGCCAGCGAAGCACTTACTGAAGCCAGAGAGACACTCAACGAGGCTAATGAAACCTATGGTGAGGCAATGACTGAAGCTCAGGAGGCATACAACGAAGCGGTAGCTAAAGCAAACCTCAAGAGGATTGATGCGGAAACCGCTGCCGAAAAGGATTATCAGAAGGCATGGAATGCCTTCCAGAAAGATGGCGGATATGATAATACGAAGGATCCCGCATGGGCTCCAGTACAGGCTGCACATGATGCATGGTACAACGCTCGCGATGCTGTCAACGAGGCTCAGAACGCTTTCGAGAATGGCAAGAACAAGATCTGGGATGCTTACAATGCTATGAACGAAGAGATCCAGAACCAGCTTAAAGTTATGGATATCGAGAACTTTGGATGGCCTAATAATGCCACAGTTGACTACAATCAGCTTCAGGGATATATATATGGCTGGGGTGACTATGAATTCCCTGTTGCCGTATCTCCTGTTGAGTACAAGAACTCCGAAGAAGTATACAGCAATGCTAAATATTTACTCTTCTTCACATCTGCGACTGCGTATGGCAACCTTGCATCCTCTTGGTGGAAGAATAATGATGATGATCTTCCCTGGGATTACGCAAAAGATGAGGCTTTCCTTCTTGACAAGGATAAGATTACTGTTGAGACTCTCAACGAATATATCAAATCATACTTCACTTGGATGAATGAGACCCAGTATTATGAAAGATATGATGATTTCGGTCTTTTTGGAACCGCCTCTTATCTCAACAACCGTATTACTGTTGCTCAGGCATACATCGATAACGCTGGTATCCTGACGGATGCTACTGCGACTCTCCAGACCAATCTTGAGGCTCTCGAGACTTCATTAACTGATGCCTTGGAGGCTCGTGAGGATCTTCAGAATCAGTTTAACGATGTTGACAAAGAGATTACGGCTCTTCAGAGTGCCGTTGATCAGAAGCTCAGAGAGCTGAGGCATTGGCAGACAATGTACAGCTTGATTATTTCGGATATAACGAATGTGATAGCTGCAAGTGAGAACTTCCAGCAGGGTACGGATCTTAATATTGCAGAACTTCTCGAAAGTATGATCAAAGGGGCTAATGATGATATTGCCTCCTGCAACAACCAGATCGAGTATCTCAACAAGCAGCTCGACAAGGCTAAATATCAGCTCGGTCTCTATGAGGAGAACAAGGACACCGTCCTTCCGAATCCTTACACCATCGCTCTCGAGGTTGCCGAGGCTAACCTCGCAGCAGCTCAGGAGAAACTGGCGTTCCTGAAAGCTCACGCTGATGAACTCCAGGCTAAGTATGAGGCTGCCTCAAAGCAGTAAAGATTTAGGTTGACGGCACCGGAAGCTCCGGCTTCCGGTCGCCGGAAACTGAATCGAAACCCTAAACCTTCATTTCCAATTCACAACAACTACTGACGAAATGACAAAGAAACTTTGCACAATCTTGCTATCGGCATTCTGCTCCCTGGCGGCTGTCGCTCAGGACTCGGAATGCGCGGTGAGGGAATGCGCATCGTTTGCCCCGAAGAAAGGACAGTGGGAGGTATCGTTGATGCTCGGCAAATCGGGTGCGTTCTACAATGAGAACAACACCTATCTGCTCCCCAACATCTCTCTCGCAAACGGCTCCATCGGTCTCCCCAACGGGGGAGTGCCCGGGTCGGGAAATGTCAGCTCGGGATACCTTAACCAGTATCTCAACATCGACGGGTTTAACGGAAATTTTTTGGTCAATATAATCGGAGTGCAGGGTAAATACTTCTGGCAGGACTGCTGGGCACTGAGTTTCTCAGCCGGCATGAACATCGGAGTGACTCCCAAGAAGGACTATATCGAGGGTCAGAATATTCTCGATGAACCCCAGATCGACCTTCCCTCCGCGAAGTATATCAATGCCACGGCCACCAACAACTGGTATGCCAACGTAGGCATCGAGCGTTACTTCAAGACCAGGAACAAACGCATCTTCCCATATGTGGGTGCAACAGTAGGATATCAGATGGCACGCGTGGAGACTCGTGAGCCCTACACCGGAACGATGATCGACATGGACGGTGTGGAAGTAGACCAGCAGGTCTACATTCCCGCAGGAAAGGTGGGCCAGATGTTCGGCATTAAGGGCGCCGCGACGGCAGGCATAGAATACGATCTCATGGAGGGGCTCTTCATAGCCCTCGAGATCCAGCCCCTGGCTTACCGTTATGATGTCATACAGATTGCGCCGCAGGGTTTCAGCTCTTACAACCTGAATCATCATAACATAAAGATATTCGACATGCCGATGCTCCGGCTCGGCTTCAGGTTCTGAAAGCTACCCCTAAACAATATTGATAAAACGGAAGGGCGGTGAGGTTCTTGTCAACATCGCCGCCCTTCCCAAATTTAAAGAAGAAAATGAAACATCCTGTTTTCTCTGTTTCCCTGACAGCTCTTATCATGACTTGCGTCCTGATTGCCTGCGGTGGCGCTCCCAAGCAGTCGAAATGCTCGGTAGAGGTCTACTCCCCGGAAAAGAAATATACCGAGGCGGTGCTTCTCGACAGCAAGGGAGCCGTGATCGACTCCACGCTGCGCGTGGCCAACGACTCCATAAGGTTCGAACGTAATGATACGGCGTCAATGCCCTATGTGGCCACACTGAGGCTTCATAATCCTTCCGATTCTCTTGATGTGGTATTAATGCCTATTGTTATAGAGGGCGGTACGGTCTGTCTGGAGCTGACCGACAGAATCGATCTTTCGGGCACCGACGACAATGAGAAACTCTTCAAATTTCTCAAGGCCAAGAACTCTTTCACCTCGAAATACGAAAACGAGGGGCACGACGTCAACAAGCTCAAGGAAGACTACTCGCGCTTCTTCGCCGACCAGATCATCCTCTACAAGGGTAGTGTGGTGAGCGATTATATAAGCGCTACCTATGGCAGTTTCCTGACTCGTGAAGATAACGACAGGGTAAAGGAAAGGATGAAATAACTCAAAAAGACACAGACTATGAAACTTAAATATCTGATAGGCGCGCTTGCCGTGGCTGCGATGACGTCGCTGCCGGCCTCTGCCCAGGACGATGACCTGAATCCCTGGTTCGTGCAGGGTCAGCTTGGCGCGTCCTACTCTGTGGGAGGTGGCGCCGGATTCGGCGAGATGCTCTCTCCGGCTGGCCAGTTGGCTTTCGGAAAGCATTTCAATCCGTATATCGGGGCGCGTGTCACCGTCGGGGGATGGCGCGGACGCTACCGCATACCCAATTCCACATGCACCGGTTTCTACGACTGGCATGCCACCGTCGATGGTCTCTGGAACATCTTCAAGACCTTCAACCATGAGTATGACCAGCCTGTGAGCCTCCGGTTCATCGCCGGCGTGGGCTTCGACCGTGCGTTTGAGAAGCCCTCCAGCTCGCTGCTCGTGCGTCTGGGCCTTAGCATGGACGTGCGTCTCTGCGAGGCTCTCGACTTCAACCTGGAGTATCAGGCCAATGGCGTGAGCGACCGCTGGAACGGTCTCGACGACCACAGCTTCGACACTTTCATGAATCTTCTCGTGGGCGTCACCTACAAGTTCGGCACAGGCTATCAGTGCAAGAGCTGCGTGCCCGAGCCGGTGGTGCAGGTTGTCAACAAGCGCACCAACGAGATGCGCGAGGCGCAGGTGGTCGAGAAGATCGTTCACGATACGATCACGGTCGTGAAGGAGGTGCCCGTGAAGATCGCCGAGATCAAGCGCGAGGTGTTTTTCCCGATCAATGTGGTGACCGTTGAGCCCGACATGCAGAAGAACATCGCCGAGGTGGCCGACTACATGAAGCAGTATCCCGATGCCAAGGCAACGGTGATGGGCTATGCCGACAAGGGAACAGGCACTGCGGCGATCAATCTGCAGTTGGCTGAGAAAAGGGCCACTACCGTTTATAATGAACTTGTGAACCGTTATGGCATCGCTGCGTCACGTCTGACTAAGTCATCCATGACCAACCAGAACACACAGCAGCCTTACGAAGAAAATGCGCTTAACCGCGTGGTCATCATGACCGCTCGCATGTAAGCTTTAGGGGGCGGGGAAAGGCAGTGATGTTTTTCCCCGTTTTATATTCAAAATACTTACATTGTATTTTATAGTGGTGTGAAGATGGTGGCCACACTCCGAGCCGTTGTCCGGAGTGTGACCACCATCTGAACTTTTATAGAAGTCGTACATTTGTACGACTTTTTAGAACCGGGTGATTCCGGGGCCGTGGCGCCGTGGCGCGGTGTGGCGGAGCCTGACCGTGGGGAGGGGCATCTCGTTGAAGCATATGTGCAGCCCTATGGCGCGCGTCATCAGCAGGTCGTCGTGTCGCCCCGGGAGAGCGCCATAACTGCCGTTTTGACGCTGCTCATAGGTCAGCATCTCGTCGAGACATGCCTCGTCGCGCTCCTCATAGAGCCCCTCCCTCACAGCCTTCACCAGCCCCGAGATCACCATCGGTTTCGTGGCCACATTGGTATGGAATCCGTATCTGCGCGGAGCTCCGCGCATCACCTCCTCCTCGCTCTGGCGGCGTGCGTAAAGATTGTGGCAGGCTTCGCGGAGCTGGCTGAAGATGAAGAGCGATTGGTCGCCGTCCACAAATCGGTCGGGGTCGCGCGTCTCGATAGAATTACTCTCGATCACGAGAAGAGCGTCGTTGTAGTAGCGCGCGATGCGGGCGGCATTCCACGCCAGGAGATCGATATCGGTGTGACCGCGCCATTGCGCCACGATCTTCGGACGCCCTCCCGTGCGCATCGGCAGGCGGTCGAACACCGCCACCACCGACCAGTCGGCCCTGGCGGCGCGTCCTCCGACATCGACCACCACAAGGTAGCGGTCGAGACATATGTAGCCCGCATCGGGGAGCACGCGGTCTTCCCATACCGCGAGGGCGCCGCGGGCGTCGGGAGAGAAGCGCACATCCTCCAGCGACTCCGGGCCTGTGGCTTTCCGTCCGTCGATCTCCCCGCGCAGGGGAGCCGGACGGCACCCCTTGCGCAGCTCCTCCACGAGATAGCGGTCGAACACGCGGGCGCCCGAGTGGACAAACGCCTCGATATCGTCTGAGGGATATTCCGCGGCCATGAGTCCGTGGTCGGAATATTTCATCCTTTCCGTCACATACCAGTTTATCGCCTCGAGCGTGGCCCCCTTCTCCCAGAGCCACCAGAGATAGCTGCCCGGCTGGCGGCGGTCGGAGAGGGAGAGCGAGGAGTGGCGCCCCTCGAGGAGGGAGGCGGCGAAAGCCCGCGGGTCGGCAAGCGGCAGGGAATAGCGGTCGATCTCATACCAGGCCACGAAGAGGGGATGGAACTGGCTTTCGCCGTTTCTCGCGGCCTCATATTCGCGGTGGAAGTAATTGCCGGTGCCGTTGGCCGTGGATTCGAGCACGATCATCGTCATCGGCTCCAGGAGTATGCCGGAGCATGCGGCGCGTATTATCTGTTCGGGGGTTTTCATATCGGAGGCGCGCCAAATCCCCACCTCCGAGCAGTGCACGAGGTTGTAGTCTCCGCCGCGGCAGGAGTCGGGGCGCTCGGCGGTGCCCAGTTTCACCTTGCAGTTGCGCCCGTTGATCCTGAACGACCCTCGGGAGTTGCCGGCGTTCTCCATGCGGCGCCCCTTCACGGGTTCTCCGTCGCCGTCCGTGAAGAGCCATGCCGGGTAGCCGCGCAGCATGCGGTCGAGCATATCCTTTATCTCGTCGGTGGCCAGCCCCTGGTGGGCGATTATCAAGGAGTTGAGACCCTCGCGGTGCACGAGCTGCAGCCAGGCCATGTAGAGCTGCACGCATGTGCTCCCTCCCCATTGCCGTGCTTTCAGGAGGATGAGGCGTATCGGTTTCCCGCCCATCCGCATGGTCTCGAGGGCGCCGACGAGGCGCCGTTGCGGGCGGTTGAGCACCATCAGCGTGTCGCTTCCGCCCCCTTTTCTTTTTATATATGCGAAACTTGCGGCCCAGAAAGGGAAGTCGTGAAGGATGCGCAGGCGCGTGAAGCGTCGGTTCACCTCTTCGCGCAGCAGGGCGCAGGGGGTGGCGTGCATCTCGGCGTCGATATACCCGTCCACGCTTCCCGTCCGGAGCAGTGAGGCCACGAGCGGATCGGAGCGCATGGCGCGGGGAATCCATACGCGGGGAGTGTCGAGCCCCGGTATGTGGAGTTCGCGCCGGTCGGGATCGGAGGGGTCGCCCGTCACGGGGTCATAAGGTAGGTTCAGGGCCTTCTGACGGCGGGAGTTCTCCAGCAGTATTTCCTCGACGGTAGTCTCCCCGGAACCCGGTATGAGTTCGCCGTTCATGCCTCCCTCCTTTCCAGGCGAAGGCGTCGCCTTTCGTTGTAGATCAACGTGCGCACACGCGGCCACGACAGATAGGCGCAGGGCGCGGGCTGGTTGACGGCCTCAAAGGCAAGCTGCTGTATCGACGCCTCCGGATGCAGGCCGCGAAGGGTCAGCACCCGCGCGTAGAGCTCGCGATACATCTCCCTTTTCCGCGGGGTCATGGAGAGGGTGGGGTCGTCGCCCGCGAGGATGCGTCCGATGACGATGGCGGCACGTTGCTCGCTGACCCAGAACCGGGGCGCCGGCGCTTCCGATGCGGTGCGGAATGCCTTTTCCAATGATATCCGCGACTGGACGGCAAGAGCCTTGCGGAAATTGAGGAGCAGATGGGTGTCGCGTTCCGACGTGAAGTCGGAGATAGAGTTTTTCTTTCTCATAAGTAAATGCGTTTAGTTTCGAGTATAGCGTTGTTTGAAAGAAATCTTTGCAAAGTTAATAGAAAAGTTGCGGAATAAAAATAGTTTTGCTTTAAAATATTCTAACTTTGCATCGTAAATAAAAACCACGCCAAAATAAAGCATTATGAATCAACATTCAATGGAGAAAGAAAAAAATTCAGGGGGGAGATGGCTGCTCGACCTGGTGAAGGGCCTTCTCGGGAAGGAGGAGGTGAACCCGGAGGAGTTTCCCCGTGAACTTCCGGAAACTACGGTGAAGAAACTGATCGACAAGGCCTGCGGTGCCGACCCGGAAGAGGCCGGGGAGGCAGGAAACGGGAAAACCGAGAAATCCGAAAAACCTGAAAGCTGTCCTTATGCCACGAAAAGGGCCATCGTGGAATCACTGGCGGAGATACGCAGATTCGCGGAGGAGCATCAGCTTGCCGCGACAGTGGTCAGGGCTCTTCTGAGTCTGCTCGCGGAGATGGCGGTTGGCGCCCTCAAAGGGAGGGTGAGTGGAAAAGTGCTCGACCTGCTGCTGAAGGCCATACGCTACGACAGGGCCCGCATGGAAGCCTATGCCGAGGGGGAGACCGCGGGGCGCAACGCCCGGATACGCATGGAGATCTTCCCGGCCCAGGAGAGGGAACTCCCCGACATCAACGGCCCTATCCACACTCCTCCGGCCCCCGCCTCGATCTTCGACATCGCCCGCGGCGAATGACAATTAGCAATTAGAAATCAGCGATCAGAAATTGGAAATTAGCAACTGAGGCTTTATGCACAATGAAAACGGCACCGGATGGCATCACCGTGCTGCGGCCGCAAGCCGCAGTCCCCCATCTCTCAACCCTCAACATTCAAAATTCAACATTCCAAATTCCAAATTCCCATAAGCCAACATGATAAAGACAAATCCTATCGCCGGCGAGACCATCGCCGTAGTAACCTCCGGAAACGCGGAGGCAGTGGCCGGAACCTCCGGCGCCAACACCCTGATGCCCGGCATGCCCGCTACCTTGGGAGCCGTGGCCGACGCCACCGGCGGCATCGACGCCGGCAATTTCATCGACGCCGACGTCGACGGCGAACTCCTGCGCTTCAACAGCGAAGACGCGCCACTGATGAACCTTATGCTCTGCGCCAAGCGCGTGAAGGTGAACAGCCCGGAAGTGGACCATTACATGCTCGACGAACCCGGCGCCTCGGTAGTGACCACGGGCGCCTGCGGAGGAGGAACCCTCAGCCAGACAATCCTTCCCCTCTCTTCGGCCGACCAGCTTGTGCCCCGTGCCAACTGCACTCTCCTGGTAAAGGGTGTCGACGGCTACGACTCTAAAGGGCGCCCCACTCCGGGACGCGACCTCATGCTCTTTGTCACGGGACGCGACGCCATGTCGGGCAACCCTATCGTGCGCGCTGTCAACGGTTCGCAGCAGAGCGACATCGACGAGGGATGCTGCGTGCCCGAGATTCCCAAGGGGAGCACCGTGATCATCCTCGCCAATTCCCTCTATGAGACGCAGAAGGAGGTAGACCCCGACATGATCGTGCCCACGCCCACACGCATATATCTCCAGAAGAGGGGGATGAACCAGGTGGTGAGCGACTATTTCGAGAGTCAGAAAAAGAGGATACCCTTCTCGAAATCGATCATCGCAGAGCAGGCCATCGCCAATTTCAAGGTGCGCGGCAACCGCACACTCTGGGCCGGACGCGGAGGAAAATTCCGGGTATCGGTCGATAAGATGGGGGTGCAGAACGTCTACACCACCGAGGGGATACGCTGGCAGATCCGCAGGGAGATGCAGGCGCCGAAGGAATGGACTGTCGACCAGGTGATAGCCCTGGCCAAGATGTTCTTCACGGGAGAGGACGTGCCCCGCAGCGCCATCCTCCTTGCCGGAAAGAACCTGCTCGAGGCCATACAGAAGGTTGACTATTCGAAGCATCCCGAAATACAGATCACCACGAAAGTGAACTCCGTGGGATGGACAGTGACCAACTTCCACACCGTCTTCGGCGACATAGAGATAAAGCGCGAGCCCACACTCGACCGCCTCGGCTGGAGCAATTCCGGAGCGCTTCTTGGCGAGAACCGCCTCGTGCACTATGTCTACTCGGCCGAGCATACCTTCGCCGACCGTGTGGAGGGGGAGGAGGCCACCCGCAACGGAGTGCTGATCTGGGACGCGCTCGCGCTGAAAGGGTCGTGCCACATATGGATCGACGGCGAAGGGGGCGCGCCCCGCGGAGGCGCCAACCGCTGGAGCCTCTGGGACAGCGAGGAGGCTCCCGGGGAGGAAAGCGTGGCCGACGGCCAGAGATTCTATCTTGTCAGAGACTGTCCCGGGATATCGCCGTCGGCTATGGCCGGCCAGATGTGGACCGCACATGTCGGCTCTGACGGCGTGACATGGCAGCAGGCCTCGGGAATGCTGTAAGCAATAATTGGAAAAATCATGATAAAAGATAACGGGAAATGAAAACATATCTTGTGCCCGGTCTGCTCGACCTGCGCCTGATCGTGCGCGCCGGCGATGCCTGGACCACCATTGACTTCACCGGCGGACGCAGTTCCGGCTACGGCGCCTGTTGCGCGCGCCATTCCACTGACGACCCCGTGGCGCAGCGTCTGATAGAGAACTCGCCGGAATTCCGCTCCGGCAGGATAATCGTCAGGGAGCCATGACTACGGACTCTGTCATAGACGATGTACTCCTGCTGCTTGGAGAGGACCCGGAGCTGTGCCTGCACAGCTCCGGGAGCGGGGCCTGCGGCCTCACTTTGCGTGAGAGGATAGGGCGTGAGCTCGCTCCGTGCGCGTCGCGGGCGGTGGCCGACACTCCGCGGATGCAGCTCACGGGTTGGCGGCGCCTCGGCTCCGACGGATTGTCTGTCGATGCCGACGGACGGGCTCTCCTGCCGCTCCCCGCCGATTTCCTGTCGCTCTTCAGCCTGAGGATGACGTCGTGGAGCCATCCTGTGGCTGAGGTGCTCGGCGCCGACAGCTGGCTGCGGCGCCTTCAGGGAAACAGATGGCACGGCCTGCGCGGTTCGCCGCAGCGTCCGTTGGTGTTCGCGACCGTGACCGACGATGGCTCCCCGGCTCTCGAGCTTTTCAGCTGTCCGGCGGAAGACACGCTGGCGGAAGGGTGGTATATGCCCGCTCCCGTTCCGGCAGACGGGGTGATAGAGATTCCACCCGCGGCCTACCGCCGCTGTCTCGGCTACATAGTGGAGACCTTGCGCATGTAGGCCACGATGCGGTAGAGACCGTAGATGCTCGATTTGGGTATCTGGAGACTGGGATACAGGGAATTGTAGCTGCGCGCCTCGATGTTGTCGCGGCTCTCCCGCGAGGGATAGACGGCCTTGATGAGCACTCCGTTCTCGGTGTCGATGATCATGGGGTTGCCCCAAGGTATGAATGCCCTGTCGTTGATGCGGCACACGGCGGCTATCGTGCCGTTGTGTATCTCCGGCTCCATGCTGTCGCCGGAGATGGGGATGGCGAAATCGGCCCCTCTCACGGGACAGCCTATTATGGCGCAGTCCTGCAGGGCCACGCTGCGCGAGTATTCCTGGAGATTCCCGGCATATGCCTCCACCGGGAGCAGGGGCACGAGAAAACCCTTCTCCCTCGCGTCGGCCATGGCGGTCTCGGTGGCGGGGCGATACATCTCCCCCTCGCCGTAGAGGAGCCAGTCGCGGTTGAGAGCAGGGAAAAGCTCCGTCATCCTCGCCACCTTCTCCTCCGGCAGCGACTTCCGCATTGCCCCGACGTAGGCCACGGATAACCCCATGCGGCGCGCGAATTCGGATTTGCTGATTCTCTCGGCTTTCAGAAACTGCAAAAGCCGGTCTTTTACTGTCTCGTTGTTGTCTTCCATAATGTTTTTATTGTTTTGTGATAGCAAAGTTAATGATTATCTATAAGAAACCAAAATAAAATTATGAAAAAACTGATTCTTGAGCTTGAGAAATCGGAGGTGGAGAGCGACGTGGCCCAGGCTACGGCCTACACGGGGGCGAAGAGCGCGTCGGGCGCCGGAGCGGCTGAGATATTCGGCCGTGTGGCTACGGTCGACGGCGACAGCTGCGTGGTGGAGCGTTTTGTCAGGGATGCCTGCGCCGTAGTGGCTGAGCGGCTGAAGGAATTCGTGGTCTCCGTCAACTATGCCGGGCCGGTCGTCCGTCTGGAGCTTTCTCTCAGCGACGCCTACGATGAGAGCATGCTTCCGGCCGCCCGCAGCAGCTTCCGCTCCTTCCTCGCGGCTTCGGCCACAGACCGCTGGATGCGGCTCGCATATGCGGAGAAAGCGGCTGAATGGGAGCAGGAGGCCGTCAGGCAGCTCGCCGCGCTTGAGCGCAATCTCTACCACAGGCGCCGTCCGCGCCGGCGTTCCGCGTGCGCCGGTGTGGCTGACGCGGAATGAGCGGCGGTAAAATGATATTTATACAAATGTTTAAGAGAAGAAAAATGCAGACCATAATCCTCAATCTCGATCTGGCCGAGATAGTCTATGATGTCCAGAACAAGACCTATCTGACCGGCAAGAGCCGGAAAGAGGGTGCCAACCATGAATTCGTGGCCAACATGCAGGCCAACGACGACGAGGAGAACGCCAACCAGGTGCTCCGCAGCGTGTCGGCCGCGTTCTCCACCCTGAAGACGCGTCTGGGAGAATATCTCGAGCTCAACGCCACGACTGCCGATAACGGCCTGATCGGCATGGACTCGAGTTTCACCCTCTCCCTGAGGATGCCATCCAACTACAATCTCTCGACCCTCGACACCATCGTGGCGTCAGCCCATCAGTATATCGTGAGCATGGCCGTGGCCGAGTGGTTTACCATCACCAACAAGAGCGATGCCAAGGAATACACGGCGCTTGCGGAGACGAGCCTGCGCATCATCTCCGAGGCTGTCAACAAGCGGCGTCGTCCGCGGCGTCCCTCCGCGCCTACGGCAGGGGCGGAGGGTATGGAATGAAAAAACTGCGTGGATATGGAGAGAAACATGATAGTGTTCACACGCAGCTCGCTGCACTACGACATATCAAACATGGCGTATGTGGCGGCAGACATAAAGGAGGGCACGCGCGACGCGCATGCCCTCCATCAGACGTTCGATATATGTGGCGAAGGGAACGCAGACCGTGTGGACAGTGTCCTTGATCTGGCCTTCGCGGAAGTGCTCGTGATGCTCGGCGCGATCGCTGCCGGCGGTCGCATCCACGCTTCCCGGCATGGGGATTTCCTGCTGGAGCTCAAGGGGGAGGTGCCACTCCCGGCTGTCGGCCTGATACGCGAGGCCGGCAGGGAATATCTCGTGGCCTCCGCGCTTGCCGACTGGCTTGCCGTGACGCTCCCCGAGGCGGCATCCGCCTGGCGGGAGAAAGCCTCCGGGGTGGGAAGCGTGCTTCTCGCGGCACGACGGTCATGCCGTGCCCTGCCGCGACGCACAAGCCCGATAGCTTAGAGCTCGAGGTCGCCGTTCTCGATCACATGCCAGGGGAGACCGGAAGCGGCCAGTTTCTCCAGGAACGGATCGGGATCGAACTCCTCTACATTATGCACACCCGGCATCACCCATTTCCCCGTGAGGAACATGTAGGCGCCGACCATGGCCGGAACGCCGGTGGTATAGCTGACTGCCTGCGCTCCGGTCTCCTTGTATGCGGCCTCGTGCGAGCAGTTGTTGTAGATGTAGTAGGTCGATTCCTTCCCCTCCTTGTCGAGGCCTGAGATGCGGCAGCCGATCGAGGTCTCGCCGGTGTAGTTCTCTCCGAGCGATCCCGGGTCGGGAAGCACTGCCTTCAGGAACTGGATGGGCACGATCTCGCGCCCCTCATACATGACGGGGTCGATGCGTGCCATGCCTATGTCCTGGATCACGCGCAGATGGGTGAGGTATTCCTGGCCGAAGGTCATCCAGAAGCGGGCGCGGCGGATGGTGGGGAAGTTCTGCACGAGGCTCTCGAGCTCCTCGTGATAGAGGAGATATGATTCGCGCTCGCCGATGTTGGGGTATGTGAGGGGGCGGTGCACCTCAAGATTCTCGGTCTCCACCCATTTGCCGTCTTCCCAGTATTTCCCTTTCTGTGTGATCTCACGGATATTGATCTCGGGATTGAAATTGGTGGCGAAAGCCTTTCCATGGTTGCCGGCGTTGCAGTCGACTATGTCGAGATAGCGCATCTCCGAGAAGTGATGCTTTGCGGCATATGCCACGAAGACAGCCGACACTCCCGGGTCGAAGCCGCATCCGAGGATGGCCGTGAGACCCGCTTTCTCGAAACGCTCGCGGTATGCCCACTGCCAGCTGTATTCAAAATGGGCCTCGTCTTCCGGCTCGTAGTTGGCGGTGTCAAGATAGTTCACTCCGCACTTCAGGCAAGCCTCCATGATGGTGAGGTCCTGATAGGGGAGGGCCACGTTGATGCAGATGTCGGGCTTGTGGCGGTTGAAGAGCTGGCAGAGCTCCTCCACCGAGTTCGCGTCGACGCGGTCGGTGGTAATGTTGGGGGCTCCGATGCGTGCGGCCAGACGGTCGCATTTCTCTTTTGTGCGAGAGGCGATCACGATCTCAGAGAACACATCCGGATTCTGGGCGCATTTCGCGGCCACGACGGTGCCGACGCCGCCGGCTCCGATAATCAATACTTTTCCCATTTTTCTTATTCTGTTTTTGTAGTTTCCAGATTACCGTGCATCCCGAATCGACGGTTTAAACAAGCAGCGCCGGTGGAAATCAGTGGCGGGGGAGTGAAAAAGGCTTATCTATCATCCCACTAATTATCAACCGCTAATTATTTAAAAGCAATCGGAATGCCTTCAATCTGCAAATATACATAAAAAATCGGATTATAGAAGCAAAATCCGCCGCAGGCCGTTCAAATAAAATACTCCGGCTTATCTTTCATATGTTCCTCCCACACACATTGCGCGAGATATTTCTCGCTTCTACAGTGAATCTCGGCCACTCCTTCCTTAATCATATCAGCGGTGTCAGTATTGTAGAATATTTCCATCGCTTCTTCGAGTGATAAATTATACATCTGACTCATCTCGCTGATAATCCGAGAAATCTTCATGTCCCGGAGTATACGGCGTGCGTTCGACATTTTCTCTTTATCGGTCATATCTTCTCATATTTTATGAATTTGAGACATTCTTTCAGCATCTTGTCTGAGCGGATGCAGTATTGGATATTGGGCTTTTCATAAATCAGCATCCCGAGTGTTTTCTCACGGCTGTATATGCCTTGCACATAAAGATCGAGAGTGTCAATTACCTTATCGTTTGCAATACCTCCGATGATCAGATCGAAATACTCAGTTTCATCGCCATTTCGGTTAGCCAGTATGAAATCAAGCCATTCATCATTATACGATTCAAAAACTTTTACTTTCCATTCCAGAAGCTCTTCAGGAAGCTCAAAAGTGCTGAGGAAAGCATCTTCCTCACGGCGTTTGAAGCGATTGGCATATTTTACAGCCTGATCTCTCATGGAGGTCAGATAAAATCCTTGACCGAAGTCGATGTTTTTGCGGGAGTGGGTTGTATCAGGATTCTCGACAGGCACATTTGATGCATGGTACAGTATCATCACAACACTCCTTTCTTATTCATGAATTCGACAACATCATCCACTACATAGGGCAAGCTGAATGTATGCAACACATCATATGATGGAATAATATATGAATAGAGAATTCCACTCGATTTAAGCCTGCGGAATACATCAGTCACCTGCAGCCCAAGCTTTTCGGCTATGGCCCCAATGACAATGGAGACAAATTCAAGAATATCGGTGTTCATAACTTAACTGATTTTATGTAGGACTCTCTTACATTGGAGGCATGGATACGGTATCGGAATACAAATATAGATAAAAAACATGAGATTTCCACACCTGTAGAATAAAGAAATGGTTATTTATCTAAAGAAAGTTCTTAAAAATCGGATTATTGAAGCAAAATTCCGCCGCAGGCCGTTCAAATAAAATACTCCGGCATCGTATCAGAGGTTTTCCCGTAGGCAAAGGCAGGCGTATTTCTAAGAAGTTTAAACAACTTCTAAAATTTTATTTGTTGTAATTTGTGATAACAGGAAAAATCCATTATCTTTGTGAAAAATAGTGGTACTCTCAAAAATGAAAGGTTATGGGACAGGAAAATACATACATACGTTTTGACT
>ERZ836877.3251-NODE-3251-length-18759-cov-3.912104_pt1 | contig 18759 bp, 6 predicted proteins | sample MGYA00519469_ERZ836877 | MGnify/ENA primary metagenome ERZ836877 (study PRJEB31850, sample SAMEA3708809) | human gut metagenome | biome: human gut; feature: human-associated habitat; material: faeces | place: China | collected 2014 ... | reverse complement strand
GGGATCGAAGACGCCGCTGCCTGTGGCGGCGAAGGCTTCGGTGTCGGTGGTGGGAAACTCGGCCATCATCATCTCGTGTGACAGGTATTCAGATGATTTGAGGCGGTACCAGTAGATCTGCTCGAGGGTCAGGCCCATGTTCCAGAGCGACCGCTCGTAGGGGCTCATTGAGGTGATGACGGCCTCGGGGTCGTCGACGGGTACTGAATAGAGCTCGATCTCATACCAGGGGACGAAGACGGCGCGCTTGTCGCCGCGTCCGTCGCGGCAGCGCAGCCACTCGCTGTGGAAGTAGTTGCCGATGCCGTTGGCGGTCGACTCCATGACTATCAGCGAGTAAGGCATCAGTGCTATCGAGCCGCAGACGGCGCGGACGAGTCCTTCGGGGGTGTGCTGCGGTGTCGATGGCCAGAAGGCGGTCTCGGAGAGGTGGGCCATGGCGTAGTCGCTGCCACGGACGGCTTCGTGGTTTTCGGCCGAGCCGACGGTGACGCGGCATCCGCGGCCTGTGATCTCGCGGACGTTGAGCGAGCGCTCGTAGGGGCGGAACATCGGTCGCTCGTCGCCTTCCCAAAGGTCTTCGGGGTAGTCGGCGAGCATCTTGGTGTACATGCCGCGTATGCCGGCGGCGGTGTCTTTGACGTGGGCGCAGATGAGCGAGTGCCAGTTGCGGCGGTGGCACGACTGTATCCATGCCATATACATCTGGATGAGGGTCGAGCCTCCCCACTGTCGGGCTTTGAGCATGATGAGGCGTATGGGTCGTCCGGCGCGGCGGTCGGCTTCCATGACGGCGGCGACGCGGCGCTGGGGGCGGTTGAGTCTGAAGGCTACATCGGTGCCGAGGGTCTTGTGTTTGACTCTGACGCAGGTGACGCACCAGTATTCGAAGTCGTGGCGGCAGCGGAGGGTTTTCCATTGCTCGGGGCCTGTGGCGACGGCATACTGCGGGTCGTCGGTCATCTCGCGCGGCACGAAGGCTCGCGGGAGGCCTTCGACTGGTGTGGCGACCTCGATGCGGTCGCCGGAGCATCCGATGCCCCTGACTGGGTCGAAGTCGCTCTCAAGCGCCCGCAAGCGACGAGTGTTTTCTTGAATTATTTCTTTGATATTCATAGTGGTTAGAAATTAAGATTGAAGAAAATTTTTAGACAGAAAGACAGAAAAAGAACAAAAGAACATAAGTACACAAGAACATAAGAATATAAATATTATATAGAATATAAATATTATGTTCTGTTTGTTTTTATGCCTAAAAAACTTTTGTTCTTATGTGCTTGTGTTCTTGTGTTTTTCTTTGACGGACGGAAGGACATAAATCATAGTTTTGGGACAGGAGAAGCTGAGGATGCTTCGGACGGTGCAAAGTTAAGGCTGTTAGGGGCGGTTTTTATTACTAAAATCGTTATGAGGTGCAATTTTAGAATTCCGCGAGCGTAATCATGGCGAATAAGTAAAAAATATATGGCGCACTCCATTATGAAGTGCGCCACATATTTTGACAAGCTGTATGGTAATCAGAGATATAGTTTTCTCAATTCTGCTATTGAGATAAAGCGCATTAAGGTTTCGCTGTATATTACTGCGTCTTCTCCGTAATATTCGGCTATTTTGTCTATCATATATCTGTCGCGCTCTTTTACAGTTAAATATGAGGGAACATCATCCGGCGAATATTCATCAGAAACGCGGCCGTAAGTCCAGACTCTTCTTGTTATGACAGGATTTTCTAAACCGTATGATTTGGATGTCATTACGTATGCGAGTCTAATCTCATCTTTGCTTATTTTTTCTATTTCAACTTTATAGCCATAGGATATGTCGTTCCAGTCATTTTCGGTTACCGGGAAAATAAGATAACAGTTTAGTTTCGTGCAGTCGATGCCAATCTGTGTGCAATATTGTACCCAGATGTCAAACAGCGTTAAATGACCGTATCGGTCGTAGCTGTTGTAAAAATCGTTTTTAATCCAGATAAGTCCGTCGCTGATGTTGAGTTCCTGTGGAATGAAAAATGGATTAAGTCCGACAAGTACCAGGCTGTCATCCATGCAAACCCATTTATTGCCGGTCTTGTCTGAGAGTTCATATTCGTGACGCTCTTTAGCGGTGTATGCCGCTGAAATCTCGCCGCTTATAAAGCCGGAAAGAAGATTACTGTCAATCTCTTTTTTTACATTGCTCGGATCAAAAATCTCGTTACCGACGTCGGTTGCTAAATCTTCATTTCCGCAGCCGCAAAGCAATGTAGCGGTAATGAATATTAAAATTGAATAAAACTGTTTCATTTTTATTTGATCTATATATGGTTAATCTATATTTAATATTTGTTTTCTAACTGTAGCATAGTTGATTACGTCGTAAGAGGTTGAATCAGGCCCTGCTATTGATTTAGGTGGAAAATCACTTTCTATAATTTTTTTAGTGTTAAACACATTATCTCTGTAATATCCGTCGGCTTCGCCATCCCAACCCCAGTTAACATGCATATAATTGTTTGTATAAGTACCTAAATCCTTTTCAGAAATCAAAAGCCATGGGATTCTTTCAGTGTCGTAAATTTTTTCGGTCTTTTTTACAGTCAGTTTGCGACATCCATCAACAATGAAGCAGTGGGAAAGGAAATTGCCGCTACTATCTGAAGCAAACATAAACAATAGGTAATCATCAGCCAGTTTAGAGTCATTAGTTCCTTTAAATTGATAATAACCATTAAATTCGTACCCATATTTATTGAATAAATATGCTGCGTCAGCCGCAGAAGCTCCGGTATAGGCAAAACCAGTGTTGGAAATGCGATAGTCGGCATTTACCAAATGGCCCAATTGTCTCATTAATTTTGCTATAACGTCGTGAGTCTCGGCGGTAGCAAGACACAATCCGATATTTTCCGTTCCGCAGTTATGTTTAGTGACTATGTGCTTGTTAATTTCGTTCCACATAAGTTTCATTGGTAATCTTGATGTGTCCCCGTCGAAATCAATTTTAATAGAATATGGATAACCATAATATGACATTACCATAGCGACTGCTGTTATTACACATCCAGTTGCACCTTTATTGGTTGATGCCGAATAATGAGGACAGTATTTAGCAAAAAAACCTGTTTGTCCCCAATGGGTTTTAACTTTAGCTGGTATATTTACATGTTTAAGCGTGTCCTCTTCAATGTCAACATAAAGTAGATGAGAAGGATCAGTGGGCTTGACTGCGATTAGGCTGTCTTGATTAGATTTCATCAGTGTTTTAGCACGTTGTATATAGTCTTCGACACCGGTGACGTTTTCACCGTCGGGCGTATATTGCCCACAATCTGTTACGGCATACACGGGATCATCTTTGTCAACAGCAGACAAAATGGCAAAACCTTTGTTGTCCGCAAAATTTACTACATAAATCAAAGTGTCTTCAGCATTTGACCTTGAAGACCGCGAGGTTATATAATTAATTTTGTCAACAGAAACTGATGCGTCGCGACTTTCCGGAGCGAAAAAGAAATCGCGCGCATTCAATGCGGCAGTGGCAATCGCAGATTCTTTATTGCAGTTAAAATTATCCGAAGATTTTTCAAATGTCTGTTCAATATCATTGGAACAAGACGCCACTGTCAATATTATAGACGAAATGGCAAAGGAGGAAAGTAACTTTTTCATAAAGAGAGATTTTTAGTGAATAAATGATTAATTTCGCCAAAGATATATATAAATTTTTACAATGCAAATAAAAAATATGAATTTTTTAAAAATTAGCATAAATTGGTTGGCATAAAGATGAAATGATTACGATTTTATATCAAAAAGGGCGATGTCTGTTGGTGTTTAAAATTGGGTTTTATGAACAGAAGGACATAAGGGTTAATCAATTCACAATTCATAATTCACAATTGATTGGTTTACTGGAGTTTATTGGGGTTATCGGAGTTGTCGGAAGGGTCGGACTTGTCGGACGGAGAAGAACAGAAGAACATAAGGGCAGAAGGTTTAATCAATGCACAATGCACAGTGCACAATTCTTCGCAAGCGAAGCGCTAAAGCGATAACACAATGCACAGAACAAAAGAACATAAGGGCAGAAGAACGGAAGGGTTTTAAATTAAAAAAAAACTTTTATTCTTATGTGCTTGTGCTCTTGTGTTTTATGGTCTCTCGGGGGTGCGGAGGCGGAGGCGGATGAGGTGGAGGGCGAGGCCGGAGGAGGTGGTGGCGGTGAGGGTGATGGTGTAGCGGGCGGCGGCGGGGCCGAGGTTGCGGAGGGTGAGGGGTGCGCCGATGCGTCCTTCGATGTCGAAGGCGGCTGTGGGGGCCGAGGCTGGGTTGAGCGATGAGTGGCGGGTGAGCGAGAGGGTACCCCGGATGTTGGCGGCGCCGATGTCGGCGTCGAGGGCTGCGACGACGGCGGGACGACGCCCGGGGGTGTCGACGGTGACGCTCCAGGCGATGTCGGTCGCCGAGGGTGCGACTTCGTTGACGAGGCTGACGACGCTGCTGCCGTCGGTGGCGTAGACTTCGGCTGTCGTGTCGTCGGCGATGATGTCGGTGAGCTCGGGCAGCCTGCGGGTGTAGCGCCCGAGGTCGTGGTCGGGGCAGATGACGGTGGCGTCGCCGTCTGCGCCGCCGAGGCAGAGGAGTTCGCGCCGCAGGGCTATCCAGGCGAGGGCATTGGCGTCGATGCCCTCGGCGACTGTCTCGGCCGACGAGGAGGTGACGCGGATGAGCTGACGGGCGGTGGTGAGGGCATAGATTCTGCCGTCGACGGCGGTGACGGCTGCCTGTGAGGCGACGGTGCGGCGGTCGATCTCGAAGAGGTCGGTGTCGCCGGGGCCGGTGATGGCGAGGGTGTGGATGCCGCTGTCGGCGAAGACGGTGAAGCGCTGTTGGCGGACGGTCAGTGACGAACGGTTGTAGCGGCTGACCGCCAGGGCGTTGACGCGGCCGCGCGAGAGGTCGGCGATGGCTGTGGCGCTCAGGGGCGAGAGGCTGCGGGCGACGGCCATCATCGACTCGCAGCGGTGTGTGGCGGGGCGCTCGGCGGGGATGACGTAGGCTTCGGCGACGTCGGCGAGGGCGAAGGGACGGAGGGTGGGATGGACATAGACGGCCATGTCGCCGGCGACGGGTGTGAGGTCGAAGGTCTGTGTGACGGGGTCTTCGCCCTCGACGGAGAGGCATATCTTCATCTTCGATGCGCGAGCCGAGGGGTAGCAGATGAGGGGGCTGAAGAGCTCGGGGGCGTCGCCGTCGCCCGAGGCGAGGCTGACGACCGATTCCTCGGGGTCGGCGACGGATGCCGTGAGGTCGGTCCAGACGGCGGCGCGCCATCGTCGGGGCTTGGTGCTGACGGCAAACGAGCGGGCCGACCAGCCTCGGAAGAAGCGCTGTGTGAGGTCGCCCCAGACAGTGGTGTCGCCCGAGGCGACGACGGCACGGGCCGAGAAGGTGTGGGGCGCGGCAAACATCAGGCTTTTGTCCCAGCGGGGCGCGAAGGGTGCGGCGAGGGCGCGGGCGAGGGTCTCACTCTCGTCTGCGGCGGTGGCGGCGCCTGTGACAGTGAGGGTGTGGGTGGTGCCTGCTGCCGAGGCGAATGGGTCGCCGAGGGTCAGGACCGGGCGCTCGATCGAGTCGAGCCGGGCGATGCTCTGACGCAGGAGGTTCTCGGCGGCGCGGGCTGTTGTGGAGGCGAGTGAGCGGGCGGTGCCGGGCCATGAGGCGCGCATGACGGTCTTGTCGGTGGTGCTGCGTATGACGGCGTTGCAGCGGGCGGCGAGCGAGAAGTCGACGGGATGATATTGTGGCGTGACGAAGAGGCGCAGCTGAGTGGCCGCGGCGGCGACGCGCGGGGCGAGCGAATGGGCGGGGACGGTGAGGCGGATGCGATAGGTGTCGGCCGAGATGGAGACGGGGTGTGTGACGGTCATGTCGTCTGATTTGAGGGCGACCGAGTCGGTGAGCTGTGTGCCGGCTGGGAGCGACACGACGAGGGGCGGCGAGACGTAGATGACGGTCGAGTCGGCGTCGTAGAGACGGTAGCGGCAGATGACGGGCTGGAAGAAGGCTCCGTCGGCGGCTGCCTGCCGGGCGATGTCTTCGTAGGCGTCGTTCATGGCGGCGGTGACGCGGGCGCGCTGGGCGGGGTCGACGCAGGTCTTGCCTTCGGCGAAGCTTTTGTCGAGGCGTATCGGGGCGATGGTGGCGACGGCTTTGGCGGCGGCCACGGCGGTGACGGCGACTTCGGGGAAGGCGGTGTCGGGTGTGATGACGGCGATGTCGCCGGGCGTGTCGCCGAAGATGACGGTGGTGGCTCCGCGGCCGGTCATGACGGTGAGACGGCGCCCGGCGGCGGTGGCGCAGAGGGGTTCTGCGTCGAGGGTGGTGACTTCGACGGCGTCGGGCATCCACTGCGAGAGGTCGAGGGTGGCGAGGGTCTTGCCTGAGGCGACGGCGAGGAGGCGGCGTCCGTCGGCGAGGGTGATGACGGCGAGGGGGCGGTAGTGTCCTGCGGCGACGGGTGCGGGACGTCCCGTGGGGACGAGTTCGGGAGCTCCGTCGGGCGAGGGGCGCAGGTTGTGGCAGACGGTGACGCGGCAGTCGGGGGCTTCGCTGTCGGGATGCGCGAGTCCTGCGGCGATGCAAAGGTCGACGGTGCGGGATGATGTGTTTTTCATATATTATATAGTGTGAAGGTTTTGATGTTGCAAAGTTAGTATGGCGTGAGGGGAGTTGTGTGTCTAAAATTGTAGTGGCGTGCAATTTTAGATTTCCGCTATGCGAATGCACAATGTATAATGCACAATGTACAATGCACAATTATGAACAGAAGAACAAAAGGGCATAAGAACAGAAGGTTAAGTCAATGCACAATGCATAATGCACAATTCACAATTATGAACAGAAGAACATAAGGGCATAAGAACAGAAGGTTTTGTTGATTCATGACAGCGCGTCTCCGACGCTTATTCCTCTCGCTATGGCACTCTTCCCCAGGCTTGGTCGCATCGCCGATGCTCCTGCGCCCGGGGTTATGTCACGACGTCGCCTCTGCGAGGCTTCGTAGCAACGCGCAACTGTGCCAGACGGCATAGAGGAAGGGCTTCAGCCCTTGCAACCAACGTGTTAGCTGCTACGGCTTCAGTCGTAGCCATTGCGCTGTCAGTGCCGCCGCTATGCGGCTCTCACGCTCGGAATGGGCTGCTATACACGCACTTCGGCGCATTGCGCCTCGTACGTGCCTAATGAACTATCGCCGCTGACGCGGCTCTGCGAAAGAGGCTCCACATCGTTCTGATGCGGCTGTACCGTGGCGCGGTTGATAGTGCGATGCCGCTGACGCGGCTCTGCGAAGGGGGCTCCACATCGTTCTGATGCATTGCGCCATGGCGCTGCCGCTTTAACTGCATGATTCAACGCGGATGCGCGATCGCGCATCCCTACCTTGCCTGCGTGTCTGACTTGTCTGACAGGTCAGACGCCCGATTGTGCATCGTGTTATCGCTTTAGCGCTTCGCTTGCGAAGAATTGTGAATTGTGAATTGATTTAACCTTATGCTCTTGTGTTCTTTTTGTTAAAATGTTTGCAAATCACAAGGGTTTGATATACTTTTGCAATGCAATAAACCAAAATAATAAAATTAATCCTCGATGAAACACTTTTACACGAGCTTTATGCTACTTTTTGCCGCGCTTTTCTGCTCGGCACAGGTTGTGACTGACCGTCCTGAGGGTACGATGAAGTACTATCAGCGCACGGGCGGTCTCACTTATCTCAATGACGGCCAGCAGCTGCATCTCCAGAATCAGTCGGGCTTCACCGAAATCGTCTACTCGGCCGACGGCACCAAGGCGTGGGTGAAGAACCCGGTCGCGGGCTTCTTTCCCGAAGACAGCGAAGAATGCGCCTGGGTCGAAGGCCGTCTGACCGACAACGGGTCGACAATCGAAGTGCCTGTAGGCCAGAAGGTATATTTCGGAGCCGAACAGAACGACTATGTCGAAATCGCTATCGTCGACCGCGACAAGTCGTCGCACACGACCAATTTCATCTATAACGCGACCGAGGCTGCCGTCATCTATAAGATCGAGGGCGACAAGGTCAGCGTCACCGGCACTTCGCGCGACCGCCTTCTCGGTCTGGTATGGTCGTCAGACCGTTCGTGGCTCGGATTCGGCGACTATGAGAGCGTCTATACGATCTATGACCTGCCCGAGCCTGTCACTCCGCCGGCCGGCATGACTGTCAAGACTTATCCGCTGAGCGCCATCGAGTATATGAACGAGCAGGATGCCGTCTACTCGACCGAAGTCAATGTCGGCTTTGACGGCGACGACGTTTATATCCAGGGCTTTGACAAATTTATCCCGATGGCGTGGCTCAAAGGCCGCCTCAACGGATCGCGCGTCACGTTCGACGTGCAGTATATCGGCACAGACCCGGCCGACCGCCGCCACTTCCTGGCCGGCTGGAAGGGGGGTGCCGTGGGCCCGGTAGAGATAAACTACTATAAGGACCTCGACGCTTTTGAAAGCACGTCGCCGGTGATGATCAACTCTAACCCGACGATGCACAACTATTATGCCTACTACCGCAGCATGTATATCGGCGAGCGCCCCGACCCGATCGAGCTGCCTGCCGGCGCCAACCCCGTGCGCATGGTGCTGAAAGGCAAAATCGATGATACGGGCCTGACCGCCCGCGACTTTACGCGCGTCGTCAAACTTGCCAACGTGGGCGACAAGGTCTATATCCAGGGCCTAAGCACCGACGTTCCCGAAGGCTGGGCGATGGGTACTCTCGCCGACGGCAAGCTGACGATACCCCGCGGCCAGTTTATGGGCTTCGGCGAGCAGGCGGCGATCTATCTCCACGGCGCCGACGCCAAGACGGGCGAGTTCCGCGACATCGTCTTCGACTATGACGAGGCTGCCAACACGTATATCCACAACCATATACTCTATGAGTGCACGGCCCGCGAACCGCGCACATATACATGGCAGTATCTCCCCGGCCTGACAATCTACTATGACCCCAACGCCCCGACAGGCGCCGACCCCGACGACCTTCCCGCAACCGACTATATCTTCAAGGCCCAGTGTATGTCTAAGATAGCTGCGCTGACAGGCACGAGCGCCGAGCTGAAGGTCAAGATAGCCGTCGACGGCAATCTGGTGTATATCAAAGGTCTGTCGCCCGAGACTCCCGACGCGTGGATCAAAGGCGAGATGTTTGACAACACCGTCACTTTCGCATCGCCCCAGCTCCTGGGCGACAACGGCTCGTATAACATCTACTTCAGCGGCTACGATATGCTCGCCTATGCGCTGAACGACTGGACTCTGACGTATAATCCGGCCGACGGGTCTTACAAGACTTCGGCCCACGCTGTCATCAACCGTTCGGTCGACCGTGTCAACTATGACATCTGGTATTATAATATGTCGTTTGTCAAAGATCCGGCGGGCGTAGCCGACATCGCTGTCGATAACGCCGGTGGCGAGGCTGTCTACTATAACCTCCAGGGTGTCCGTGTCGACAATCCCGACCGCGGCGTCTATGTCAAGGTTGCCAACGGCAAAGCTGAGAAAGTCCTGATTAAATGATGCACAATGCATAATGCACAATCTTTTTCAATGCACGATGCATAATGCACAATCGGATGATTAAGAACATAAGATCATAAGGACATAAGAACAAAAGAATAGTTTTAAACAAGAATAAGGCCATAGGGGCATAAGAAATAAAAATCTTGTGTTCTTATGGCCTTTTTGTCTTTATGTCTAAAAATAAACAGAAGAACATAAGGGCATAAGGGCAAAAGATTTGCCAAATGTCTTGTGTTCTTTTTTTTATCCGGCGATATGGAGGTACGGCTTCAGCCGTAGCGGTTAACTCGCCTGGCTGAGGCTGTCGCAAAACCTCAGTTTCTTCAATAGTATCAAATAGAGAGTATTTGGGTTTCAAGGCTTTACGGCTCACTGCCTTTTCGCTTTTATGGTTTTGCGACAGCCTCTCCATGCCTTGCGGGAGCCCGCTAACGTGTTTCGAAGCCTCGTGAGAGGCGAGGTTGTGGCATAACCTCTGGCGCAGGAGCATCGGAGATGCGACTAAGCCTGGGGATAGGGAAACAATAAGGTTGGCTAAGCCTCGGCGAGGCGCTGTTGTGGTTATAAGTCAGCGTCTTGCAGACGCTAAGCCACCTTTCTTGCCTAACCGCGCAGGCCGGCGCTGGTGCGCCTCGGCCTACGCGGCTACCAGTAAAATCATCGCCTTGCAGGCGATAGCCGCGGTGCACCGCGGTGTCCGGCGATATGGAGGTACGGCTTCAGCCGTAGCAGCTAACTCGTTGGGCTGCAAGGTTTGAAGCTCTTGCTCCATGATGTCTGCAACAGATTTTAAGAACAGAAGTCCCTATGCCGTCAGGACGGCAACTCAACATTATACTACATCAATCTCCAAATAGCTGACATCCAAGTGTATAGAAGGCTGTAGTATGATAGAATATAAGAACATAAGGGCAAAAGAAATAATTTAATGTCTTTTGTTCTTGTGTTCTTTTGTCCTTATGTTGTTCGCCTCGGGAGGTTAAAAGTCTGAAAAAAGCTTAAAAACTTATATTAATTGTTGCTTTGTGAAAAAATAAAGCTTATCTTTGGCGATGATACCATAAAAAATATCTTAAGACATCGTAAAAACCCCTTAAACACTACCATAAGAAACAGAAAGGCCCGATATCTGCAAACAACAATCAATTAAATATTTACCAACTAAAAACCATCTAATTTTATTAACCTAACAATCAACAACATGAAATTGTCTTTACGCAATTTGGCACTCGGCGCGGCTGTAGCAGTCGCGGGTGTCGCTGTGGCACAAGACGCTCCCGTTGTGACCAAGACCTGGGCGATTGAAAAAGTCGCTATCGAAGGCTGGAATAAAAATGAATTCCGCTTCGGTACAGGTAGCAACGGTAAGGTCTACACAGTCAACAAGGCAGGCAAGCAGCTGGTGTCGATTTCGCCCGACGGTATCACAGCCGTTGACTTGTCGGCGTATGCTCCCGGTGTCGGCATCACTACCGACCAGGCCGGTAACATTCTTATCAACCAGTCATTCCCTAACGCAGCTTCAGGCACAGATTACATCATCGTACCTGCTGACGGCAGTGACATCAAACCGCTGACCCTCACTTATCCCGAAGGTCTCACGGTAGGCCGTATTGACCAGATCGGCCGTATCGTCGGTAATATCCTCAGCGAAGAGGGTGGTGCATGGTATCTGACACCTAACGGCTCGAAAGTCGTAGGCATCGCTTATGTGCAGAACGGCGAACAGGCCGAGCTTCTCGACTATATGACGACAGAAGAATTCGCTGCTCCAACTGTGAATACTTCTGCTATCGCTCAGCCGCTTGCTGAAAACATCACCGATTTCATCGATCTCGGCGATGAGGCTGTCAATGCTTTCTGCATCCGCAACCGCAGCACAAAGAGTGTCTATAATATGTCAGCCGGTGTAGGTGATCCTCAGATTTATACATCTCCTGCAGGCGCAAATACACAGGAAGGTTTTGACGTCTTCACTCTCGGCGGTGTGACATATCAGGTCGTGCCGACCAAGAAGGCTGCAAATTACGAGTCTCATTTTGCTATCGCTGACACCGAAGGCAACATAATCTATGAATCAGACTACGAATTTGCCGGTGACGGCGGTCAGAGTTTCGGCGGCTTTACCGCTCACAAAGTATCTGACACCAAAGTCGAGCTTTATCAGTGGTTCTCAAGTGGTGCAGGTGCTATCGCCGCTATGTATACCATCGAGATTCCCGGTGAGGAGCCCATCGCTCCGCTCTATGCAGCCGGTAATTTCCAGAACTGGTCGCCCGAGAATGCTGCCGAATTCACATATGCTGACGGCATCTATACTCTCGAACTCACCAATCAGGCCATCTTCAAGATTTCGACCTCGAAAGGCACATGGGATGAATTCAACGCAGGTGTGATCGGCATCGCTGAAGATAATGAGACTGTAGCTCCGAAGCTCAATACTCCGGTGGCTCTGACAGCCGGCAAGCTCGGCAACATCAGCGTGGTGGCTGACGGCGCTTTCACAGTGAAAGTCGACCTCAACGCGATGACTCTTGAAATCGTTGGCACAGCTCCGGCCTATACATACTTCGCAGACGACTTCGAATGGCTCGAACCGTGGTCAAGCCAGAAACCCGCCGGCCAGACTATCGAGAGCAACGACGTCAAGGCCACAGCGCAGCAGCTGGCAACAAATAAAGTCGATGGAGTATCGACCTACGACGCACTCCTCGCAAAAGGATATGACTTTGTCAATACTAATTCACCTGATAAAGACCCCCGCCTGGCCAGTGCACAGACTTATCTGCAGCGCAACTACCTGAAGATGGGTCTGACCGGCTATTACAGCGGCATCGTTCTTCCCGCGCTCAAGAATGTTCCTGTAGGCGCAAACATCAATCTGTCGTTCGACGCCAGCTCGATGCGTCAGGGTGACGGCAAATGGGACGAGACAAAACTCGTTGTCATTGTCGCCAACGGTGACGATGTTAAAAAATATCCCGTCGAACTTCCCCATCCCGCTGACGGCGAAGCTTTCCAGTGGTATCCCATCAGTGTCGCTCTTGACGGCGCAGTCGTCACTAAAGACACTAAGATCACAATACGCAACGCTGACGAGCAGTGGCCTACTGAAACAGCTACAACATTCCGCTGGTTTATCGACAATATCTCGCTCACAGGCGATGCAGAGCCTCTGCCCGTGATGCCCGATCTCTATCTCCGCGGTGAGTTCAACGAATGGGGCACAACAACTCCGATGACACTCACAGAAGAGCCCGTCGAATGTATCGGCGCTATCTATCGCCTGCACCTCGACGAACTCGAAGCCGGTGAGTTCAAGATCGCTAACGAAGATTGGTCAATCAACCGTGGCGCTGACGCAGATCCCGTTGTCGTTCTCGGCACCGAGATGAAGGCATGGAACGACGGCCAGAACTTCAAGGTCGAGAAAAAACTTGTCAATGTCGACATCACACTCTTCTATAAACACGACGTGTCTGTCAACTCGATTCTCACAGTCGAGGGTACAGTCTGGGAAGCTCCCAAACACCGTGCCGCCATGGCTTACGGTCTGGCAATCTCGCCGAACGCTGACGATCCCGACCAGTTTGCCGTATCGTTCAACGCTACTGACGAAGGCAAGGCTGTCGTAGTCCTCACCAACCAGGAGAATCCCGAGGACGTCGTACGCATCGATCTCGGTGACGTAGTCAAGGGCGCCAACACAATTCCGTTCTCGACCGCCGAACTCCCCAACGGCAGCAAGTATAACTGGGCTGTCGAAATCATCAGCAACATCGAGGGCGAAGCTCCCGTGCTCGTCCAGAACGAAGCTGTTCCCACTGACAACACCAACGGTGGTATCGTCACCATCACTGACGAAACAGCCGCTTCTTACGGCTATACTGTCGTCGGTATCGGACGTGCCAACGGCTTTAAAGTCTATGACCCCGAAGGCAAACTCGTAGGCACATATCATCAGGGCTTCGCAGGCTTCGACGCAAGCAACGGCTCATCGCCTTTCCGCGGTTCTGAGCGCGAAGGTCTCGCAGTCTTCGCCGACTGGTCAGACAAGGGCGCAGGCTACTGGGTAATCGACCCGCTGAACCCGACCAACGAGCCTTATAACATCCTCGCCGCTCCGGGCGCAACCAAGAACGGTGCCGGTCTCTGGACAACAGCCGAAGGCGTCGCCACAGCAGGCGGCACAGCCGCAGTCGCTTTCCAGGGCAAGGGTGACGAGACAGTCGTATATGCTTTCGAGGAAGACCGTCCCGACGCATCTAACGTCGTCGTTGCATGGCCTATCGGCTCTGCTCAGTATCTGACAGTCGCTCCGAAGATGATCTTCAGCGGTGCAGCCGCAACAAGCGAAATCCCGACCAACGAAGGCGGTGTCAACACCAAGTCTCGTCTTGCCAACACCAACGTTGATATCCTTGCTATCGAGAACGGCTTCTTCTGCTCACAGGTTCGTGCCAACGGTAAAGAGCCCGCTACTCCTCCGTTCATCTATGTAAGCAACGACGGTCAGGAAATCATGAACGCCGGTATGGAAGAAATCATGGAAAGCGCTTCAGCCGGTATCGCCATCACAAAAGACCGCTCGCTCTTCGCAGCATCTCAGTATGACGGCATCCGTATCTTCACAGTAGAATGGGATGAGACAGGTTTCCCCGTAATGACCAAACTCGCCGACATTGACGTTCCCGGTCTCCGCTGGGCACACATGCGCTTTGACGCCGCCAACAACCTCCATGTCTATGCACGCAACATCGGCTATCAGGTCTACGCTCTCAACGGTGAAGGCACATCTACGACAGCAGCTCCCGCCGAGCTCGCCATCGCTATCAGCCGTCCCGAGCCCAAGCACCGCGCAGCCATGGCTTACGACCTCAGCATCGCTGACAACGGCAGTGACAACTACAGCGTGACATTCAAGTCAAGCGACGAAGGTCAGGCCGCTATCGTCCTCACCAACCAGGCTGACGCCGAAGATGTCGCTACAATCGAACTCGGCGCCGTAGTCAAGGGTGAAAACACACTCGCCTTCTCGGCAGGTGACCTCAAGGGTGGCACATACAACTGGGCTATCGAAATCATCAGCAACATCGAGGGTGAAGCTCCCGTACTCGTTTACGCAGGCGAAACTCCCGAGCAGATGGTTCGCGGCGGTGTTGTCACCATCACTGACGAAACAGTTCCCGCTTACGGCTACACTATCGTATCTCACGGTAAATGGCAGGGCTTCGACGTATATGATCCCGCAGGTGAACACGTCGGCACATTCCACAAAGGCTTCAAACAGAGCGCCAACCAGTCAGCTCCCTTCCGCGGCGCTGAACGTGAGGGCCTCGCAGTCTTCGCCGACTGGTCTGACGCTACCGCCGGTTACTGGGTAGTCGACCCGCTGAACCCGACCAACGAGCCTTATAACCTGCTCGCCGCTCCCGGCGCTACCGCAGCCGGCTCAGGCCTCTACACAACAGCTGAAGGCGTCATCACAGCCGGTGGCTCAGCCGCTATCGCCTTCCAGGGCAAGGGTGACGACACCGTCATGTACGGCTTCGAGGAAGACCGTCCCGACGCATCTAACGTCGTCGTTGCATGGCCTATCGGTTCTGCTCAGTATCTGACAGTCGCTCCGAAGATGATCTTCAGCGGTGCAGCCGCAACAAGCGAAATCCCGACCAACGAAGGCGGTGTCAACACCAAGTCTCGTCTTGCCAACACCAACGTTGATATCCTTGCTATCGAGAACGGCTTCTTCTGCTCACAGGTTCGTGCCAACGGTAAAGAGCCCGCTACTCCTCCGTTCATCTATGTAAGCAACGACGGTCAGGAAATCATGAACGCCGGTATGGAAGAAATCATGGAAAGCGCTACCGCCGGTATCGCCATCACAAAAGACCGCTCGCTCTTCGCAGCTTCGATGAATGACGCCATCCGCTTCTTCACCATCGAATGGGATGAGACAGGCTTCCCCGTAATGACGAAACTCGCCGACGTTGAGGTACCCGGTCTCCGCTGGGCACAGATGCGCTTCGACGCAGCCAACAACCTCCATGTCTACGCTCGTGAATGCGGCGGCTATCAGGTCTACGCTCTCAACGGCGAAGGCACAGCCTCGACAGCAGCTCCCGTCGAACTCGCCATCACAAAACAGGGCGACGGCATCAGCGATATCGCAGTCGACGCAGCCAACGGTGACGCTGTATACTACAACCTCAACGGTGTACGTATCGCAGCCGAAAACCTCACCCCCGGCGTATACGTGAAAGTTGTCAACGGCAAAGCAAGCAAAGTCGTTGTGAAATAATCATCCAAAAATGCACAATGCGCAATGCATAATGCACAATTAGGCAAGCAACGGGTAGGGCAGCGCCACGGCGCAGCCGCCTAACGCAAAGCTTCATACAACACGAGCAGCGAGAGCCTCCGGCCCCCGCTGCTCTTTTTTTGCACAAACGCGAATCGTCCGACGTAGTCCGACCTGTCCGACAAGTCCGACGGGTCCGACCCAAAATATTGTAGTGATGCGCGATCGCACATCCGCCTGAAAACAAGTAATTTACTCAGCTGACACCCCGGAGCGTTGTAGCGAAGCCTCGTGAGAGGCGAGGTCGTCTATCCGCGCAGGCCGGCGCTGTACGCGCCTCGGCCTACGCGGCCACCAGTAAAATCATCGCCTTGCAGGCGATATTTGCGGCCATAGTGCGACCCTGCCGGGGTCGAGGGAGGACTATTTTGCTCTTTCCACGGGCGCTCGCGCCCGCGGCTAACAAAATTTCAAGCCTCCGGCTTGATTATCAGATAGTTTCTGTCTTTTTTTGTTTATCGTCCGACGAGTCCGACAAGTCCGACGGGTCAGAAAAAGATTGTGCATTGTGCATTATCTCACTCCTCCGCGGGCGTATACACATACGCTCCTAAGTCGGGGGCGGGGCCGCGGTCGAGGCCGTAGGCGTCGGTGGCGGCTTCGGGAGCGACGAGGTCGGGGTTGCCGGCACCGATGGCGGGCGAACCGTCGCGCAGACGGTAGTCGAAGAGGTAGTCGGTGCGCACGGTGTAGAAGAGCGGGTCGGCATCCCAGAGGCATGAGATGAAGTTGTCGTCGTCGGTGCCGGCGCTGCGTATCAGGCAGTTGCGGAAGACGACGCCGGTGCCGATGAGGTCGCCGGGGGCGATGTCGGCGCCGATGCCGTAGATGATCGAGTTGTCGAAGCGTGCGGCGGTGTAAGGCAGGTTGCTGAGGTCGTCGGTGTCGGGGCCGAGGTGGCCGAGGGTGATGGCCGCGCCGCCGATGGCCGTGAAGAGGTAGTTGTTTGAGAATGTCGACTGGCAGAAACGGTGGGTGCCGCCGGTGAGCGAGACGAGTCCGTCGGCGGCTTCGGCGAATTCACAGCCGTAGGCCTCGATGTCGGCGTGTTCGGCCGTGAGGACGAGTCCGCCGGAGTTGCGCAGGCGGCAGTTGGTCATCTTGAGCGATGGCAGGCTGTTGCACTGCGGCGAGCCGTAGATGACGACGCCCCACGACGAGTTCTTTATAGTCGTGAACGACAGTTCGCTATGGGGCGACGAGGGGCGCAGGACGATGCCTTCCCACTGGCGCGACATGAGGTCGAAGGGTATGTCGGCGGCTACGTTGCCGACACGGTCGCCCGAGATGGTGACCGGGGCGTCGAGGGTGCCCCGGCTGACGAGACGCCCTTCGACGGCGAGATAGGCCTTGTCGTGGAATAGCAGGCGTGCGCCCGGGTCGAGGTTGAGGGTGACGCCGGGGGCGACGACGAGCGAGTCGATGATGCGGTAGGGCTTGCCGGCCGTGAGGGTCATGTCTTCGGTGACTTCAAGGGCTTTGAGACGCACGAGGTCCTGGCCCTCGGCGTCGATGGTGACGCTGCGGGTAACGCCGTTGGTGGTGAAGTCGATGTCGGCGCAGATGTCGAGGGGCGTGTCGCTGCCCGACTCGGGCAGAAGGGCGTCGACGAAAACAAAGATAGAGTCTTTGGCTCGTATCTCGACGTTGTTGAAGCGCGAGCCGCTGAAGCCGTCGACGTTGAGACGGAAGTAGGGGGCGTTGTCGCCCGAGAGCGATATGTCGGATATCGAGATGGACTTCGATGCGCGGTTATAGACGGTAAAACGGTGGGTGGCAGAACGGTCGTCGGTGTAGATGACGCCCATTCTGAGGGTATCGACAGAGAATGCCGGCTGGTCGGAGGGAGACGACGAGAAACTGTCTTCGATACACGAAGTCGTTGCCGCAGAGGCGGCAAGAGCGACGGTGAGGTATAAGAGGATATTTTTCATCGTAATAGTAACGCTGTGGCGTATATATTATTGTGATTTTTACTAATTTTGTGAAAACAAAACAACAAAGAACATGAAACGTCAGATACTGTCGGCTGTATCAGCCATGATATTGAGTATGACGGCCTTTGCCGCCAAAGTCGATACGATAAGCGTCGCGTCGCAGGGTTATCTCGAGACTCCGATGCGCGTCGCCGTCATCACCCCCGAGAGCGCACGCCCCGACGCGGGCTACCGCACGGTCTATCTGCTCAACGGCTACGGGGGCGACCATCGCGCGTGGCTCAAGACGCAGCCCCGTCTGCCCGAGCTTGCCGACCAGTACGGCATGGTCATCGTGATGCCCGACGGCCGCGACAGCTGGTACTGGGACTCGCCGGTAGACAAGGGGATGCAGATGGAATCGTTCATAACCAAGGTGTTAGTGCCTTATATCAACGACAACTATGACGTCGACCGCCGCGCGTCGCACCGTGCCATCACGGGTCTGAGCATGGGCGGTCACGGAGCGCTGTGGCTGTCGATGCGCCATCCCGACATCTTCGGCAACGCCGGCAGCATGAGCGGCGGTGTCGACATACGCCCCTTCCCGAAGAGCTGGAAGATGGCCAAACGCCTTGGTGACAAGGAATCGAATCCCGAGCTGTGGGAGCGCATGACGGTGATAAATCTCGTCGATTCGCTCAAGCCCGGCACACTCAACATCACCTTTGACTGCGGTCGCGACGATTTCTTCGCCAAGGTCAACAACAATCTCCACGAACGCCTCGACGGCGAACATGTAGTGCTGGGTGGAGACCTGGCACAGCTGCTTGCGCGGTTTGGCATGCTTATAGCGCTCTTCGAGCAGGTCGGCCTGGTCGAGCACTTG
>ERZ836877.3249-NODE-3249-length-18770-cov-5.033609_pt1 | contig 18770 bp, 16 predicted proteins | sample MGYA00519469_ERZ836877 | MGnify/ENA primary metagenome ERZ836877 (study PRJEB31850, sample SAMEA3708809) | human gut metagenome | biome: human gut; feature: human-associated habitat; material: faeces | place: China | collected 2014 ... | reverse complement strand
TTCAGAACTTTTATAAAGTTCTGAAAACTTGCTCAGCGGGGAGAAAAGACTTTTTCGACACACTGAGCTCTGACGCGGCATAGAGCCGCGTCAGAGCCAGCGATGTACTTTATAAAGGGGAAAAACAAATCAGACGTAGTTGCAGACCCGGGCGATGGCCATTTCGGTAAAGCCCAGCGCTTCCGCCTTGGTCTGCTTGCCGCTGGCGGTGTCTACCACCATCTGCAGCAGTTCGCCGCCAAGCTCATCCAGAGTCTTGGTACCGTAGATTAGGGGGGATGCGTCCAGATCGATGTTATCCTCCATCTTGGCAAAGGTCAGCTTATTGCCGGTGATCTTGATAACCGGGACGATGGGGCTGCCGGTGGGGGTGCCGCGGCCGCTGGAGAACACGACCACCTGTGCGCCGCCGGCTACCATGGCCGCCACGGAGGAGGGGTCGTTGCCCGGCGTATCCATAATGATCAGGCCCTGCTTGCTCTCGACCTGCTTGGCGTAATCATATACAGCATTGATGGGGCTGTGGCCGCCCTTGTGGATGCAGCCCAGAGACTTCTCCTCCAGCGTGGTGATGCCGCCGGCCTTGTTGCCCGGAGAGGGATTACCCTCCCGGACCTCCTCTCCCACCAGCCGCAGAGCCGCCTCATAGCGGTGGACGATCTCAAAGATGCGGTCATGCACCTCAGGCGTAGCAGCCCGACGGGCCAGAATGTGCTCAGCGCCGATGAACTCCGTGGTCTCAGACAGAATAGAGGTACCTCCGGCAGCCACGATGCGGTCGCTCATTTCGCCAATGACCGGATTCGCTGCCAGCCCGCTGGTGGGGTCGGAGCCGCCGCATTCCGTGCCGACAATCAGTTCAGAAATAGGGAATTCCTCTTTCTGGAGCATGGATGCCTCAGCCACCATCTCCTTGGCATAGCGCACAGCCATATCCACAGCCTTCAGCGTGCCGCCGGCTTCCTGAATGATGACCTGCTTGAGGGGCTTGTTAGTGCGCTCCTCAATGGCCTTGACCACCAGATCCATCTGGCAGTTCTCACAGCCGAGAGAGACGACCACCGTGCCGTAGACGTTGGGATTGGCGGCATAGCCGGCCATCACGTCCATCGTCAGCTGCTGATCAGGGGCCACCTGAGAGCAGCCCTGCTGATTGTTAAAGGTAACGGCACCGGTCACCTGCTGGGCAATGATGCGGGTTGTATCGGAAGCGCACACACTGGCAGGCAGAATCAGCACATGATTGCGCACACCCACACGGCCGTCAGGGCGCTTATAACCGTAAAAAGTCATCGTTCTACTCTCCTTACTCTTTTGCTTCCAGATTTTCCCGGTGGCCTTCCACGTTGTGAACATGGACGTGTTCACCGGCTTTGATATCGCAGGAGGCGATGCCGATATGCTCACCGTACTTCACCACAGGCTCCCCTTTGCGGATATCGCGGGTAGCCAGCTTGTGGTAGATGGTGATATCCTCCAGAGCGGGAAGAGACACCTCTTTTCCTTCGCAGACATAAGTGGCCGTTTCGCCCTTGGCGATCGGCTCGATGGCCACAGCCACATTGTCCTTGGAATCAATAATCATTGCATTACGCATTTATAATTCCTCCTTCATATTATGGGCCGGGTATATACTTACAGGGGAATCACCAGGGCGCCGATCAGAGCCAGCACGAAAATGCACACAGAGGAGATAAAGGAGCCCAGAGTGTAGGTCTTCAGACCGCCGGTCACGGTCAGGCCGGACATATTGGTGGCCACCCAGAAGCCGGAGTCGTTGACATGGCCGATGGAGTTGCCGCCGGACAGACAGGCCAGGGCGATCCACACGGGATGGCAGCCGATGGCGGGAGCGATAGTTGCCATGATGCCCATAGAGGTCATGCCGGCCACGGTGCCGGAGCCCTGCGCCACGCGGAAGATCAGGCCAATGAAGTAGGCCAGGAACATGGCGGGGATGACAGAGGTGGTATCGGTGCCCAGCAGGCTCACGATGGCATTGCCGATGCCGGTGGCGGTGATAACGGAGGAGAAGGAGCCGCCTGCGCCGGTGATCAGCAGCACCACGCCGGCACTCTTCAGGGCCTCACCGGCAGACTTCTCCAGATTTTCGCGGCCGATGTAAGGCAGGCTCACCAGATAAGCACCCAGAGTGCCCAGAGTCATGGCAACCAGCTTGTTGCCCAGGAAGCTGCAGATCAGAGGCTCCTCGTCAAACACAGCGGTGCCCAGAGTGCCGAACAGGATGCACACCACGGGGATCACAACAGGCAGCAGCGCCATGCCGAAGGAGGGGCGGGCCTTAGCGTCATTCTGGGCAGCACGGGCAGCCACCAGCTCATTGACAACGTTGGAGCTGTGGTTCACGTCCTTTTCCTCGTTCCAAATGCCGCGGTTGTGGATCTTAACATAGATGAAGTCAGACACCAGAACGGTGATAAAACCGACAACCAGACCGACGATCATCATGATGCCCAGATCAAAGCCAAAGATATCGGCGGCAGCCAGAGGGTTGGGCGTGGGAGGCACCACGCAGTGAGCGGTGGTGGCGCCGATGGTCAGGCAGCCGGTGACATAGCACATCTTCATATCGATCTTGGCGGCAATGGTGATGCCGATGGGGATCAGGATAATGAAGGTAACGTCAAAGAACACAGGGATGGACAGCACGAAGCCGGCCAGGCTCAGGCCCCAGATGGAGCGCTTTTCAGGGAAAGCGGAAACCAGCTTGTCGGCGATGATGTCGGCAGCGCCGCTGTCACTCATCAGCTGGCCCAGGATGGTGCCGAAGCCGACAGGCAGGCCGATGCTGGTCATCATGCTGCCGAAGCCGGAGGAGATGGTGTCCATTGTAGTCATCAGGTCGAGGCCGCCGGCCACACCCATGAACAGGCTGGCCAGAACCATGCCGATGGAAGCGTTGAGTTTGAGGACGATGATGCAGAACAGGATGATTGCGATTGCGATCACCAGTGCTACGATCAGTATTGCGGGAGATACCATAGAGTCAGTTCCTTTCTTTTTTGTGTTTCTTACACTACTATTTAAAACCAGAGCTGTCCGGTAGTCGCCTGTTCACGGCAGGCCTCCGGCAGCTCGGATTTTTCAGAACAGGTTGCCGTTTTCGTCAAAGGGCAGGTCATAGGGCTCCGTGAGAACCTCAAAGTTGGGGTTGTTCTCCACCAAAGGCAGCATACCCTCAGAAATCTCGATGACACCGATATGGGCGGTGTTGGGGATGCGGATCATCTTCATGTGGTCATGATCCTCTGCCTCGGGGCAGCACATCAGGGCCAGCTGTAAAGCTTCCCGGTCATTGTCCATGATCATGGGGATCTTCATCAGATGCAGGAAGGTGTTGGTCACGCCGGTGGGATAGGTCATCTCCAGCTTCATCTTGTTGAACAGACGGCGGGTGGTGACCTCCGCCAGGCCGATGCCCTGTGCATTGCCGTGGGTCTCGTCGGTCAGGTCCAGGATGACGCACTTCTCCGCCTGAATACCGCCGGAGCAGTACTTGGGCTGGACAAAGCGGCCGGACACGTTGGGGTCCATGCCGTCGCCGGAGATGTTCTTGCCGATCTTATCCACCACCAGCACGTCGCACTTGTCAAACAGCAGGTGGGCGATGGTCTTGTAGGAGATCTCCTTGAGCTTGGGTTCCTCGCTGATGATCTCCTCCGGGCTCAGGCCCTTGATGAGATAGGTATCATCATAGGCATTTTCAATGATGGCGATGCCGCCCAGAACCGGTGCGTTTTCCAGGATCGTCCGGCCGTACTCCTCCACCAGCTCATGCATGATGGCAGGACTCTGATGATGGATGCTCTCAGCGCCCTTCTGCTTGCCAAGGCCGATGGCCATCATCTTCATCAGGCCGCTTTCATAGGGACCGCGGAAGGAGGTATGGGGCTTGATGCGGTTGAAGAGGATGATGCCGTCCGCCTCAGAGGCGTTCTTGTCCATGAACACCGGCTGGTGACGCATGCCGGAAATGCCGATCTGCACCGTCTCCATGGAACTTTTCACGGGGCAGCCCATGGCTTCCTCAGTGACGCCGTAGTCCTTGAGGATCTGGAGCTGGCCCTCGGCGGTAGCGCCGCCGTGGCTGCCCATAGCCGCCACAATGTAAGGCTCGGCACCCTTGGATTTGACAAAATCCACAATGGCACGGGCCATCACGGCATTGTGATTGATGCCGCGGCTGCCGCAGGTAATGGCGATCTTCTGACCGGGCTGGATCTTGCCGCCGATCTCAGGGCGATCCAGCTCCCGGGTGATGATGCCGGGAATATCGCTCTCAGGGATGCAGGTCTTGTCGAAGTTCTGGCGAACCTTGACCATCTTGGGGATCGGTGTGTCTTTGATCAGGTTGGTAATGGTTTCCATGTCTTGCTCCTCTCTCGCCGCCGCAGGCGGCATATCGTATCAACAAGTATACAGATTTTTAATTTGAAAACGGATGCCGTGGGCTGTTCCCCCCAACACCGTGCCCGTCAAGATCATAGCTGGCAGCACCCGATTCCAGTGCCCCGGGATACGCCGACTCTGGCGGCGATGCGTTCCATACTTGCTCTGTTGGTCTCCACTCGAGCTGTATATGTTTTCCTATTTCGTGCACGTGCACGAGATATTGCAAAAAGAAAAGCGAAACAATATCGCCTTTTAGTACTGTTAGTATAATCTGTGTCCGTTTCTTTTGCAATTATAAGATATGACAAAAAAATAACAATTTTTTGTTGAATTCGAAAAATGTCACGCAATACACCTACCGGTTCTGCGAAATTTCAATGCAAGACCGCAGGCTGCATGGTTGGTCGCAGTTGTCACCCCTCCGTTTTCAGGAAAGGTGAATCCGACGCACAGATCCGCCAAGACATCCCCACGTCAAAGGAGTTCGGTTCAGATATGCAATTTTCCCCCGCCGATCATTTCAACAGCATCAGGATCACGCCGTAGATCACCGATGCCAGTGTCCCGAAGGTGATGACCGGCCCGGCCACGGTGAACATCTTCGCCGCCATACCGGTGACGAATCCCTCGGACTTGAAATCCAGTGCCGGTGAGGTCACTGCGTTGGAAAAGCCGGTAATGGGCACCAGCGTTCCCGCGCCGCCGAAGCGGGCCAGCTTGTTGTAGAGATTCAGTCCCGTCAGCAATGCGGACAGGGCCACCAGTGTGCAGGAGGTGGCTGTGCCCGCGTCCTCCTCGGACAGGCCCAGAGATATCCAGCCGTCCAGAACGGCCTGTCCCAGAGCGCAGATGGCCCCACCCACGAGAAAGGCCAGACACACGTCCTTCCCCAAGGGGGACTTTTTCATTTTCTGCTGCACATACTGTTGGTATTCCCGGGGCGTCATATCCATAGGGCGACCTCTTTTCACAAGTTTTCCATAGGTTCCCCATTCCGGCGAAAAGTATGTGAAATTTCTTGCAATGCAGTCTGAAAAGCGGTAAACTGTTGACCATGATTCCAAAAGGAGGGCATTTTTATGAAAACCGTCCGGCCGCTGGGGCTGTACATCCACATCCCCTTCTGCAAGGCCAAATGCGTCTACTGCGACTTCTACTCCCTGCCCCATGGCGAGGACCGCATGGACGCCTATACCGACGCCCTCTGCGCCCATTTGACAGAAGCCGCGCCGCTGGCCGCGTCTCACACAGTGGATACCGTATACTTCGGCGGCGGCACTCCCAGCTACTTAGGAGAAAAGCGCCTGTGCAAAATTTTAAAGGTCATTGAAAAGCGTTATCAAGTGGCCCGCGACGCGGAGATCACTCTGGAGGCCAACCCGGACTCCGCCGGGGATTGGAAAGCTCTCCGCGCCCTGCGGCGCTGCGGCTTCAACCGGATCTCCTTGGGGATGCAGTCCGCCTGCGACGAGGAACTGCGAACCATTGGCCGGGTCCACACCATGGAGCAGGTCCAACAGGCGGTGGAGGCTGCCCGGAAAGCCAAGATTCAAAATCTGTCGCTGGACCTCATTTATGGTCTGCCCCACCAGACGCAGGAGCGATGGATGGAAAATCTCGCCGCTGCCGTAGCTCTGAACCCGGAGCATCTGAGCTGCTATGGCCTGAAGGTAGAGGAAGGGACCCCTCTCTTTGCCATGAAGGACACCGCCGGTCTGCCGGGAGACGAGGAACAGGCGGATATGTACCTGCAAACCGTGGAATTTTTGAAGCAGTACGGCTATGAGCAGTACGAAATTTCCAACTTCGCCAAGCCGGGCCGGGAATCCCGGCATAACCTGAAATATTGGAAGCTTCAGGAATACGCCGGCTTCGGCCCCGGCGCCCACAGCGATTTCGGCGGCATCCGGTATGCCTATGAAAAGGACTTGGACGCCTACATCGCCGCCGCACACGGCGGACAGTTCCGCTTTTCTGAAAACACCGTCATCCCTCCCAGAGACCGGGACGTGGAGTGGGTGATGCTGGGTACACGGCTGGTCTCCGGTCTGGATCCCAAGGACTATGAGACCCGGTTCCGCCGCCGGTTTGATCCAATTTTCCTGCCGTTTCTGCAAAAGTGCGAGGTCGCCGGCTATGCTGTGTCGGAAAACGGTGTGTGGCATCTGACCCCCAAGGGCTTTTTAGTATCCAACCAGATCATCGGCGGGCTGCTGGATGCTCAGGCTGCGGAAAAGCAGCGCCGGGCAGACGCGGCGGCCCGGGGCGATTTCCGGGTCAATCTGGACTGACCCGCAGCCAAGCGGCACTGCCGATCCTATGAAAGGATGGTTTTCTATGTACGTTTACACGCCGGGGCAGTGGGCCCTGCTGTTCTTCTTCTATTGCTTCTGCGGCTGGGTCTGGGAATCCTGTTATGTCTCCGCCAAGCAGCGTCATTGGGTGAACCGGGGCTTTCTCCATGGGCCGCTGCTGCCCATCTACGGCTCCGGAGCCATCATCATTCTCTTCGCCACTCTGCCGGTGGCGGACAGCTTCTGGCTGGTCTATTTCCTGGGGATGCTGGCCGCCACAGCGTTGGAATATGTGGTGGGCGCTGTGATGGAGCAGTTATTCAAGGTCCGCTACTGGGATTACACCAAGCAGCCCTTTAACCTCCACGGCTATATCTGCCTCACCAGTTCGATCGCCTGGGGCTTTTTCTCCGATCTTCTGATCTACGTCATCCATCCCCCCATCGACAAGCTGCTCCATAAGCTGCCGGCCTTGCTGGTGAATCCTCTGGCAGCGGTGATCGCCGTGCTGTTCATCATGGATACGGTAAAGTCCACCAAGGCCGCCATCGACCTGCGGGAGGTTCTTACCAAGCTTACCGAGGAAAACGCAGAGCTGCGGCGGCTGGCCAAAAAGGCCGAGGCCGCTCAGGCCCGCACTGCCGAGGAGCTGCAGGCTTTCCGGGAAAAGACCTCTCTGGACAGATACCTGCTGCAGTCCTATCTGGCTGACGAGCTGGAAGCCCACCGCACCGCCAAGCAGGTCCGGAAGCAGCGCCGCCGGGCGGCTCTGGAAAACGCCTTCCGCCGCCGGGTGGAATCCAAGCTGGAAATTTTGGCCAATATTACACAGGCGTTGGAAAAGACCCGCGCCGCGCTGGATGACGGCATCGATGAACCCGGTGAGCAGGAGCTTGCCAAGCACCGGGAGGAGTTGGACGCCCTCATCACCGCCGTCCGCCAGAGAGAAGCACAGGTCCGCACCCGCTCCATCCAGCGCTATGAAACCGCTTTGCGGGTCCTCCGGGCCAACCCCTCCGCCAGGGCTAAGGCGGAACTGGGTGAAGCCTTTGACTCCCTGCGGAAGCTTTTGGAAAAATAATGATCGTATGATCGACAGGCGTTCCCTTTGGGAACGCCTCAGCGTGTCGAAAAAGTCTTTTCGCCCCGCTGAGCAAGTTTTCAGAACTTCACAAAAGTTCTGAAAACTTAGGATTTCAATGGCGCAGGACACCCTTCTTCCTTACCGTTGCGGAGAATTTACCACTTTATCGACAGTCTCAGGCGTTCCCTCCGGGAACGCCTGTTTTTTTATGTTCGCCGCCGTATAAAGTTCAGGTCCGGGGACATACTACCTGACGGCGTAAGCCAAAATTTTTCTCATGCAGGAGGAACGAATCATGAAGGACTGCACCAACGGCGGCTGCCAGTGCACCCCCAATCAGAGCATCAGCTGCACCGTCAACAACTGCGCGCACCACTGCCAGGACTCCAATTACTGCGGCCTGACCTCCATTCGGGTCGGCACTCACGAGGCTAACCCCACCGAGATCAAGTGCACCGACTGCCAGAGCTTTGAGCTGAAATAACGGCTCCCTCCCCTCCGCCGCCGGGCCGAAAATCCTTTGACCCACCGGCGGAGGTCCGTACATACGCGAAAGGAAGGTGGCGTGATGGCTCCAAAATGGCCCGCCCGGATCGCCGGCGGTGCAGCTGGTCTTGCCAACGGTCTATTCGGTGGGGGCGGCGGTATGGTATTTCTCCCCATTCTCTCCCGTTGGGGCAATCTGAAGTCCCGGCAGCTCTATGCCACCTGTGTGGCGGTCATTTTCCCGGTGTGCGCCGTGTCCGCCGCCATGTACCTCTGGCGGGGCGGGATGAATTGGGCCTCCGCCCTGCCCTATCTGGCGGGTGGGCTGCTGGGGGGCTGGCTGGGCGGAAAGCTCTACGGCAGAGTGTCCACCAAAGTTTTGAAGTGGATCTTCGCCGCCTTTCTCTTTTACGCGGGGGTGAGGTATCTGCTGTGACGGACTGGCTGCTCCCCTTTCTCTGCGGGCTGGGGGCTGCGGTGATCTCCGCGTGGGGCGTGGGTGGCGGAACGCTGCTGCTGTTGGTGATGACACTGTTTTTAGGCGTGGACCAGCGAATGGCCCAGGGCATCAACCTGCTGTTCTTCCTGCCCACAGCCATTTCCGCCCTGCTGTGCCACTGGCAGAAGGGATATCTGGATACACCCACATGGAAGGCCGCCGTCCCCGTGGCTGTCCCGGCGGCACTTGCAGGAGCATGGATCGCCACAGCGGTGGATGTGGACCTGCTGCGCCGCCCCTTCGGTATCTACCTGCTGCTCTCCGGTCTTTCGCTGATTTTCCCCCAAAAGGATCATAAAACCCCCGGCTGAACTCAGCCGCCGGGGGTCCATTCGTTTCATTTAGAGGGGATCACTTTTCCACGGCCTCGGTCAGTTCCAGCGTCACCGTCAGGATCTCGCCGCGGCGCCAGAGGGTCAACGTCATCTCGTCGCCCACATGATGCTGCCACCGGGCCCGCAGCAGATCCGCACTGCTGAGGGTCTCCTTGCCGTCCGCCGCCAGAAGATAATCCCCGGCCCGGACGCCGGCCCGGTCCGCCGCGCCGCCCGCCGTGACCTCCTTCACCTGAATGCCCCACAGGTGCTCCGCCAGCTGGTCCGGCACTTGCAGAACGGAAACGCCCAGCAGCGGCTCCGGCTGAGGCTCGCCGTAGATCAGCAGATCATTGACCACCCGCTCCGCCTGCACGGAGGGAATGGCAAAGCCAAGACCCTCCACCGTGGAATATCGGGCATACAGCTTCATAAAGTTGATACCCACTACCTGCCCGTAACTGTCGATGAGCGGGCCGCCGGAGTTGCCGTTGTTCAGCGCCGCATTGGTCTGGATCAGCGGCATGGAGGTCCGGCTGGTAAGCTGGATCTCCCGGTTGACGGAGGAAACGATACCATCCGTGAAGGTGCCGCCCATCTCAATGTCCAGGGGCGTACCGATGGCGTACACAGGGTCGCCTACGGACAAAGCGTTGGAATTTCCGAATTCCGCAAAGGGAAGAGCCTCCTCCGCATTGATCTTCAGCACCGCCAGATCATACCCGGCGTCGCTGGCGATATACTTCGTCGCATAGGGCCGTCCTCCGGGCAGCAGCACCGTGCAGGTCTTGCCCCCGGCCACTACATGGTGGTTGGTGAGGATATAGCCATCCTCCCGGAAGATCACGCCGGTACCCACAGACATCCGGCCACCGTCCAGGTCCACCGCCACCGTGACCACGGCGCCGCTTACCTTCCGGTAAACCTCCTGAGCCGAAAGCGCATGGCTGCGGTCCTTCGCCAGTTCCAGACGGGCGTCTGCATCCGGTTCCACAGTGGGAATGGTAATGGGAGCGTCCTCATCCTCCTGATCCTGATCATAGTAGTAATAATCGTCCTCGCCCCAGTCATCAGGCATTTGCAATTCCCATATCAGCCACCGCACCCCCGCCGCCAGCAAAGCGATTACCGCCGCTACGGCCAGAAGAATCAACAGCCCCTTCCACACCCGGCGCTTTTTCCTCCGAGGTCTGGGTGTTGGCTCTGTGGGTACAGGCTCCACGGCCCCCGGCAAAGGCCGGGAATAGATCTCCACGATCTCCGCGGGGAAATCTCTGCTGTATTCCTCGATGACTTCTCCCCGCGTCTGCAGGGTCCTGCGCTCGCTCATAGTACCTCTTTACTCCACCCGCAGAGAAAACGTGAAGGTGGTCACGCCATTCTCGCTGGTGACATTGATTTCTTCCTTGTGCTGCTGCAAAATGGTCTTGACGATATACAGGCCCAAGCCATAACCATCCTTATCCTCGCTGCGGGACTTGTCACTTTTGTGGAACCGCTCAAACAGCAGCGGCAGCTCCTCCGCCGGGATGGTCTCGCCCACGTTCCGGACAGTGATCCGGGCCTTGCCGTCCATCATGGCCACACCCAAATAGAGGGTGGAGCCCTCCCGCGCAAATTTGGCGGCATTTTCCAGCAGGTTGTAAATGACCTGGGTGATCATATCGTTGTCGCCCAGCACCAAAATCGGCTCATCGGGGATGTCCGCTTCCACATCCAGATGCCGGTCATTGATCTTCTTCTCCATGGAGATCAGTACCCGGCGCATAGACTCGCACACATCGAAATGATTGCCGTTGCGCAGGGGATCGATAGCCTGCAGCTGGCTGACATCCAGCATCCGCCGCACAAGGCGGCTGAGACGGCGGCTCTCGTTGGCGATGATCCGCAGATACTGCTTTTCATTCTCAGGCGGGATGGTACCGTCCAAAATGCCGTCCGTATACCCGGCGATGGTGGTCATAGGGGTTTTCAGCTCGTGGGAGATGTTGGCGATGAACTCCCGGCGCTGACGCTCCGTCTGCTGCAAGGACTCTGCCATATTATTAAAGGAAGCCGCCAGCTCGCCGATCTCGTCCTCCCGGCCGTAGTCATTCATGCGAACATCAAAATCACCGTCGGCATACTGCCGGGTGGCAGCAGCCATCTCCCGGATGGGCTTGATCTGCCGCATGGTGGTAATGGAGGACGCCATAAAGGAGATCATCAGCACCACGAAGCCCGTCATCATCAGCAGTCCCGCAAAGGCCCGCCACAGATTATCAACGGAATCCGAGGCGCAGACGGTGAACACCGCCCCCAGGACCTCCCCGGTGGTCGGGTTCACCACGGACACGCCGCCCACAAACTGCTTGCTGGCATAGATCTGGTCCAGACGGCTCCGCCCGGCCCAGGTGCCGTCTGCGGAGACCTTGTCCATCACCGATGACGGAATGGTGACGGGCCGGCCCTCCATAGTGGCATCCGTGGACAGGAGGACATGGCCATCCATATCGCACACCAGAATATCCATTTCGGAGATCACGGCGGCAGTGGCCGCCAGCTGACGGAACTGCTCGTCCTTCTGCAATTCCTCCATAGAGAGATAGCGGCCGGTCTCCAGATACCGCACGGACAGCTTGCTCACCGCCATCGCCCGGACCATCAGCTCATCGGTTTTCTGCCCCCGGGCATAGGAATAGCTCAGGGAAAAAAAGGACACGCCCAACAGCACCAGCGTCAGGAACACCATGCCCACGGTGACGGCCATCTGCCGCCAATAGAGCCCGTGAAACCGCTCGCGGAACCAATCCTTCATATTACTTCGCCTTGTCTGCCGTCTGGCCGCCAACGGTCTCGAACTTATAGCCCACGCCCCAGACGGTTTTCAGCGCCCACTGGTCGCTGACGCCCTCTACCTTTTCTCGCAGGCGCTTGATATGCACGTCCACGGTGCGGCTGTCGCCAAAATAGTCGAAGCCCCACACCTCGTCCAAAAGCTGGTTGCGGGTGTAGACCCGGTTGGGGGTGGAGGCCAGATGGTACAGCAGTTCCAGCTCCTTGGGGGGCGTGTCGATCTTTTTGCCGTCCACGATCAGCTCATAGGAATCCAGATCAATGGTCAGCTTGTCGAAATGGAGTTTCTTGCTGGTGTCGTTGGGGATCTCCGTCCGCCGCAGAACGGCGTTGATCCGGGCGATCAGCTCCTTCATCTCAAAGGGCTTGACGATGTAATCGTCCGCCCCCATTTCCAAGCCCTGGATCCGGTCAAAGACCTCGCTCTTGGCCGTCAGCATGATGATGGGCACCTTGCTGGTCTCCCGGACCTTGGCACAGACCGCCCAGCCATCCATCACAGGCAGCATGATGTCCAACAGGATCAGGTCCGGCTCCTTCTTCTGGAACTCCTCCAGTGCTTTGCCGCCGTCCCCGGCAATGCGGACGTCAAAGCCTTCCTTTACCAGATACATGTGGATCAGGTCGGAGATATTCTTATCGTCTTCTACAACCAGAATGTTGCGTCCCATAGGGTCTCCTCCGTTCTGCAGGGCCTTCCGGTCCCGTTTCTTATGTTCTTCTCTACTTTATATTACCCTAAACTTCGTCAGGGTGTTGAACGTTTTGTAAATCTTGCGCCATTTCAGCCGCCGGTCAGCCGATTTCCGTCATCGCCCGGCAGTAATGCCCCGCCCCTTGGGCGGAGATCACAAATTCCCGCAGGCCCGCGGCAGAGGCGGTGGTCCCCAGCCAGACGGACACATCCCCCCGCCGGGCCGACACACGCTTCATCAGTGCAGAGGCATTGGAGCTGCTTTCCAGCTTGTAATGCGCCCGGTCCAGTGAGGGCGTCAGGCACCGCCAACCGTCCTCCCCCAAGGCTTGCAGTTCTGCTTCGTCTGCATCCGGCACATAGGCCAGCCGGGTCTTGCCCAGCGTGGCCCGGTACAGGGCTTCATTGCCCCGCCGCAGCTGCTCCGCCGTGTCCTCGCCGCTCTCCGCCAGAATGCCCACCGCATGACCGGAGGCAGCCATCCGCCGCAGCAGCTCGCCGTTGGACTCCAAAAAGTCCGGCGTACAGTAGAAGGTGGCCCAGCCGTTAGCACGGTCCAAGGCGTCCAGCAGCCCGGAGGTCCGCTGATCCGCTTCCAGACACAGATGGATTCTGGCCCCCCGCGTCGGTGCGGAGGGTGTAACCGGTACATTGGGCGTGGTACTGGACGTGGCATCCCTGTTATACGCGTTGTAGCGCTCTTCCATATTGTAGGTCGCCGCATTGGCAAAATCCTTGGCGCTCATGCCGAAATCCGGAGACCGCAGCCACACCAGATAGCCGTTGGTCACATCTGTCACGGAATATTGCAGGCCGAAAAAGTTTGCGACGGTAGACGCCGGGACAAACACCAGTCCGCCGGACTGAATGACGCCGGGGGTAAACAGGCTGCCGCTGCTGTCCTGCGCCGTACCCTTGGCCCAGTCAAACAGCATGGCCCGGCGGTCCTTTTCCAGCACCGTCATCTTTTTTGCGGTATTGTTGATGACGGAGATTCCCAGGTTGGTGAACACGGAGGCCGGTACATACAGATAGCCGTTGGCCCAGAAGGGCATGGTGGCATCTGTCACCGGCAGAACGCTTTCCTCTGCCGCCACGAAATACACACTGCCCGCCGCTTTGGCCGGAAAAGCCAATTGAAACAGCAGCAAGCAGCACAGCAGACCCATGGCCCATCGCTTTTTCATCAGCAGTTCCCCCTTTGCGGCAGTTTTTTAATAAAATATTTTACCACATTTGCTTCTGTCTTGTAAAGTCCGTGACTCAGCCGTTGAAGACCTCCACCGTCACGCCGGTATAGTAGTGGGTCAGGATGGTCTGATAGTCCGCGCCGCTCTCCGCCATGGCATCCGCGCCGTATTGACTGAGGCCCACGCCGTGGCCGTAGCCGGTGACATAAAACACAAAATTGCCGTCCTGCAATTCCCATTCAAAGCAGGCGGAGCGCAGCCCCAGCGCGGCGCGCACCGTACCGCCCCGGACCGTCACGCCCCCCACCTCCACCGTCTCCACACTGCCGGCGCTGTCCCGGACGGGATCTTTCAGCCAGCTTTTTTTGTCCCCGGAGAAATCGGCAGAGGGGATCTTCGCCAGCAGCTTTTCCTTCAGCGCCGCCGGGGTAAAGTCTACGCGGCTGTAATAATTGGGGATGGTCTCCTTGGCTTCGGGGGAATCCACTGGCTTCAGGTAGGGCAGATCGTTCTGCCACACCTGTCCCGCAGCTCGGGTCAGCCCTGCGGAGCTGGAATGGAACACCGCCAGAATCGGAATGCCGCCATAGAGGATAGCCTCCCCATCGGTAGACGTCACCGCATCACGGACCTTTTTCTCATAAGCGTCCGCCTGTGCCCCCCAGTTGGCCCGGGCCTGCTCCATGGCGATATACGCCTGGCAGCAGGTAGAGTCCGTGCAGATGTCCGCCGTGTCCCCGTGGCTGCTGCCGGCTGTCAGCTTGTAAAGGGTATAGGTACGGGCTGCCACCGCCTGAGCCTTCAGCGCCTCCTCTGCAAAGGACGCCGGCATCTCCGCCGCCGTGACGCCCACCAGATAGTCCGCCAGCGTCATTTCCCGCACAGTCTCTCCGTCCAGCACCCGCAGGGTCCGGTCCGCGTCATAAACAGCCTTTACCGCAGGCTGGACCGGAGCCGTCTGCTCCGTCCGGGGTAATTCCGTATACTCCGGCACCTCCGCCGGTTCCCGGGCTACGGCCAAGGGCAGCAGAAACAGCCCCAGCAGCGCCGCCACCGAGGTCAAAGCCGTATTTTTCCAAAGCTGCATAGCGATTCCTCCTTTGCTTGTCCAATCTATGCGGCCATCAACAGAAACATGTGCCCCGGTGCAACGTTCTGCACACAAAAACCGGCAGACGCTCCGCACGTCTGCCGGTTTTTCAAGGAAACCAATTATTTTTACTGTATGATTGCTGATACGGTATCCGCAGTCCCGTGCCGCCGCTCACTCCGCCATCAGGCTGTCATTTTCCATGATGAAGGGCCGGGTGGTATCCTGTCCCCAGGAGGTATCGTACTTTGCCATCAGATAATCGCGCAGTTCCGCCCGATTTTGTAACTTTACCAGCCGGTACGGTTCCTGGAAGGCAACCTTCTCGACCAGACAGAAACTCCCGTCCTCCACAGGCAGCAGCACTCCAACATGCCCCACAAACAGCGTATTCTCCGTGTCCGAGAACCTGTCATGCAGGACAACGGAGATCAGCCTGGCGGTGCTGTCCGAGAATGCGACGCCCCGGGCGGCCCAGCCCGCCTGAAGCGTCTGGGCCTGCTCGTCCACATCCGTACTGTCTGCGGCGGGCACCGGCGCAAACAGTGCGCAGAATTTGGCAGTGCTGTCTCCGCAGAGAACGGCGGGATCTTCGGTCAGCGTTTCCAAATCCAGAAAAAGCGTATCCTCTCCCTGAGTCTTCGGCTGATCCGCTCCGACGGTGACGAACTCACCGAACAGGCTGAATGCCGTAATGCGGCAGTTATAGCCGGGGAAGTCACCGTTTTTCTCCGCCCACAGATCCTGCATCTCATAGGGATCGTACTTGGTATCGGTTGGGGCGGCGTTCTCAAAGCCGTTTGTCAGCCATTCGCTTTTGACGCTGGCGTTGAACTGGTCCACCCGGTCAAAAAGGCCGCGGATCCGAATCTCGTCTACGCCCGCGTTCTCAAGCAGCCGGGAGAGCAAAGCGCGGGATTCCTCGTCCGTCAGATTGGCGTATTCGATAGGTTCCTGCGTCGGCTGTGGGATGTCCGGCTCTGTTTTGCCGCCGCAGCCGGTAAGGGTGGCAAGGATGAAGCTGACAGCCGCAAGGATCGCCAGCAGATGGTTTTTCCGATTCATAAATTACGTTACCTTTCCTGTGTTCGTCCATTCTGCGGTGCAGAACAGAGCGCATCATACGTCCTTATACTATGCACATATTGGCGAAAAATATCTATACAGAATTCCGAGGACCACCCTGACCGCTGCGGTTTCCTCCTGTTTTCCCATAAGATCTGCCGCATACGGACAGCGCATACCGCAAACGAAATGTGCATGAAGTTTTCGTGCATCATTTCCGGCTGCCCCGCAGGGGCGAGGAAGTGGCACATTTCTTATTTTGCTACACTTTTGCATAGCAAAAAAGGAACACCACCCTGACGGATGGTGTTTCTATTTGGTGCCGGTGGTGGGACTCGAACCCACACGGTATCGCTACCAACGGATTTTGAGTCCGTCACGTCTACCAATTCCATCACACCGGCATTAACGTTGTTCATTATATCGGATGAACGGCCAAAATTCAAGAGGAATTTATATTTTCGCCGTAAAATCCCTGATTCTGCTGGAAGAATGGCGGTTCCCTCTTGTAAAGAACGGAAAATAGGAGTATTATGCTTATAATTGTACCAACAACACAAAGGACGGATCAAACTATGAGTTACACAAAAATCGCGAAAATTTTTGCAGACAGCGAAGCGCTCTCCGGTCAGACCGTTTCCGTGGGCGGCTGGGTCCGCACCATCCGGGATCTGAAGGGCTTCGGCTTCATCGAGCTGAATGACGGCTCCTACTTCCGCAATCTTCAGGTGGTGATGGAGGCAGAGGCCCTCTCTAACTATAAGGACATCGCCGCCCAGAACGTAGGCGCGGCCCTGATCGTCACCGGCGTTGTGACCCTGACACCGGATGCCAAGCAGCCTCTGGAGTTGAAGGCCACCGAGATCGCCGTGGAGGGCATCTCCACTCCGGACTATCCTCTGCAGAAAAAGCGCCACAGCGTAGAGTTCCTTCGGACTATCCAGCACCTGCGTCCCCGGACGAACCTGTTCTCCGCTACCTTCCGGGTGCGGAGCGCGGCAGCCTACGCCATCCACAAGTTCTTCCAGGACCGCGGCTTTGTCTACGCCCAGACCCCCATCATCACCGCCAGCGACTGCGAGGGCGCCGGCGAGATGTTCCAGGTGACCACGCTGGACCTGAACAACGTCCCTAAGACGGAGGACGGTCAGGTGGATTACAGTCAGGACTTCTTCGGCAAGAAGACCAGCCTGACGGTGTCCGGTCAGCTGAACGCCGAGAACTTCGCCATGGCCTTCGGCAATGTCTATACCTTTGGTCCTACCTTCCGTGCGGAGAATTCCAACACCCAGCGTCACGCCGCTGAGTTCTGGATGGTGGAGCCTGAGATGGCCTTCACCGATCTGAACGGCTATATGGATACCGCCGAGGACATGATCAAGTATATCATCCGCTATGTGATGGAGCAGTGCCCTCAGGAGATGGACTTCTTCAACCAGTTCGTGGATAAGGGCCTGCGGGAACGTCTGGAGCATGTGGCCTCCTCCGACTTCGGCCGGGTGAGCTACACGGAAGCGGTGGACCTGCTGAAAAAGAGCGGTGAGAAGTTCGACTATCCCGTGGAGTGGGGTATCGACCTGCAGACCGAGCATGAGCGCTACCTGACGGAGCACATCTTCAAGCGTCCCGTATTCGTCACCGACTATCCCAAGGACATCAAGGCTTTCTATATGCGCCTGAACGATGACGGCAAAACCGTGGCCGCGGCGGACTGCCTGGTGCCCGGCATTGGCGAGATCATCGGCGGCAGCCAGCGTGAGGAGCGTCTGGATGTGCTGGAAGCCCGCATCAAGGAGCTGGGCATGAATCCGGAGGATTACAAGTATTACTGCGACCTGCGGCGCTACGGCTCCTGCCGTCACGCAGGCTATGGCCTGGGCTTCGAGCGGATGGTGATGTATCTCACCGGTGTGAACAACATCCGCGACGTGGAGCTGCATCCCCGCACTGTGGGCAGCGCAGATTTCTGATCAGCTGCATACCGAAAAGCGGTCCTTCCGAAAAGAGGGACCGCTTTTTTCTCCCGTATGCACAAATTTCTCTGGAAAACCTCAAATATTTCAGGCATTCCACCATGCGCGGACAGTTGACATTCCGCGGCGCATATGATAGGATACGGCTATCTTCAACAACGGAATACCGGCAATGGAAGCCCATAGGAAAACGACGTAAGTCTACCGAAGGAGTAAAACTCTCAGGTGTCCGCCGTGCGGACAGGACTATGGGTGGATGCGGCTCTGGAGAATCCCGGCTCACCGGGTACCGAAGGTGAAAGGCGGCATGACCGCTGAATCTCTCAGGTAAAAGGACAGAGTGATCTGACGCAGCGGCAGGCAGGGCGGAGAGATCCGTCAGGCAGGCCGCAGGCTTCACCGTTTGCGGCGGGGCTGCGTCGATCTCCTGTACTGCGTTCTTCGGAGCGGCTGCATTGCCAGCCGCTCCGTTTTTTTATCACCGCGGCAAAGATCCCGCCGTCGGTGAAACCGTGTGCAGGAGGAAAAAACTATGGAATCGATCGTCGCAAAACTGGACGCTGCGCTTTATCCCGCTGTATGCAGCGTCAACACGTACCTGTCCAACTACATTCTGGTCTTTCTGCTGGTGGCTGTCGGCCTGTGGTACAGCATCAAGACCCGCTTCATTCAGGTCCGCTGCTTCGGCGAGGGTATGCGCAGAGTCTTCGGCAATCTGACCCTCAACGGCAAAAAGCATGACAGCGGCATGAGCTCCTTTCAGGCATTGGCCACCGCCATTGCCGCACAGGTTGGCACCGGCAACATCGTAGGCGCATCCGGTGCTATTCTGA
>ERZ836877.3241-NODE-3241-length-18803-cov-3.677192_pt1 | contig 18803 bp, 16 predicted proteins | sample MGYA00519469_ERZ836877 | MGnify/ENA primary metagenome ERZ836877 (study PRJEB31850, sample SAMEA3708809) | human gut metagenome | biome: human gut; feature: human-associated habitat; material: faeces | place: China | collected 2014 ... | reverse complement strand
TTCTGCCGGAGCAGGAAGAATCAGTACTCTGTCTGCTAATGGTTTAATGTTCATAATGCAATTTTTTTATTATTATTTGTTATTAAATCTATTCATTTGCCCGTAGGCAACTTCAACAGAACAGAAACTATGCCAAAGAGGTTCATTATTCTCTAAAAAATTCATTAATTACGGAATTAGCCTTGTTTCAGGCATTTACAGAGGGAAAAAGAAGGTGTCATTCTGACAGGTTTGGTGACAGATGAATTCATCTATCACACATCTGTCACCGTCTCCTCCCTCCTGATATCCTTTGATTTTCAATTATTTGAAAGAAGAATGTGATAGTGTGACAGATGTCATGCACCTTTTTTTTCTTTTTTTCGTTTAGTTGGTGTAAGTACTCAATCCATGCTATTCTCATACTCCTTATTTTATTACTAAAAAAGCCTGTTTCATTCACATTAAGAGTTATTCGAATAACTACGTTAGTTATGCAGCGTCACATAGTTAGTTATTTGATTAACTCTAAGAGTTACGGAATCGGGATTTGGAAGTAATGATAACTAAGATATTAAAACATCAGCAATAATCAATGCTAAAACAGAGTGCTAACGTTGATAGTTACATGTCGTGACGTTGATAGCGCAACCTCACAACGTTGATAGTTGCACGTCGTAACGTTGATAGAGCAACCTCATAACGTTGACGACAGGGAATCATTTCATCGCATCATTTTCCTCTGAACAGACAAGGGCGCTTAGGTACTGAATTCGCCCCACAAGAACAGGCTAAAGAAAAGAGTAAGGAAGAAAAAAAGGAGATGATTTCACAAGAAACCGGTTTTATGTTTTCTAATGCCAGGCTCTATTAAAAAGCAGCATTCCGTTTAAATCGGACTGTGTGATATGAAAATAGGATGCTTCCAAAGTGCTTTGTGGAAGCATCCTATTTTCTTTCCTCACTCTTCCATTCGAAGAGTTTATAGATTCTATCTTATTCCACTTTCCAAGTATTATTCAACCGGAACACGGTTTCCGGAGTAATCTTAGCCGCCTCTTTCTTTGTCAGCTGTTTAGCCCAAGGCACGCGACCTTCTTTCTTCGCTCCTTCTCCGGTATTATTATATTCCGCATAACGAGCCGTCTTTTCATTCTCCTTTTTGCCCCAGTTTTGCCATCCGGCCGGAGTAATGTGTCCGCCTATCTCGCAATTCATAAATAAAGTAGCAGCGTATGGGCGCCACGGACGTCCCAAGAAGGCTTTATTTACTCCTTCGGCCGCCGTCAGTTTGCAATGATTAAACACATAACCGTATTCATACTCCAACGGAGTAGCCGCAGCCGTAACAAAAGAGTTTGTCAGGCTATGAATGGTACATCCTTCGAACCAGGCAATGGAAGGACCAAAAATGAAATCGGTCGTCCCCTCTATATAGCAATCTTTAAAATAAATGCGGGTGCCGGCCAATCCGGTGTACACTGTATCCTGATTTCCTAAAATACGGCAATTGATAAATTTCAAACGGTCGCCTTCCGTATGCAAAGCCAGCGCCTGTCCTTTACGTCCCGAATTGTTTTCGAGCGTAATATTCTTAAAGGTAATATCGTTTCCCTCCACTTTTACGGTATAGGTACGGAATGTTCCCATTTTATTTTTAGTACCTTCTATATATAAGTTGGCGTGGTCGTCATAAGTAATAATCGTCTCATCCCTATCTTCGCCCAAAATTTCAATATTAGTCATCCACGAAGGAACAATCACTTTCTCCTTATACACTCCCTTTTTCACAAAAATCACTTTGTGATAATCCATAAAAGCGCGGCAATCTTCAATGGCATCCCACAACGTAGTGAATTTACCCGAACCGTCTTTGGCAACTACCAACGTATCCGGAGTGTCTGTGGCAGCAAAAGCTATGCTTTGGCCGCACACAACCAACAAGGCAATAAATAGTTTTTTCATCATTATAATATGTTTTATTAGTTAGAGTTATTTCTTTTGAAGACGCTCCCTTTCCAGGCAAAGATTGATAAACGGTCCCATCGCTTTCGGGTCGTTATCCCGTATCCGCTCATGGATATAATAATCGTAATCGCCCGAACGATAAGGATTTCCACCCAATCCGGCCACCGCGCAACAATTCGAGACTGAAACCACACCGTCCTTATCTACCTTTACAAACTGTTTTTGAAATCCATTATAGGCTTTTTCCGCTACATCCAGATAAGAAGCGTCGATATATCCCAAACGCACCGCTTTATATAAGGTATAGATAAACATAGCAGAAACGGTAGCCTCCAAATAATTTCCGGCCTCTCCGCTGCGGTCTATCACCTGATACCACACGCCCGAGTCCTTATCCTGCCATCGCTTTATCTGCGTAGCCACATTATCCAATATAGCCATAACCGAATCGCGTCCGGCTTCATGCTTCGGAATAAACTCCAAGGCGTCGACCAACGCCATAGAGAACCACCCCATGGCACGTCCCCATGTATGAGCCGACTGGCCGGTTTTCTTATCCGCCCATTTCTGCGCTTTCTTTTCATCCCACGCATGACGATACAGACCGGTCTTCGGGTCGTAAGTATGCTTAGCCACCACCTTAAACTGGCGAATCACATCCTGATAATCCTGCGGACGATTGTTGCGGAATGCGTATTCCGCGTAAAAAGGAGAAGCCATATAAATGCCATCCAGCCACATTTGATGCGGATAAACCTGTTTATGCCAAAAGCCACCCTCTGTAGTACGAGGTTGCGCTACCAACTGGGCACGCATATTCTCCATCGCCCATTTATATTTCTCCTGTTTGGTCTGTTCGTAGATACGGAAATAGATTTTCCCTGTATTAATACGGTCTAAACTAAGTTCAGAGGGACGATAGGTAACAATACTGCCGTCGGCATGGGTCATCGTATCGCAATAAGTTAACGCGTAATCAAAATATTTCTTGTCGCCATACGCATCATACAAATTCAAAAAGGCCTGCAATTCCACTCCATGGCAATAGTCCCACTTCAACGTTGGCTGGAAATCCAGCTGCCACGATTCCGGGAAACGAATCATCTCCGATTCGGCCACCCGAACCGACCAAGGCAATTCCGTACTTACTTTTTTCTGGGCAAACAAAGATACCGAGCAACAAACGGCTCCACATAAAATCAGTCTGTTTATTGTATTTTTCATCATTAGATATTAAAGATTTCCTGCAAATGTAAGCAAGAAGTCTTAAATTCAATACGATATCATACACCTTTTTTGCTTTAAAAGCGCAATTTTATAGTAGAAACAGGCATTATATTTCCCGAACGTAATTAATAATTCAAAAAATAAGTCAATATTATATAGAAAAGTCAAGAAGATATTTTACCTTTGATGCCAATTTGTAGCATATCTAAGTAAAATAACATACAAAATTAAATTTATTACTATGAGTACATTAAAAAACGAAAAGATGACAAATTACCGTTGGTGGATTTGCGCCATGCTTTTCTTTGCCACGACAGTTAATTACATGGACCGTCAGGTATTGTCCTTAACCTGGAAAGATTTTATTGCTCCCGAATTTCACTGGACAGATGACGATTACGGTACGATTACAGCCGTATTTTCTATTATATATGCAGTCTGCATGTTATTTGCCGGACGCTTCGTTGACTGGATGGGAACTAAAAAAGGTTATCTTTGGGCTATTGGAATCTGGTCGTTAGGTGCTTGTGCACACGCTCTTTGCGGATGGGCTACAGAAGCAACATTAGGAGTAGGCAGTGTACAAGATTTAATTAATGCAACCAATACGACAGCCATCACCGCTGTTACCATTGCTACTGTGAGTGTATATTACTTTATTGCCGCTCGTTTCATCTTAGCATTAGGTGAAGCCGGTAACTTCCCTGCCGCTATTAAAGTAACAGCAGAATACTTCCCGAAGAAAGACCGCGCTTTCGCAACCAGTATCTTCAATGCCGGTGCTACCGTAGGAGCTTTGGCAGCTCCTGTAACCATCCCTTCATTAGCTAGTTATTTCAAAGAATTAGGCGTTGGTAATGGATGGGAAATGGCTTTTGTGGTAATTGGTGGTTTAGGTTTTATCTGGATGGCATTCTGGGTATTTATGTATAGCAAACCCAACCAAAGCAAACACGTAAACAAAGCCGAGCTGGTTTACATCGAACAAGATAACGAAACTGAAGAAGCACCGAAGAAAGACGCTCACGGCGAAGAGCTGAAAATGTCATTCGCTCAATGTTTCAAATACAAACAGACTTGGGCTTTTGCGTTCGGTAAATTCATGACTGACGGTGTATGGTGGTTCTTCCTCTTCTGGACTCCGGCTTATATCAGTGATGTCTATCACTTACCCTCAGACAACCCCACAGCACAGCTATTAATATTTGTATTATACGCTATCACCATGTTATCTATTGTCGGTGGTTGGTTGCCTACATTCTTCGTAGACAAAAAAGGAATGAATCCTTATGCCGGACGTATGCGCGCAATGCTTATTTTTGCATTCTTCCCATTGCTGGCATTGTTTGCCCAACCATTAGGAGAATATTCATATTGGTTCCCGGTAATTATTATCGGTATAGCCGGTGCTGCTCACCAGGCATGGTCAGCTAACATCTTCTCTACTGTAGGTGATATGTTCCCGAAAACAGCCATTGCTACCATTACAGGTATCGGAGGTATGGCAGGTGGTGTCGGTTCATTCCTTATTAATAAAGGTTCAGGTATGCTCTTCACTTTCGCCGGAGATACAAACATGACATTCATGGGCTTCTCTGGAAAACCGGCCGGCTACTTCATTATCTTCTGTATATGTGCCGTAGCTTACCTTATCGGCTGGATTGTAATGAAGACACTGGTTCCGAAATACAAACCAATCGTTCTTGAATAATACGAAAACGACACTTATAGTTCTATATAAAAGTCCGGCTTCCTTTATGGATTGCCGGACTTTTCTTTTATGAATTAAGCACTGCATCCTATAAGTTAACTTATATAAAACCCAGTATGATTTACCCTCCTTCTTTTACAGACATTCAAAAAAATCATCACCAACGAAATCCCAAAGCATTAATACATTAAGGCACACAAAATCAGAGTAATAAATATTGCAACGCAACCAACAAAAAAAGTTCCAAGAAGGTATTTCTCTAACGTCTTTCTATGTTTTCACATTTTTAACACCTCTCTATGCAGTATTTTACACTTCAGATTGTTTATCACTATTAGAATTAGGAAATATTCAATAAAGAAGAGTGGTCAATTCATATAAAATATCTACCTTTGCAAAACTAAACCTATGGCTAATTATGACAAAAGGTGCTGAAAAAATAGTAAATTCCACATATCAACAAGAAAATATGCCTGAAAATGCTCCGGTAACAAGTGGACTTTGTACCTGTCAAAACAGCAACAAACCAACTGTTTCATTGTTGGTTTCTACCTATAATTGGAAAGAAGCGTTAGCCCTCTGTTTACGGAGTGCTTTCTCTCAAACTGTAAAACCCGATGAAATTGTCATAGCAGACGATGGTTCACGCGAAGATACCCGTGAGCTTATCGAAAATATGAAAAAGAAAACGGACATTCCTGTCGTACATGTGTGGCATGAAGACAAAGGTTTTCGTAAAACGAATATCTTAAATAAAGCCATAAAGAAGATTTCTTCTGAATACATTATCCAAATAGACGGAGACATTGTAATGGATAAGAACTTTATTTCCGACCATTTGGAACTTGTTGAAGAGGGGTATTTCGTATGTGGAAGTCGGGTTGGGCTCTCTCCAATGATAACCAATCAGTTTTTCAGAAACACACACTATCATCCCTACATGTTTCAACTAGGGCTCATGTACATGTTCAATTCGATTCGTTCGCGCGTGATACGTCGCTATCTGGAAAAACGATACTTTCCTAAAAACATACAACGGTTAAGGGGATGTAATATGGCTTTCTGGAAAGAAGATTTATTACGGGTAAACGGCTATAACGAAGATATGAACGGATGGGGACAAGAAGACACTGAAATTGCTTATCGTTTAGTCCATGCCGGTGTAAAAAAGAAGTTCTTAAAAGGAGGAGGCATTGAATATCATCTTTATCATAAGCCTGCATCGAAGGAAAATCTGACGCATCATAATGAAATTCTTCAGGAAGTAATTGATAAAAAGATTGCATGGTGCAAGAATGGAATCGTAAAGCAAGATTAAAAAGCTACCCGCATCTCTATAATCAATAATCAACACCGTTAAATAATGGATATAGTATGTAATATAGATAGCAACTATGTAAAATATTGCATTGTGACGCTAGTTTCCCTGTTCCAAAACAATGAAAAGGGAAGTATCCATGTACATATCATAGCCGACAACCTAGCCGATGCAGAAAAGCAACTGATGCATGAAGAACTGGATAGATTTGGTAATCAACTCACTTTTTACAATGCAGGAAAGGAAATTATAGCTCATTGCCCCATCAGCCAAGAGAGTCAGTATATATCAGTGGCCACCTATTATCGCATTTTTTTGCCGGCAATCCTTTCCCAATCTATATCCAAGGTATTATACCTTGATTGTGACCTGATTGTGGAAGATTCCATCCGCGAATTATGGGATACGGATTTAACAGGCTATGCGTTGGCTGCTATCGAAGACATGAGCTCAGGAAACGAGGAATACTACACCCGACTGCAATACGATAAAAAAGAATCTTATTTTAATGCCGGAGTGATGCTTGTGAATCTAGACTATTGGCGGGAACATCAAGTAATGGAAAAATGTATCCAATATATACAGACTTATCCGGAACGCTTGGCTTTAAACGACCAGGACACACTCAATGTAGTGCTACATAATCAATGGCTTCCGCTTCACTATAAATGGAATATGCATTACTATCATCGCAAAACCATTATGAGCGAGCAAGCTGACAAGGAAATCGAACGTTGGTTGCTCACTCCTTCTATTATTCACTATATCAGTTGCATTAAACCTTGGCATCCACACTGCGAACATCCCCTTGTTGGCAGATGGTACTCCTATTTAGACCAAACACGATGGAAAGGAGAACGGCCGAAAAAGACATTCAAAGATTTATTCAATCGGTATATCAAACCAATAGGATATATCACCGGAATAGACAAGCCTAAGTACAAAAAATTAAAACATTAAAATCTATTATGGACGTAGTTTGCAATATAGACCAGAATTATATCAAATATTGCGTAGTGATGTTCACCTCCCTGTTTGACAACAACAAGCCGGGGTCTATTGATGCGCACATCATTTCCGAAGGCTTATCTGAAGAAGACAAGGAACTTATTAGAACATCGCTGGCACATTATGAAAACCGCATACATTTTTATGATGTCGGAAATGAAATATTACGAGATTGTCCGCTAAAAGAAGACAGTTATATCTCGATTTCTACTTATTATAGAGTTTTTCTGCCTGTTATTCTTCCCAAGAATATTTCCAAGGTAATTTATCTCGACTGTGACTTGATAGTAGTATCTTCCATTGAAGACTTTTGGAACATAGATATCACAAATTATGGAGTTGCCGCCGTAGAAGATATGTGGAGCTATCCGTTCTACGACCCATTGGAAGCTTACAACCGACTGGGCATAGACCCAAAATATTCTTACTTCAACGCTGGAGTAATGATGGTCAATCTGGATTATTGGCGTGAGCATCATATCTTAGACAAATGTGTTCATTATATCCAAACCTATCCAGAGCGTTTGCATTTAAATGACCAAGATGTGCTAAATGTTGTTTTGCACGACCAAAAAATATTTATTCCGTTTAAATGGAACATGCAAGAAGGCTTTTACCGCCGCAGACGCTATATACGCAAAGAAGTATGGGATGAATTAGACTCTCTGCTTCCCTACCCGGCCATTATACATTATGTAGGAAAAGTGAAGCCATGGCACAAAGAGTCAGACCATCCTTTTACTGAAGAGTACAGATATTATATGAGAAAGACTTTATGGAAAGACGAATGTCCCAAAACGAAATGGTGGTTACCTCTATGGCATCAGATTCAGAAAATAGGATATGCTTTAAAAGTAGACAAACCGAAGTATCGTCAATTTAAAAAAGTCAAACTCATCAATAATAAATAATAATGGTTGAAAATTCCAAGTCTTTAGTCTCCATTATCATTCCGGCATATAATGTAGAAAAGTATCTGGAATCCTGTATTCAAAGTATTTTGAAACAGGATTATGCCCCTATTGAAATCATTATTGTAAATGATGGAAGTACGGATAATACATTTGATATCATTCAGCAATACGCCTCTAAATATTCGAACATTCAATATGTTAACAAAAAAAATGGCGGACTACCTTTAGCTAGAAAGAGTGGAATAGAAAAGGCTTCTGGCACTTATGTCTTACATCTGGATGGAGACGATACACTTCACGACGGGATTATCAAGGAGTTAGTAGATATAGCAGAAAAAACCAACGCCGAGATTATAACAGGTCCTTTCTATTTTACTTATCCTGATGGGCACTCTATTCTTTCAGAAAAGCCGAAGTTTGAGACTTGTTCGCCGGAGGAATATTACAATCTCATGTTGCAGAAAAAAGCTTATTGGTCGGTTTCTGCTAATTTTCATAAACGCTCGTTATATTCCAAGCAAACTATTTTTATGGGAAATATTCCATACGGAGAAGATGCTATCTTAATGACCCAATTAATTTTAAATGCTAAAAAGATAGCGGCAACGCAAAAACCGATATTCAATTATGTACAACACGAGGCCTCAATGTGCCACACCATTACCAAACAAAAAGACTATGATACGCTGGTAGCATACCGTATTTGGATAGAGAATTATCTTAAAAAGAACCATATAGAAGAAAAGTTTGGAAAGGGAATGGCCGCATTGTATATCCATAATACATTTGAACATATCTATTTCAGATGCTTTACCCACCTGTCCAGAGACATGAAGAGAGTGAATAAATATTTAAAAAAATATCCTGATTTGGCTGATAGTCTGGAAGAAAAGAAATATAGACTTACCCGTTATTATAAAACATCAAGATGGATAGGTTATTGGAAATTGAAAGATTATATAAAAAGAGGTCGAATCTAAAAATTCATTAACAATACCCACATGAGCTCATCAACTCCATTCGTTTCTATTATTATTCCGGTATATAACGCATCTTCCTATCTTGCCGCTTGTTTGCAAAGTGTTTGTGAACAAACATTTTCAGATTTCGAGATTATTATTATAAACGATGGTAGCACAGATAATAGTATAGATATTATAAAAGAGTTTGCAACCTCAGACAAACGTATAATCTATACAAGCACTCCCAAACAAGGCTCCTCACTAGCCCGAAAAGCAGGAATAGAGATAGCTACAGGAAAATATATACAGTTTGTTGACAGCGATGATACCCTTTTTGCAAAAGACACGATAGAGAAATTAGTTACCATCACCGAAAAAGAACAAGCTGAGATTATTGCATCTCCTTACGTATCAAGATTTCCTAATAAACCGGATGAAACGACATGTCTTCATTTCACTCAATTATCTCCGATTAATTACCTAAAAGAGGTTTTTAGCGGAAAAGCGGTATGGGCAGTATGGGCACATTTCTTCGCGCGAGAATTATTCACTCAAAATACCATTGAATTTCCTCAATTATCATTAGGAGAAGACGCCATTCTTACTACACAATTAGTACGGTATGCAAAGAAGATTATAGCCTCTCCTTACCCAAGTATATGTTACCATCACTATGAGACCTCCATGTCTACTACTCATTACATAACAGACGAACATTATCAAGATTTCTGTACTTACCCGCAAGTAATTAAACAATTTCTAATCAAAGAACAGATAATGTCTTTACTGGAAAAGGAATGGGCTTATAGACACATAAATCATACATTTGGAAGTATCCATTACAGAAGATTAAAAAACATAAAGAGTGATTTAAAACAAATCACGTCTGATGTAAAACGATATCCAGACTTGAAAGAACATTTAGACAGAAGAAGAAAAAAGATTATATCCCTGGCTAGCTATAGTACATCTCTAGCTGTATGGAAAATAAAAGACTACATAAAAAAAGGAAAATTATAAAATACATGAAACCTCTTACATACCATATATATAAAGGCTTATTTCTTTCCGGAATAGTACCCCCTAAAGTGATAGTACAAATAGATGGAGGTATCTGTTCCCAAATGCATCAATATTTGTTAGGCACATTTTACAGAAACAAAGGATACAACGTCTGTTTCGACCCGACATTTTTTAAAGAAAGAGGAAATGATTTAAATGAAGAATTTGTTCGTAACTTCGACTTATTAAAAGTCTTTCCCTATTTACCATACCATACAATTCTATCTAAAGCGGAAGTATTCTTTTATAAACATAAATTCTACTACGAAGGGAATAATACCAATTTACGTACAAACAACTTCGGATTTCTTGATAAAAAGCCACCAATCTATTTAGGTGGCTATTATCATCTACCGCCAAGCATTTGGTTACAGCTTTTTCAATCATTATTTCATATTGACCCAAGTATCCTATGCAACACAGATAAGCACTTATTTGACTGTATAAAAAAGCAAACGTGCCCCATAGCCGTTCATGTTCGACGTGGCGATTTAAAAGTAGAAATATATGGTTACGGGAAACCAGCATCCATCGATTATTTTCAAAAAGCTATAATTTATTGTAATGAACATTTTAAAACTCCTTACTTTTATTTCTTTTCAGATGAGCCTCAGTGGGTTAAAGAAAACTTAATACCGACTTTAACTCTCCAGAACAATTATAAAATAATAGATTTTAATGGTTCCGATAAAGGATATATAGATTTATTGCTTATCGCAGCCTGTAAACATCAAATAACAAGCAAAGGGACTTTGGGAAAGTACGGGGCTTTATTAGACGATAACGAAGAAAAAACGGTCATTTTATATAATGATGAGATTGAACAACATTGGAAACCCTTACTAAAGAATCCGGTCTATTTATAAATTCGAGACAAAGCTATTATACTCTTTAAAAGAAACGACTCACAACGATTCTGAAATTTCCTCCAACTTTTTGAAGGCGAGTCCCAAGACTCAAAAGAGGCCGTATCGTATGATTTCGCAAGTTTTCCTAGTTGTTTCCCAGAAACAAAGCGGCTATACTTTGAACCTCCATAGCGAAATGTTCGTAATTCCCTGAAGAGAAACCGCTCAGGATAATAATGATGACAAAAAGTTCCATAAGTTTCAAACTCTGAGAAAGCGTTAGGTTCATCTACTCTAGCTGTATATATAATTTTCTCATAGCAACTATCTCCTTGACATGAAGATAGTTCTATTTGACTAATTAAACGCTGCATTATTTCTACATCCACAACCATATGTTCCGCTATAAATGAAGAATCTACTTCTTTATTTAAGCCTATCAATAATTGCATAGTTTCAAAATAGGCACTATGACACTCCGTTTTGGATGTGAATAACATCTTTTGATTATCTATATCAAAAAAACGAATAGGATTTAAAGGAATTGTATCACTATCCCATATAAGATAATACTTTTTTGCATAACTACTTCGAGCAAACTCCATCTTTAAAAACTGTTGGTAATACCAACCGAATCGATAATCACACATAAAGTGAGCATCCGCAATATCCTTTAAATGTTGTTTATCTGTTACCAAATCCTCTTCATCTACCAATATCACTCCATATCTCTTTCGAAAAGAAGAAGGAAAAAAGATAAAATATTCTTTTGCGATTAAAAGATAAATATGCTCCACACAAAAACATGAACGAATATATTTAATAGTTTTTCTCACAATCAAACAATCTTTCTTTGCCACACAAATAACTACATCCATATTATTACGATTAATCGGCATCTTCAATTAATTATCCGATTACATTTTCTTATTATACTTATTATCTATATATTTGCGAATGCAAATGTAGAAAAAAATCAAATAAAGATGCCAACTCTAAGCATTATTACTGTCAATTACAATAATAATAAAGGTTTAATAGCAAGCATAGAAAGTATCAAACAACAAAGTTTTACTGACTATGAGCACATTATTATAGACGCAGGTTCTACTGATGGTAGTCTAGAAACAATTAAACAATATGCAGAAGAAAGTTCTCATCTTTCTTTTTGGTGTTCAGAACCAGACAAAGGAGTTTACGATGGAATGAACAAAGGTATAGAACACGCATCAGGAGTTTATTTCAATTTTTTAAACTCCGGAGATTGCTTAAAAAAAGACATCTTACGCCATATCGATTTTGATGGAACAAAATATATATACGGAGACGTTTCCATCCTATTTCCCAACAATAGAGTAGACAATATCACTTCTCCTTATCCAGTAGATCCTATTTTTATCATTCTAAAAGATACAATCTGCCATCAAGCTTGTTTTATACACAAGTCTTTATTTAATAATAAACGATATGATATTACTTACAAACTAGCCTCTGACTGGATACATATTGTAGAAAATATCATCTTTAAGGAATGCAGCTACAAACATGTTCCATTTTCTGTAGTAGATTATGATGGTTGCGGAATGAGTGCAACAAGTGGCAGTCTTGGAGTTGAAGAAAGAATGAGGTGGATTAAACAAAATATACCTTCAACTTTTTATAACTCACTAATTGAATTAGATTTATACAAATCTTCAGAGCTCGCAAATCTCATACCGCGTATGCAACACGACCATAAATTTCAAAAAAGAGCAAGAAAAATAGTACGCACTTTATGGAAAATACATTGCATCTTCCATAAAAAATAAAATAAGCACTTACATGGAAAATGATAATTCAATTCTGTAACTAGACCCTTTGGTATATAAGCCACAATAAACAGAAACGACATCGGCAGAGACTTCACAGTAAAGAACATAACGGGAATTATCCGGTTCGGTACACTTGACAAAACATCTGGTCTAGAATATCAAAACACAGAAGATTTAGCTTACTATAATTCGTTAATTCTATGGGAAGTTAAAAACTCATTCATAAAAATTGGTTATCTTTGCCCGCTAAATTATTTAATAACACATACATGAAGGAATTCTTTCAACTTATGCGACGATTTGTGTCGCCTTATAAAAAGTATTTAGGATGGGCTGTTCTCTTAAATATCTTATCTGCTATTTTTAATGTATTCTCTTTCACATTACTTATTCCCATTTTGCAGATACTTTTTAAGATGGACAATAAAGTTTATGAGTTCATGGCTTGGGACCTTGATAATCTGAAAGAAGTTACCATCAACAATTTTTATTATTACGTAAGCAATATGATTGGAACATATGGCTCCACTACTGCTTTATTATTTCTCGGATTGTTCCTCGCTTTCATGACTTTATTGAAAACATCCTGCTATTTCGCATCCTCGGCTGTGATGATTCCGCTTCGTACCGGTGTAGTTCGAGATATCCGCATTTTGGTTTATTCAAAAGTAATGCATTTACCTCTCGGATTCTTTTCAGAAGAACGAAAAGGAGACATTATTGCTCGTATGAGCGGTGATGTGGGAGAAGTGGAAAACTCTATTACTAGTTCTCTTGATATGTTGATAAAAAACCCCATCTTGATATTGCTCTATTTCACAACTCTACTTATCACAAGTTGGCAACTTACCTTATTTACTATTATTGTATTGCCCGGAATGGGATGGTTAATGGGGAAAGTCGGAAAAAAACTAAAACGTCAATCTTTAGAAGCACAAGGAAAGTGGAGCGACACCATGTCACAATTAGAAGAGACGCTAGGTGGTTTGAGAATCATCAAAGCATTTATTGCCGAAAACAAAATGATTAATCGTTTCACAAAATGCAGTAACGAGTTCCGCGATGCAACGAATAAAGTGGCTATGCGACAAACATTAGCCCATCCCATGAGTGAATTCCTTGGCACTCTTCTTATTGTCATTGTTTTATGGTTTGGTGGTTCACTTATCCTCGGACACCACTCTACCATTGATGCACCGACATTTATTTTCTACATGGTCATTCTCTATAGTGTTATTAATCCGTTAAAAGAATTTTCCAAGGCTAGCTATAACATACCCAAAGGATTAGCTTCTATGGAGCGTGTCGACAAGATTCTAAAAGCAGAAAATCCTATTAAGGAAGTAGAAAAACCGAAACCATTGAATGGACTGAATGATAAAATAGAATTTAAACATATATCATTCAGCTATGACGGAAAAAAGAAAGTCCTTGACGATATAAACCTGACAATCCCCAAAGGACATACGATTGCTTTAGTTGGACAATCCGGCTCGGGTAAATCAACCCTCGTTGATTTACTTCCACGTTATCATGATGTACAAAAAGGAGAAATCACAATTGATGGAACAAGCATTAAAGATGTACGTATCTCCGATTTACGCAGTCTGATTGGTAATGTAAACCAAGAAGCTATTCTATTTAACGATACATTCTTTAATAACATAGCCTTCGGCGTAGAAAACGCTACAATGGAACAAGTCATTGAAGCGGCAAAGATAGCAAACGCCCACGACTTCATTATGGAAAAAGAAGAAGGATATAATACTAACATTGGAGACCGAGGGAGCAAACTCTCCGGAGGACAACGCCAACGCATCAGTATTGCACGAGCTATTTTAAAGAATCCTCCTATTTTAATTCTGGATGAAGCTACTTCAGCATTAGATACCGAATCGGAACGCTTGGTACAGGAAGCTTTGGAAAGATTGATGAAAACACGTACAACTATTGCCATAGCACACCGACTTTCCACCATAAAAAATGCAGATGAAATCTGTGTTCTTTATGAAGGAAAAATTGTAGAACGGGGAAAACACGAAGAGTTAATCCAACTAAATGGATATTACAAGCGATTAAACGATATGCAATCGTTATAATTATAAATTCAGTCCCTTTATATTTAGGCGCAAAAGACTTTCCTTATCTGTCTTTTGCGCCTAAGTTATAATTCTTATCCTTATTTACTGGTACATATAATACCTAAAGAGTTCAAAAGAATAAAAATTACTATCTATTTCTTCATAATTAAATGCGAATAAAATCATAAAATTCAGGTCCTTCATCATCAATAAACTATTAATTCCATACAGCTACAGATTAAACGACATTCGCAAGTTCGATTACAAAACATCTAATATCACAGATTTTCATTCTTATAGAATATCTTATAAACAATCGAACAAAAGCCCTCATTAATCACAATTTAACAAAAATTCTTTCATTATAAAACGAAAAAGAAGTAATTTCGAGCGTTTTTCTGCAAAAAAGAAACATTCTCATACAATTAATATTACAAACAAGAAACAACATGGACAATTTAGGAATTGGATTGCTTTTAATGGTGGTCGGTATGGTTACCGTTTTCATTATCCTTCTTATAGTAATCTATCTTAGTAAGATTCTTATTTCCCTGGTCAACAAATTTGCACCTAACGAAGAGCCGGTTAAAGTCTCTCCACAACGTGCTATTGCCGACAATGAATCGGTTGCAGCTATCAAAGCAGCTGTAAAAGTGCTGACTGCCGGAAAAGGAAAAGTCGTGAAGATAGAAAAACTATGAGAGTAAAATAATAAATGAAAAACACTAAGTGAAAGTAAAAAAGTAACATGAATGAAAATATGAAAAGAGAAGTAAAATTCAGTCTGGTATTCCGTGACATGTGGCAATCAGCCGGAAAATATGTTCCCCGTGTAGACCAGTTGGTTAAAGTAGCCCCAGCCATCATCGAGATGGGATGTTTCGCCCGTGTGGAAACAAATGGCGGAGGTTTTGAACAAGTAAATCTATTATTTGGTGAAAATCCAAACAAAGCCGTACGTGAGTGGACAAAACCTTTTCACGATGCAGGTATCCAAACACACATGCTGGACCGTGCCTTGAACGGTTTACGAATGAGTCCGGTACCCGCCGATGTACGCAAACTATTCTATAAAGTAAAGAAAGCACAAGGTACTGACATCACCCGCACTTTTTGCGGACTGAACGATACCAGAAATATTATCCCTTCTATCGAATACGCCCATGCAGCAGGAATGATTTCCCAATGTTCGCTGTGTATCACCGTCTCACCAGTCCATACGGTAGAGTATTATGTAAATATGGCCGACGAGCTAATCAAAGCCGGTGCCGATGAAATTTGTATCAAAGACATGGCGGGTATCGGACGTCCCGTAACTTTAGGCAAAATCGTTGCAGGTATCAAGGCTGCTCACCCGGATATTCCTATCCAATACCATAGCCATGCAGGCCCCGGATTCAACATGACCTCTATTCTGGAGGTATGTAATGCCGGTTGTGATTATATAGATGTGGGCATGGAACCGTTGTCATGGGGTACCGGACATGCGGATGTTATCAGCGTACAAGCTATGCTGAAAGATGCCGGATTCGATGTACCGGAAATCAATATGGAAGCATACATGAAAGTACGTTCTCTTATTCAGGAGTTTATGGACGATTTTCTTGGTCTCTATATCAGTCCGAGAAACCGCTTGATGAATTCCTTGTTAATCGGTCCCGGACTTCCCGGTGGTATGATGGGAAGCTTAATGGCGGACTTGGAAACGAACTTGGAATCAATCAATAAATATAAAGCCAAACGCAACCAACCTTTCATGACACAAGATGAACTGCTCATCAAATTATTTGATGAGGTAGCTTATGTATGGCCGCGTTTAGGTTACCCGTGTCTGGTCACTCCATTTAGCCAATATGTAAAGAACGTGGCCTTAATGAACGTGATGGCCATGGAAAAAGGCAAAGAACGTTGGGGCATGATAGCAGATGATATCTGGGATATGATTCTAGGAAAAGCCGGTAAGTTACCGGGTAAATTAGCTCCCGAAATCATAGAAAAGGCCGAGAGAGAAGGACGCAAATTCTTTACGGGTAATCCGCAAGATAATTACCCCGATGCACTCGACAAGTTCCGTGCACTCATGAAAGAGAAGAAATGGGAGTTGGGACAAGACGATGAAGAGTTGTTCGAATATGCGATGCATCCGGCTCAATATGAAGCTTACAAGAGCGGAAAAGCCAAAGAAGATTTCCTTGAGGACATCAAGAAACGCCATGCAGAAAAGGAATTCACTCCGGAAGAGCCTAAAGCACCGAAGATTTTGACAGTAAACGTAAACGGACAATCTTATAAAGTAACCGTAGCGTATGGTGAAGTGGATGCCGCAACATTGACTCCTGCCGACGATAAAGTGCAAACAGCGATTACAAGTGACGGAAAAGACGTGACGGCTCCGCTGGAAGGCAAATTCTTCCTGACTAAAACGGCTCAAGAGACTCCTTTAAAAGTAGGAGACACCGTGAAAACAGGAGATATTCTATGCTATATTGAGGCAATGAAAACATACAATGCCATCCGTGCGGAATTTGACGGAACGGTTACGGCGATATGCGCGAACTCTGGAGATACCATTGCAGAAGATGATGTCATAATGAAAATTGGATAATGGAAGATATATTAGAAAAACTATATAATATGACTGCCTTCAGCAATATTATTGCTGATCCGTCGTTCTTAATCATGTACGCCATCGCTTTCATCTTGCTTTATCTGGGAATTAAAAAGCATTATGAACCGTTGCTGCTTATCCCGATTGCGTTTGGTGTATTGCTGGCCAACTTCCCGGGTGGAGAGATGGGGGTAATACAAGCCGACGAAAATGGAATGGTTTGCGTACAAGGTGTGATGAAAAATATATGGGATATGCCTTTACATGAGATTGCTCACGATTTAGGGCTGATGAATTTCCTATATTATATGCTGATTAAAACCGGGTTCCTGCCTCCTATTATCTTTATGGGAGTAGGTGCATTGACCGACTTTGGCCCGATGCTGCGCAATTTGCGTCTGTCTATTTTCGGAGCAGCCGCACAGCTGGGTATATTTACCGTTTTACTGGTTGCCATTCTGATGGGATTCACTCCGAAAGAGGCTGCATCGTTAGGTATTATCGGTGGTGCCGATGGTCCTACGGCTATCTTTACGACTATCAAACTGGCTCCTCACTTACTTGGCCCTATCGCTATTGCGGCTTATTCATACATGGCTTTGGTTCCGGTGATTATTCCGTTAGTAGTAAGGCTTCTATGCACAAAAAAGGAATTGAAGATTAATATGAAGGAGCAGGAGAAACTCTATCCGTCGAAAACGGAAATAAAGAATCTCCGTACCTTAAAAATCATCTTTCCTATTGCGGTAACCACGATTGTGGCTTTGTTTGTTCCTAGTGCAGTGCCTTTGATTGGTATGCTGATGTTCGGTAACCTGATTAAAGAAATAGGTAGCGACACCAGCCGCCTGTTCGACGCTGCCGCCAACAGCATTATGAATGCGGCAACCATATTCTTAGGATTATGTGTGGGAGCAACTATGACTACCGAGGCTTTCCTCAACTGGACTACTATCGGCATTATCGTTGGCGGATTCCTTGCTTTCGCTCTTTCTATCTCAGGCGGTATCCTGTTTGTGAAGTGCTTCAACTTGTTTAGCAAGAAGAAGATTAATCCGTTAATCGGAGCAACCGGACTGAGCGCAGTGCCTATGGCAAGCCGTGTAGCAAATGATATTGCAACCAAGTACGACCCAAAGAATCATGTGCTGAACTATTGTATGTCAAGTAACATTTCGGGAGTTATCGGTTCGGCCGTAGCTGCCGGTGTATTGATTTCGTTCTTACAATAAAAAAAAGTCGAGCGCAAATGAATGCGGATAAACATGGATAAACATGGATAAACATGGATAAACATGGATAAACA
>ERZ836877.3240-NODE-3240-length-18815-cov-4.991525_pt1 | contig 18815 bp, 26 predicted proteins | sample MGYA00519469_ERZ836877 | MGnify/ENA primary metagenome ERZ836877 (study PRJEB31850, sample SAMEA3708809) | human gut metagenome | biome: human gut; feature: human-associated habitat; material: faeces | place: China | collected 2014 ... | reverse complement strand
GGGGAATAGACCCACTCAGGGCCCCCCTCCCCTCCCCATGAGCCAACGTTGTGCACAATGAACCGCACAATGATGCGCAGGAACAATGAGCACAAGCATGGACATATGAAGGTAAGATAATGATGTGTACAAGAATGGATACAAGCATGGATATATGGAGGTGAGATAATGATGTGTACATTATTGTATATAACGTTGTTCATTGAAAGCGGTCATCGTTGTATACAATAATGTACCAAAATTGTTAATAATTTGTTCACAAAATGTTAATGGTCTGTTTAACAATTAGGGCCAGCCATCTGGTATAATAATAATGTCAAAAGGAACTGAACAAAAAGAAAGTAAAAATATTATGAAAAAGGAACGTATAACTGCCCTGATGAGTCTTTGCAAATTAAGACGAAACGACCTTTTGGCCGTCGGCAGAAAATGCCAAATATTACATGTCCTATCATGACGTTAAACTGTAGAAAGGTATTTATTATGATGTACACTGTTATTGTTGCTGCTGGTGAGAACGTTCGTATGGTCAAGGTTGAGGCTGAGGACACTAAGGCCGCTCGTGCAAAGGTCGAGCTTGCTGAGGGTGAGAAGATTTTTTCGCTGAAGTCTGAGTCTGAGCATGCTCCTCGTGGTACTGCTACTTGTGAGGTGACTTATGTTACTGTCGATCGCGATGAGAATAACAAGTTTGTTCTGAATCGTGCTACCAAGGTGGTTCACGGCACTGCTGGTCAGGGCAAAAACGCTGAGCGCGATGTCAAGCTGTTTGCCAAGAAGGTCAATGACGAATTTCCTAAGGGTTGTCTGATTGAGTCCATTGTCAAGATTGCTGACTGAGTCCTCTGATGAGTCTTTGAAAATTAAGACGAAAGGGCCCTTTTCAGTGGGCCCTCAGGACAAAATAGAAAGGTAGGTTATTATGAAAAAGATTTTGCTTTCTGATGTGCCAGTTGGTAAATCATTTGTTTTCAATCATCGCATGTATTGTCGTGCCGGTTGGCTATCTCCAAAAGGGTATAACACTATGGATATACCTTGTATTCCTCTTGGTGTTATTAACGATAAGTCCGAGCGTCATTTTTATTGTTATACTAGTGTTGAGGTTTAACTATGGTTATTAAGTTGTTCTATCACAGCCATAAGTGTGCTGATATTTTTGTTGACTATTTGGTTTTGAGTGATGGTGAATGGGCTGGTGCAAAGAATGGTGAAACAGTTTGTCGATTTGACAATAGTCAGTATGATGTAATTGAAACTGATTATGGTTTTGAGGTGAATAAAGTAGTATGACAGTTAGACAGTTGTTTTATGCATGTGAGAATTTTCAGTATGGCGATACAGTTACAATCGAAGATGCAAATAAGGTATTATATGAATCAACGTTCATGGATGCGTTGACGACAGTATATGCTGAGTATAAAGTTCGGTTTTTCAATTATAAGACAATGCATATTGAAGTCCTCTGATGAGTCTTTGAAAATTAAGACGAAAGGGCCCTTTTTCAGTGGGCCCTCAGGACTATAGGTCCAGAAAGGAAGTTATGTTATGATTCGTTTGATGCTCGACCGTTACAATGATGGTGAAAAGGCAATGTTGAAACAGTTGTTCATTGAAGCAAAGGAATCTGTTGTTAAGCAGTCTGATTGCAACGGTGACGATTGTTACCAGTGCCCTTATAAGCATGTTTGTGAAGACCTTGTGGCAGCAAAGCGTTATTTGACAGAGATTTTGGAGGGATAATATGGCAAAGAAAGCTAAATTTAAGAATAAGATGCCGACAGTGTGTTCATATAGTCGTAGCATTATTTATCATTGTGAGTACACGGATTGTCCGTATCACATTTTGAATTTGCCTACTGATGCTAATGATTATTATGTAAAGCATCATTGCCAGCTTGATTGTAAGAAATTCGATGGTGAGTAATATGGTACAACTACCTAATGGAACTAAGACAAAACATATTGTGATTCGATTACCTGGCGAGGCAGTTTCGCGTGTTGTAATTGATAAAAATAGCTTATTGTGGCTTGCATATTCACTAGAACGCGAATATGTTTGGCTCCATGGTTATTTGGATGATTACGTTAGTATTCGTTCGTTAAGTTCTGATTTGCTTCGTTCAAAAATTATTGCATATAAAATTGATGGACCTCGGACATTGTCTGTTATTCTCGAAGGTAGTGGTTATAGAAAATGGAGTGAATAATATGGTTATTAAAGCCGAATTTGCTGAGCTTAAGGATATTAGACCTGGTACTTTAATTAGTTATGGTTGTCATTATTATATTAAATTAACTGAAGTTAAAGTAGATAGAGAGCATGTTGTTAAATCAATTTGTTATGACGCAGTTACAGGTGAAATTTGTTACATTGATTTATGCCAAAGTTGTGGTGTATATGAAAATGCAAACATTAAGTTAAGGTGAATAATGTTCATTATATTTTATACTGGTTTAGTCGCTGCCTATATTGTATATTGTTTTCAGTATAATTGGAAACAAATAGATAAATCAACAACTTTTATCTTATTGTTGTTAGGATTTATTATGTGGGCTCAAGTAATATTTGCATAATTTGTGTTAACACGCTAGTGTTATAATATATTTAATAGTTGGCGAACTTAAAACGTAGGAGATTTATTATGGCTTTCAAGAAGGGTAACAAAAAGAATGGCAATCGTAATTTCTTTAAGTTTAAGGATGCTGAAGGCAAATGTGCTAAGGTTGAAGAAGGTTTGATTTGGCTGAAGTCTGGCCAGTATCAGACTTGTGGTGTGTCTGTTGCAATTGATGATGCAACCACTATTTCCGACTGGTCTCGTACTATTGCTCTGGATGACGTTTATGTTTCTGTCCAGACGAATGAGAATGGTTATCCGACTCTGGTTATTTCGTCCCATCCCATTGAGGAGTAAAGGAGCTTAAATAATGTTCTACCATCAACGTGATTCTCCGGTAAAGGGCCTTTGTTAAATAATTAACAATTGTTAACATAAGGTACACAATATGAGTAAGTTACAAGATATACGAAAAATTGTTCAGAAATATGGACAAGAATATGGCTGGGAATGGTCAAAGGAAACTGGTTTGATAAACAGGGCATCAACTTATGGACAGTCATTTCTCGACCAATGGAACATTATCGATGATGCGAAAGAAGGACAAGGACATGCACGTGAGTTAATTGATGCAATTCAGTATTTGTCTAAATATGAACTAAGTGAATCGGCAAGAGCAATTCGTCGTCGTAAAACCAGATTGGCTCCTGTCGAACAATTGTATCAACAGCGTGCCCTTGATTTAATTGATAAACAACTTAATCAATTGAGGACTGAGACAGATGAAACAATGCGAGTTTTGCAAATTCAGAATATCCATCGTGAAGGTTCTGAAAATGCTTTTCGTCAGACTCCTAAACAACGTTCTTCTCGTTCTGGTATTTCCGCTCGTGCTAAGCATTCGGTTGTACAGTTGGATAAAGCGTTGCATTCAGATGAATTGTTAGTTAAAGCAGAAACAGTTACACTTGACGATTATGAAGCATTAAAAGAGGTTGCACAATATTTTGGTGTAAACCTTGATGAAATTGCTGAGCGTCATAAAGTTGCTGAGGGTGACCCATATAAAGCTCTCGATAAAGCATATATCGAAGTTAGCGAAACTATTCATGATAGTATATCGCAATTAGGACCTGATGAATATGCAGAGTTAATGGCATCGCCAGTTTATGCTAAAATGGTAACGTTATATGGCATTGATTTTTAATGGATTATGGTAACATTAAAATCTTACAACAACGAATGTGCGAAGTTAAAATTGATTCAAAAAAGAAACGTTCACAACGTTATGTTCCAACTTCAAATTATTTATTATCGTTTGATATTGAGACAACCTCATGGACTGATTTATACGCAACGATGTATGATTGGACATTAGGTGGTGCTGATTATAATGATTTAGTTTTGTGTAAAAACAATAACGATTTGAAGAAATGTACGACATGCGTGTTTGGTAGAACATGGAACGATTTTGATTTATTATGTAACATTTTGAATGGTACGGCTGAGGACTTAAACGCACGATTTATCATTTTAGTATATAACCTGGCATACGAATGGTCTTATTTACAAAAGAATATCAACTTTATTCGAGATAATTATAATTCCGAATATCCGACAGTTATTGAAGGTAAACATAGTATAATGTCTGTATTAGCAGGCAATCTAGTTTTTCTTGATGCTACAAGATTATTTGGTCTTGGCTCATTAAAACAAAATGCTGCAAAATATGGTTTTGAAAAACTGGAGTATGATTATGATGTAAAAAGACATTTTGAAACACCATTGGACGATAAAGAAATTGAATACAACGAAAATGACGTACTTATTACACTTGGTGCATGGGCGATGTGTTTATGGAATAATGGATATAAATCTATTGAAGGCGCTCCATATACAAATACTGCTATGATTAAAGATGTTCTAAAACGTAATGAGTCAGTTAATAAAATCGTTGGTGTTCGAGAACAATACCGTTCTGACAATAAGAAACGTAAGAATCATATTAAAAAACATAATGTTAGTTTATTTGATGAAGCTTTAGATATAGCAACTGAAGTATTTCCAAAAGAAATGTCATTGGAAGATGTTGCTAAGTTTCTTGAAGCAGCATTCTCTGGTGGATTTACACATTGTAATGTTTTTCAACAAGGAAATTTATTTTTTAACGTTGCGTCTATGGATTTAGGAAGTGCATATCCTGGTGCTATGATGGCAGCATGGTATCCTAGAAAACTTAAAGTTGTGTTAGACACAAACAAACAGTTTAATAGGTTAATGAAATATTTGTTATCTAAATATGATTCTCCATTAAAGTTAGCTAAAGCCACTCGTGATAAGCTTGCTGGATTTGCTGTAGTTACAGTTAAGTTAAAAGATGTATCGATTATAAATCAAGTTAATGGATTTACATTACCTTTGATATCGAAACATAAATTATTATCTGTTAGTTCAGATGCATTATTCGATAACGGTAAATTAGTTGAATGTTCAGAGTGCATTATTTCGTGTACAACAATTGATTTATTAACATGGCATTGGTGTTATAATTATAATATTGTTGAATGTACGCAAATGTTAATTGGTTCAGATATTCAGCAATTACCACAGTATTGGAGAAATGCTGTTGATTATTGTTATCGTGCAAAAACAGTGTTGAAAAATACATTGCGTTTATATCGTGAGAATGGTGATTGGCAATCAGAGTATAGAAAAATTCCTGGTATTGATGATGTTGAAATAAAACACGTTGAAGATATGGAAGAACATGAAGCAGTTTATTATCTCGACATGGTCTTGCATCAACGTAAAGGCGAACTTAATGGTTTGTATGGAATTATGGTCATGCATATCGTTCGTCGTAGTTATCAATATAATGAATACAAGGATATTGTAGAAGGTGAGAATTCAATACGTGAAGCGAAAGATGCGACATGCTATTTATGGGGCATCATAATTACATCTATTGTTCGTCTATGGGAAGTGACTTCTTCAATATATATGGCGGAACACAAATGTTTACCGTTATATTGGGATACAGATTCCGTAAAATTACATGTACCTGATGATGTAAATATTAAAGTACTTATTGACGATTTCAATAATGAAACTGGTTCTATGGTTGAACAATATCCAGCATTAGGTGCATATGATTATGAGGGTACATATTATGCTTTTAAGTCCTTAGGTTCAAAACGTTATATTGCATGCGAGAAAAATAAGAAAGGTAATTATGAATGGGAATCGACAATTGCAGGACTGCCAAAGAAAGTTTATTCTGAGTTTTTGACACAGATACTAAATAAGAATCTTAAATATACAACGCTTAATAAAGCGATCGAAGCATCAGCATTTTACTTCAAACCAAATATGTATGTTGATGAATCTGCAACGAGTAAATTGATTCCTAAATATGTTGATGTATCAGAACCTATTAAGTTAGTTTGTACTGATTATTTAGGTAAATCAGTTAATGACGAATTTTGGCCTGGTGCTCGTTTGTCTGGTATACAGTTTGCGATTATGTCGCTTGAATCATGTGAAAATCGTAATTATCAATTGTTATGTAACCGTATGCAAAATAGAATTTCTGATGATTTGGATCCGTTAACGGTTAAGTTTGATTATGATAGAAAGGAGTATACAATCGTTGATGGTGCATTAAATATTCCGGAACTAAAGGTTTATATGTACCAACGTGACGTTAATGTATATGTATGAAATATTATTCTATTGACCGTATTTGGAATTTACATCCAGATTATGGTCTGATTATTGGAGGACGTTCTAATGGTAAGTCACATGCAACGGCACAACAGTGGATAAAAAATTATCTTAAAACTGGTGCGCAATTTGTCCGTATTATTCGATATTTATTTGATATGCAAGGTAAATATGTTGCAAATTATTTTGATGATAATTTGTTGGCTTGGCTTGCGAAAGAATACAATAAAGAAATTTGGTATGATGCACCGTATTATTATATTAACGATATTGGAGCTGATAAGAAAAATAAAGATATTATTGGTTACGTTCTCGCTTTAAGTAATGAACAAAAATACAAATCGAATCAGTATGATAGAGTTACTATTATTGATGTTGAAGAATTTGCGTTGATGGACCCAACACAATACTTGCCGATGGAATCAGAAAAGTTTCTGTCATTAGTTTCTACTATAGTTCGTAGTAGGAAAAATGTTAGTATTTGGTTTGTTGGTAATACAATTAGTAAATATAATCCATATTTTACATTGCTTAATATCAATATCGATAAGTTGCAACTTAAACCTGGTGATTTGAAAATTATCCAACAGCCAGATTTAGGTTATGACGAATCACCATTAGTTGCTATTGAGTTTGCTGAAATGGCATATGAGGATATGAAAGAAATTCCGCGTGTGTTAAAAGTAGGACAGAATGATACAGCAACAAATGGTTTATATGTGATTCCGCCTGATGTATTTTCAAAGGATAATGTCCAATTTGATAAACTTAATAAAACGTTTATTGTACAGATTGGTAACCGTAAATTTAAGTTTAATATTTTTCCGTGTTTTTGCTATTGGGAATTGTGTTATGGTAAAGATAAAGCGTTACGTCCTGATATGTTAGTTAGAACAATGTGTTATGATAAAGGGAGGTATTTTTGGAATGTAATTGATAAATTAAATAAACGCCCCGACTTGTCGGAAAAGATTCCTACAGAAATGTATTATGATTCTGAGGAAACAAAACAATATGTTTATGAGAATGTAATAAGGAGTTGGAAATATGAGTCCAGAAGTATTTAATAACATTTGTAATAACGTTCATGAGGATGTTGTAAATTTACTTAATAGTAAAGCTAAAGAATATGGGCCTGGTAGTGATAGATTTGAACATAATAAAAAACTTGCGACACTGCTCGGTACGAATCCTATTTTTGCTACGGTTTGTGAAGCGAGTAAACATTATATTACAATTTGTGATATGGCTAAACATCCTGAAGAGTTTACTGTTGGAGAATGGGAAGGTAGAGTATATGATATGATTGCATATCTTTACATTATTATGGGATTGTTTAATGATATATACACCATTTATAATCCGGAGGCGAGAAAATGATCAAATATATTGATAAAGTAATTTACGAAAGCGATAACGTAAATGATTTGTATCGTTTGGTTTGTAATTCCGTCAATGCTATTGGTGATAAAGTAGCAAATACTACTGAATTGCGTAATATTACTATGCGCCTTACTGATATGAATAATAATGTTATTTACCCTAGAGCGTCTATTATTTATGCGCTTGGCGAGTTAATTTGGTATTTTTCTGGAGATAATCATTTGGATTTTATCAATAAGTTTTCGTCAATTTGGAATCGCCTTTCTGACGATGGAAAAACTTGCAATAGTGCTTATGGATATTTACTGCAAGAAAAGTTTGGATTTAATCAGATTGATACGGTTATTCGTTTATTGAAAATGGATACTGATACGCGCCGTGCCGTATTAAATCTTAATTATGCTAATAAGAGCGTTATTACAACTAAAGACGAACCATGTACCGTTTGTATCCAATTTTTTATTCGTAACAATAAATTACATACTACAGTATACATGCGTTCAAATGATTTGTATACTGGTTTTCCGTATGATATTCTTTTCTTTACCGAATTAACGAAATATATCGCAGCACAGTTAAATATTAAAACTGGTGAATATACGCATATTGTTGGTAGTTTACATTTTTATGATGAAAATAAAAGTAAATTACTTGCCGACGCTGCAATGTCACAATCAGCACCTTATAAAATCAATATTATTAACTTGGTAAATAATATTCGTTTTCTTGAAGCATATTGTTGGGGATTTATGAATAAATCAACACGACAAGAATTTCACGATACGCTTATTAAGATTTGTAAAATTAAGAAAATTTTGGAGGATATTTAACATGCATATTAAGATGTATAACTTTGGCGGACAAATGCCGATTCGGGCACATGAATATGATGCTGGTGCTGATGTATTTCCTAAGGATTCGTTTACTATTGCGCCGCATGAAACTAAGAAGATTCCTCTCGGAATTGGTATCGAAGTTCCCGTTGGAATGACGGCATGCATTTTTCCTAGGTCTAGCCTTGGTAGTAAGGGTATTACAACTCATCTTGCACCGATTGACACTGGTTATACTGGTGAAATTCATGCAATCGTGACTAACACTTCCGATCGCGAATACCACATTGGAAAAAATGTTGCAGTTGGCCAGCTTGTTATGTTCCCTGTTGTTCTTCCATATTATACTTTTGATAATATCAATAACAACCGTGGTAATGGCGCATTTGGTTCTACTGGTCATGCAGATGTTGAATGAAATTCATTATTAAGGACTAACAAGTGAAATACTTTCATGTATCTAAAGGGGGCCCATAGGGCCCTCTATTTGGTATAATAGTATTATAGAACGAGTGAATGATGTATGGTTTACCACGGCGAAGAGTCGTCATGCATATTGTTCCCAAACGTGGAGTTTGGCCTCGTTCTATTATTTTATAAAGAAAGGAGGTATTTCCTATGGAGCTTTATGTTATTGTAGCCGGTTTCATTATTTTTGATATTGTAACCGGTTGCATTAAGGCTTCGTACAGTGGGAGTTTTAATAGTACAATCATGCGTCAGGGAGGTTATCATAAACTATCTGAAATTGTTGCAGTGATTGGTTCTGCATTGCTTGAGTACGCTTGCAAGACTGTAAATCTCGGAATTGATATTCCGTTGTTGAATGTTGTATCGGTTTACATTTGCGCTACTGAGTTAATCAGTATTATTGAAAATCTCAGTGTAGTGAATCCTTCTCTTGAAAAGTTTTTTAAGCCATATCTACAGAAATTGAAGGATAAGGCAAATAATGAATAAACGACAATATTATGCATTTGACTGTACACTTCCTAATGTAAATTATGGAAATATTAAAATTTCTGAACATTTTGCATTACGTGAATTCAAATGTAACGACAATTCGCGAATGGTGTTTATTGACTGTGAACTTATTGATGTTCTTGAGGATGTTCGGAATCACTTTGGTAAACCGGTGATTGTTAATTCTGGTTATCGAACTGTTGCGTATAATGCAAAACTTAAAGACTCAGCACCAGGTTCACAGCATACACTTGGTAAAGCTGCTGATATTAAAATTTCTGGAATTGAACCAGCTGTAATTTATAATTACCTTTGTAGTAAATATCCTAGTAAATTTGGTATTGGTATTTACAACACTTTTGTTCATGTTGATGTTCGTGATGTAAAGTCACGTTTTGACAAACGAACAAAATAATCAATGTAATGGAGTGGTTAAAATGGAACTTGCAGATTATAATGCAAAAACTCAGGAAATTCTCGCCCATCTTGATGACCAGGGTGCAGTGACTACAGCACTTGCTGAACTTACCACTGCATTCAATGAGGAAATTGCAGCACGGGCGACTGCCGAGAAAAAGGCAAATGACTTGGAGAAAAAGAACAATAAACTGAAAGAAGACAATATGAATCTTTTTCTTCGTGTAACTGTTCCTGACAAAAATGAACCCGGTCCTATCGTAAGACCGGAAACTGATAACACAACTGTAGATTCGCTCTTTTCTAATGGGCGTCTTAATTTGAAAGGATGATATTTAATGGCAACTGCAACTGATGTCGTTCGCGCTGTTGTGGCATCCAACACCCTGCTTCGCGATAATATTTCAACTGACAATGGTGCTACTCTCCAGTCCATTGGCGGATCGATTTTGGCTTATACGCCTTATATGAACGCATTTATTGATACGTTGGTAAACCGAATTCTGTTCCAGGAAGTTCATGCTTCGGTTTATGAAAATCCTCTGCAGCTGTTTAAGGGTGCAGCGGTTCCTTATGGTACTGATGTTCAGGATTCTATCGCAAATCCTGCCGTTGCAACTCCTTATGATGCAACTGCAATGAGTGATATTCTGACTCCTCAGAATCCTGATGTAAAGACTGTGTATTATCGTCGTAATCGTCAGGACAAATACGCAGTTACGATTTACGATGAACAGCTTAAGGGCGCATTTGTCGAGCCCGATGCGTTTAATCGTTTTGTTCAGATGATTCTGAATACGCTTACTTCTGGTGATAATATCGATGAATATGAGCTGATGCGGAGTCTGCTTACCAATGCACTGAATGATGGTAATATTAACAAAACTAATATTACTAATGGCAATGATCTGAAGGCTTATGCCGAAGATATTGTTATTAACGCTCGGAGTAAGTTCCTGCAGTTCCAGTTCCCCAGCACAGCACATAACTGTTATCTGAAGATGGCAACTGCACAGGGCGTACAGAATCCTACTGCACTGAAAACCTGGACTACTCCCGATCGTATTGCTGTTATTATGCGTGCTGATATTGCAGCGCTCACCGATGTTGATGTTCTGGCAAAGGCATTTAATATGTCTAAGGCAGAATTCCTCGGCCGTCAGGTTATTGTTGATAACTTCGGTACTGGTGACATTGCATCTAAGACTTTGGCCGTTGTTTGCGATGAAACTGCAATTCGTACTTACGACAATATGTTTAAGATGGCAAATACCGAATATAACGCTGCTACTCTGAGCCGTAAGTATTATCTCCATCATTGGGAGACTATGGCATACTCGCCGCTTGCTAATGCACATGCATTTGTTGAAGCTTAATTAACCATTTCCACTCCTTTACATGGTAGGTACAAGATTAACATCATGTACTGAGGGACTTAGGGATAGGGGTAATAAAGGGGATAAAATATGTTTACACCTGAAACGAATCTTAGATTATTAAGTGTACCATTAGAATCAGATTATAGTAACACGCTTTGGTTTCCAGATATTACTAGTCAAACTACATACTTTACTAATAAAATTGTAAAGACATTTGATAATTTCAATTATATTAAAAAAGATAATACTATTGTAGTTACAGAAGAAATTGATAAACTTTATAACTGTAACTATATTATGTATAAAAACTCAAATTTCTCAACACGGTGGTTTTATGCTTTTATCAATCGTATGGAATGGGCCAGTAATAACAGTACGAGGCTGTACGTTAGCACCGACGTTATTCAGACATGGTTCTTTGATATTACTTATTATCAGAGTTATATTGATAGGTGTCATTCCGATACTGACGCTGCAGGTGACAACATTGTTCCTGAAGATTTTACTGATGCTAGTAACGGTGGTTACTCTCAAGTAGGTTCACTTGACATGACACCAGATAACATTTGGGTTTTTGCTACATCAACACCAAGTGGAACTCCTACAGATGGTACTCTTGAAAGTGGTGTGTATTCTGGCTCTGGAAAAGTAATTGGTGTTACTACTTCAAATATTGCAACTCTTAATAGTCATTTGCAAAGTTACGTCAATAACGGTACGGCAACGGCTGTATCTAAGATTCAACAGAATACAGGTAAGAATGGAAACACTATCTCTTTTGCAAAACATCCAGACCACATTGATTGTGCGAGTGGCGGAACTCTTATCACGTTTACACCAGTAAACAAAAAATTACTTTCAGGCGCATTTATTACTGCTTATATTCAATTATACGGTCAGGAACTTGAGTTTAACCCGGAGTTCATCGCAGGAGCAAATATTACAGGTAAAATTATTGATGACCCAACTTCAGGATCGGTTGGCTGTATGATTACCAATTATTCAACTGATGCAATTACTAGCCTATTAGTTTCTGCTACAATCCCAGAATGTACATGGGCTTACAATCAATACAAAAACGATTTTAACTTACATTCAGGTTCTAATGCCATTTATAACAGGCGTTCTGCTATTGAACGAAGCACAGCTAGAAATACTGCTTCTCTTAAAACAGCTATTGCTATTACTGATGCTGCTTCTACGACTGCAAATCAATTCAGTAATTACAACTTAGCAAAAATTGTACTTGGTGGAGTAGGTGGAGCTATTGGCGGTGCTCTTCATTCTGCCAGTTCTATCGCTTCAACTGGTTTAAGTGCTTACGAAACAGCACAAGAACAAAAAATCTGGGACTACAACGCAGATGCTATTACCCAAGATTTAACAGCTATTAACGAAAGTTATAATGCACCTGCAACAGGCGGAGTATCTAGTAGTAATCTTTATATCGCTGGTAGTAAAGCGACTTTATCTTATGGATATAAGGTCCCGCCGCTCGCTATAGCACAGCGATGCGACAAATTTTTGTCAGTATTTGGCTACAAACAAAGTCAATACCGTTCTATTAACTTACATGCACGTTCTAACTGGACTTACATTCGTACTCTAGGGCTTAATGCTTCTGGCAACTTCCCCGATGATGACATGAAAGTTATTAAACAGATATTCGACAAAGGTGTTTTCTTCTGGTCTTACACTGCTCAATTTGGTAATTTTGACCAAGATAATCCTATTGTATGAGGTGAGATAAATGGCTAATAGTACACCCGAACAGAATCTAGCAGCATTGAAAAAAACTGTCGGTAAAGGTTCAGGAACTTATGCTACTATCAAACCGCAATACACTGGTTCATGGAACAATGATATCCAACAGTTATCTAATATGACTGGCATTACTCCGCAAAAAATTCTTGAATTAAACCCTTGGCTTAATACAAATAAATTCATTGCAGATAATAATGGATATACAGTTATTAAACTTTCCGGTAAAGATAATTCTGGAACTTCATCAACAGATGTTAATGATATTCCATCAGGCTATTATGCTACAAACTCGTGGGTATTTCCTCTCGGTGTTGGCACATGGTATTGCTCAACTGGGTACAGTGATACACATCGTGCATTAGATTTTACAACCGGTGTGCCCGGTAGAATCGCTGGTTCTCCAATCTATGCTACAAAAGCGGGTACAGTTGTCCAAAATTATACATCAGATTCTTGGGGCAACACCATTTTAATTCGGCACGATGACACAACAGACTCTAACGGCAACTGTTATTATAGCAGATACGCTCACATGCTTTCTAAAGCAACTCAACAAGTTGGGTCTAAAATATCTCAAGGTGATAAAGTGGGCGCAGTGGGCAATACTGGAAAAAGTACCGGTTATCATCTTCACTTTCAACTTTATTTTACATCTGCTACTAGAACAGATTATACTAGCTTTAATGCAACAGCACCTTTCTCAGTAAATCCAAATTCTATTTCCGATTTTCCTGGAATACCATGGACTGAGAATCAATACGGTAAGGTTGATTATGTAAAATCACCATATATCAGTGATGATGACATGAATGTTATCATTGGAGCTGTAAAAAATGATGGTTCTGTAACACAGTCACAATTCGACCAAACAGTAAATTCTATTGCAGATAAAATCTGCAAAGGACAAGGTGTAGCAGCCGGTTCAGAATTAGAACAAATTGTTCATGATTTTGTCAAGAAGCAGCTAGACGGTCTAAAAGAACAAGGCGAAGAAGCTGTTTATCAACTAATTAACGGTGGAAACTTCTACTATATCTTCGATACATTCTGTGAAAATGTTGTTCACAATGCAATATGGTATATCGAAAACAAAGTTGGAGAAACGCTCATTACAGCTGGAACTGAGTTTGTTAATGAGACAAAAACAAACCTTAAAAAGTGGGTTTTTGGAGCAACAAATCTTGACCCAACAAGCGATACAGCTCATAACCTAGGAATATATTTGGACGGCTATGTCGACAATATTGTACAAAACGGATGGTCTGCTGTACATACAGCAATTAGCACTGGTGACGTTCAAACAGCTTGTCAAGTATTTTTGGATAACACAAAACGCGATAGTATTGACTTCATGTGTAATGTAACAGCACATAGTTGTGCAACAGCTATTGCATCATACATACCTACTATTGTACCAGACACAAACTCAGCTCAAATAGTTGTTGACTTGTCAATTGGCATAGTAAATATAAGCGTACAATCAGTTGGCGGTGTTCTAAAAGGCGATATTTCAATAGCACAGGCAGCTAAAAATATATTATCGCAAGCAGTTATTTCAATTTCAAGTGCTATAATTACAAATTATATAATGCCGTATGTACAAGATTTTGTAACAACAGCTGTTACGCAAGGTATTATTCAGTTGTGTACAGAAGCTGGAATAACAATAGGCAGTAGTCTTGCACAGGGAATTGGAACATTTGTTGGAATAGTAGTTGGTTATGCTATCGGACAATTACTTAGCTATCTTGTTCAAAAACTTGTTGGATATTTTACACAATGAGGTGACAAATAATGTACAAATACGATAATGAACTCGCTGAAAAGAATCTTGCAAATGTTTCTTATGCAGTTTATTATTCTAAATTGAAAAATCTTGCATGTACTATGTTCAAATGGAAAAATCTTCCTAAAACCGTAAATGAACGATTTCTTGAAGATTGTTTATTTAGATATGGTTATGCAGTATTTTTTGAAGCAGACATGGGACTTATGGCACTTCAGGCAACTCTTGAAGGTGTAAATTTCTATGATGAACCTGTAAACATTCGTCCTATTTCTCCGGTCACTACGTTCCCACAAATTCCATTTAATGATTGTGTCCTTATTAGAAATACTCCTGACATGTATCCTACTATTATTACAACTCTTAAATACACACAGGAGTTGTATGATATTGATATGGCACGAGACGTTAATATTAAAGCACAAAAAACACCAATCCTTATCCTTACAGATTTGAAACAGAAACAAACTGTACAAGCTATTTATCAAAAATATAATGGTAATACACCTGTTATTTTTGGTAATAAAGATTCTTATGACCCAAACAGTTTTCGTGTTCTTAAAACTGATGCACCGTTTGTAGCAGGACAACTTCAAGATATTAAAACAACTATCTATAATGAATATTTGTCTATTCTCGGTATCGGTATTACAGAATTTAAGCGTGAGCGCTCTATTACTGCAGAATCCGAACAATATACAGTTCAAGCAAATGCTCTAGCAAATATCGGTCTCAGTCAACGAAAAGCAGCTTGCGAAAAAATCAATACTTTATTCCCGCACCTTTTGGATGCTCCCGTTGACGTCGAACTTGCAGCGAATGTTGAAATTGGCGACTCTAAATTTAACTCTCGTAATGCATCTATCAACTATACTTATGGCGGTAAAGAAGGTGATAACTAATGGCTGTATATACAATTGAACTTGATTCACTAATCAAATCAGGTTATGATATTGGACTTACAGATTATCCACTTCCTAATTTTCTTAGAACCGATGACGAAAAGAATGCATGGCGTGATGCACTAAATAAGAAAATTATTGCACACTATCGTTTTAATGAAATTTGTTGTACTCCGCCTGATAGATTCAAACATTTTCTTAACACCACTATGAACGAAATTATGCCACTTAAGAACCTTATGTATCAGGCTCTTAATGGCGAATGGGAATTCAATACCGGTACTACTCTTACTGAAATTATTGCTGATACTAGTGCAAATAAACGTACAGGTAGTGATATTACTAGTACTGTAAATAGTGGTAGTAATACTAGCAATAATTATAATCTTGAAGTAAGTTCTGCTACTCCTGGCCAAATGCTTAATATTGAAACTGACATCGCTAATAATACTTACGCAGATGCAGCTTCTAAAAATAAAGCAAATGGTACTGAAACATCTACGAGTAATGGTAACACAACCACTACATACAACACCAATATTGATGACACTTATGGACGTAATCGTACCGTAACTGGCCTTAATGGAAAATCTTATATTGAACTTTTTAAGCAATATTCTGAAGCAATGAAAAATATTGATATGGAAGTTATTGCCGAACTGGCACCCTGTTTTATGGGCGTCTTTTAATAAAATGGAGGTATTCATATGAGTAAATTTATTAGTTCCGCTGACACTAACATTACTGTTACTGGTGATGCAAGCTACACTATCAATGACATTCTGTTTATTAACACTGTCATTACGGCAAAAAGCGCTGTCGCAGCAAATAATAATGTATTGTACATTAACGTACCTAAGCTTGGTAATAAAGCCGAAGTCGGTTGGTTCAATACAAAATCTGACCATGCTGCTACCGCTACAGCAACTGTAAAGTCTAACACTGATGATACTGGTACCATCACTGTTAATAGTATTACATTCGGTGCTGCTACTGCTGCTGAACAGGAATATGTTGTCGAAGGTTGGGTGAAACTCGCATGATTGACAACGAAAACGGTTTTGAAAATCTTGAAAAATCTGATTGGGAACAGCTCATTGATTCATTCGTAACTATTCTTAAACTGATTAAGAAAATTATTGGAACAACTACGGCTGCTTGTATTAGTTCCTTCCGTAAAAATTAAGCAGTGGGTGGGACGGTGGGTATAATATTTAAGGAGGTACATTATGGCAAATAAACCTGGCGAAGCCAATTTCTTCCCTGATGTTCCTGAGTTTCCTAGTATGGGTACTTTCCAACCTATATATGGTAAATTCGATTTGACAACTTACATTCAGGGTGCTAGTGACTATGAGATTATGGCATTTCTGGTAGGCAAATATAATGCCTGCTTGGAAGCATACGGAACTGTCACCAAACTGAGTACGGATACAATTACTGCATGCAAACAGTTACAGGACTGGATTAACAGCTGGTTTACCAATCTGGATGTACAAGAAGAGATTAACAAGAAGCTGGACAGCATGGTTGCTGACGGTAGCTTTGGTACTCTGCTTCACCAAACATTCGATACACAAATTAACCAGCAGACCACTAATGCAGTGACCGCTTGGTTGATAGCTAATGTTACTCCAACTGGCAGTGCAGTTATAGTTGATAAGAGTCTCAGTATTGAGGGAGCAGCAGCCGATGCTAAAGAGACTGGCAAAGCACTAATTGGTTCTATCAATGTTTATAACGCTAGCACAGCCACTAATTACAGTGACTTGAATTCTGTCCCTTGCAATCGTGTGATTCTGTTCACCAATCGCAACACTTATAAACTTGCTAATGCACCTACTAACAATGATGGTCTGTTTTATAGTGTGACACTTAACAGTAATACAGGCGATAAACAAACCAGCGTTATTCAGTATTATATCACCAATGTTTCGAATGAACCGAACACTGTCTATTTCCGTACCAAATGGGGCGCATCTTGGAGCAACTGGGCTAACTATCAACATGATATTGATAACATTGAATCAAAAGCAATTCTTGGTTCTATCAATGTTTATAACGCTAGCACAGCCACTAATTACAGTGACTTGAATTCTGTCCCTTGCAATCGTGTGATTCTGTTCACCAATCGCAACACTTATAAACTTGCTAATGCACCTACTAACAATGATGGTCTGTTTTATAGCATCGCACGTGATGTGAATGACTCGACAGGTTACGTTCAGTTTTATCTAACAACAACTAATATGTGGCGGCGAGTTAAATGGGGCACTACATTCAAAAACTGGATTAGCATGGATACTGCAGAGCCGGTTAGTTCTGACTACATGCCCTCTAGCATTGCACAATTTGTAAAACTCGGGATTGTTGGTGACAGCTATGCAAGTGGCGAAATTGTGCTTCCACCTGATTACAACTTTATCGACTACTACAATCTTAGCTGGGGGCAATGCATAGCTAGGCGTAACGGTATTACTTGCACTAATTACAGTAAAGGTGGTTTGAGCACTAGAAGCTGGCTTACATCTGAAAAAGGAAAAACGCTTCTTGATTCTAGTAACGCCGATAACCTCTATCTATTGGCTCTCGGCATCAATGATGCTAATAACTTAGGACTCGCCTATCTTGGAAGCATTGATGACATTAAAACTGACTACACACAAAACGCCGACACTTTCTACGGAAACTACGGCAAGATTATCAGTATTATTATGGCTAAATCTGGTACAGCAAAAATTGTAATGCTTGACTTAGCTAATGATGATAATAATAGTTTGTACAACACTTATAACACAGCCATTAAAAACATCGCTGCGCACTTCGGAATCCCATGCATTCATGAAAATGATGACGCTTTCTTCAATAGTTCATTCTATAAGGATAAATCTTATGGACATCCTACAGCTACTACTTATGGTGGCATGGCACTCGCCATTGAAAGATTGTTTGCGCAATGCTGCGTTGACAACGTAAGTTACTTCAGAAACTATATTGGATAAAATTAGGGCTCAATTTTGTACATTATTACTGTACATTATTGAGCCTATTTATATTGTCTCACCCCCATATATCCATGCTTGTATACATTCTTGTACACATCA
>ERZ836877.3237-NODE-3237-length-18836-cov-5.106810_pt1 | contig 18836 bp, 26 predicted proteins | sample MGYA00519469_ERZ836877 | MGnify/ENA primary metagenome ERZ836877 (study PRJEB31850, sample SAMEA3708809) | human gut metagenome | biome: human gut; feature: human-associated habitat; material: faeces | place: China | collected 2014 ... | reverse complement strand
GGCTGTGGCGGCTCGGCAAACAGCACGCTGTCTGCCCTCGCCTGCGGACGCCTTTACAGCCCCCCCCCGCTCCGGGCGCGCGTTTCCTTGGTCTCTCTTTTTCCGTTGCGAACGATAATGCGGATTTTTTGCCGTCAAAAACGGAGCTGACCCGCAAATATTCCAATCCGTTGTTCGTATTTCATTCCGCTTCGTCCCGAACCGAGCCGCCGGCTTTGCGCAATTTTTCGATAAGCCCCGCTGCGCGGCTTTCGCGGATCGCGAGCCGCATCGTGCAGAGGTTGTTGAAGGTCTGCTCCTCGATGCGCGGCTGCTGCTCCTTGACGACCCGCATGATGGCGTTCATCGCCACATAGGGGAAATCCACCCGCACCGTGCGGTCCACCGTCAGCTCCACGATTTCGGCCGCCGCGATGGCCTCGGCCGCCGACTCCCGGTAGGCGGCGATCAGCCCCGGAACCCCCAGTTTCGTGCCGCCGAAGTAGCGGACCACGACCACCAGGCAGTCCGTGATGTCGTTCGAGAGCAGTTGTCCGAGGATCGGTTTTCCGGCCGTTCCCGAGGGTTCTCCGTCGTCGTTGGCGCGGAACGCCTCGCCGCGGGGTCCCAGCCGCCAGGCGTAACAGTGGTGCGTGGCGTCGTAATACCGTTTGCGCAGCGCGTCGAGCCGTTCGCGGATCTCCTCCTCCGTGCGCACGGGATAAATCCAGGATAGGAACTTGCTGCTCCGCTCCCGGCAGGCGGCTTCGGCGGGGGCCGCGACGGTTCTGTAACTGTCGCCGGCCACGTCTACCGAACCTTTCTGAAGAGCCGTTCCCAGCGGATGTTCGCGGGGAAACTCTTTTCCGCATCGAGCGACAGCCATACGAACGACGCCTTGCCCACGATGTGGTCCTCGGGCACGAAGCCCCAGAAACGCGAGTCGGCCGAGTTGTGGCGGTTGTCGCCCATCATCCAGTAGTAATTCATCGCGAAGGTGTACTCCGTCGCCTCTTTGCCGTCGATCACGATGCGTCCGTCGCGCTCTTCGAGCGTGTGCCCTTCGTAGGCCTCGATGATGCGGCGGAAGAGCGGCAGGTTCTCCGCCGTGAGCTGCACCGTGTCGCCCTTCTTCGGAATCCAGATCGGGCCGTAGTTGTCCTGACTCCAGCGGGGCGCGCCCCACTGCGGGAACACCTCGTCGTTGGGGGTGTAGATATAGCGGTTGACCGAAATGACGTTGCTCAAGCCCCTGACCTTCTCGGCGAGTTCGTCCGTAAGGTTCATGTAGTAGCCCGAGCCGTAACCGCTGTACTCCCGGATTCCGAGGTTGTCGATGGCGTACTGCGTGAAGGGGGCCGAGGTCTGCACCACGTAGTTGTATTGCAGTCCGGGTATCGCCTCCTGCGGTTCGCCGTTGACCCACACCTTTCCGTTGCGGACTTCGAGCGAGTCGCCCGGGAGCCCCACGCAGCGTTTGATGTAGTTCTCGCGTTTGTCGACCGGGCGGCTGATCACCGTGTATTTTTCGTTGAGGCGTTTGCGTCCCTCCTCCTTGCCGAACGACTCCTCGAAGCTGCGCAGCGTGTCGTAATAGGTCACGTTCTGGTTTTCGAGCAGCACCGTGTCGCCCGCCGGGAAGTTGAAGACCACCACGTCGTTGCGGCGTATCGGCTTGAGCCCCTTGAGGCGGTGGTAGGGCCACTTGATCGCCTCGGAGAACGATTTCTTGGTCTGCGAGAAGGGCATCGTGTGGTGTACGAAGGGGAACGACAGCGGCGTGTTGGGCATCTGCGGTCCGTAAGCCACCTTGCTCACGTAGAGATAGTCGCCGATGAGCAGCGTCCGCTCCATCGACGAGGTGGGGATAACGTACATTTGGAAGATGAATAGATGCACCAGCGTCGCCACGACCGTCGCGAAGATGATGGCGTTGACCCATTCGTACACCGTGCGGTAGGTTTTGCTGCGCTGGCACATCTTCACGTTGTGGCTCCAGACGTAGCGGTAGAAGAACTTCGTGATGTAGAGGTCGAAGATGACCGGCAGTCCCAGCAGCAGCCAGAGGTTGCCCGTCCAGACCACGAACCAGAGCGTATAAAGCAACGCGGCCAGCGTGAAACCGACCCATTTGTTGCGTAGCAAGTTTTTGATTTTACCCATGCGGAAAGCCCCGATTTTAATTGTGAATTATGAATTGTGAATTATGCATTGCGCAGCAGGTCGTCCATCGAGTAGACCCCTTGTTTTCCGCAGAGGAATTCGGCGGCCACGACGGCTCCCAGGGCCAGCGTGCGGCGGTTCTTGATCGTGTGTCTGATCTCCAGCACGTCGTCCTCCGATTCGTAGGTCACGGTGTGGATGCCCGGGACGGCGCCTTCGCGCACGGAGCGGATTTCGATCCGGTCGGCGGGCGCCTCTCCGCTGCGTTCGATGCGGTTGGCGGCGTGTTCGATTCCCGGAGCCAGGTTGACCCAGCCCTGCTTGCCGGCGAGGTTTTCGGCGATTCCCTCGGCCAGCGTGATTGCCGTGCCGCTCGGGGCGTCCTTCTTCTGGGTGTGGTGCACCTCCTCGATGCGCACGTCGTAGCCGCCCACGCGGTCGATCATCGCGGCCAGCTGCCGGTTGAGGCGGAACATCAGGTTCACGCCCAGACAGTAGTTCGAGGCGTAGAACAACGCCCCGCCCCGCTCGCGGCACAGCTCCTGCAACTCCCCGAGGCGGTCGGTCCAGCCCGTCGTGCCGCTCACCGCCGCCACTCCGCATTCGATGCAGGTGCGGATGTTCCGGTAGGCCGTTTCGGGCGTCGTGAACTCCAGCGCGACGTCGATGCCCGCCAGATGTGCGGCGTCGAGTTCGTGCGCGTTGTCCGTGTCGATAATCAGAGCCGCTTCGTGCCCTCTTTCCGTGAGAATCCGTTCGATTTCGCGGCCCATCTTGCCGTATCCTATGATTGCTGCTTTCATTTGTTTTGTCGAAATATTCGTACAAAGATACGAATTATTTATGAATCTAAACGCAGGAGAGCGTACAATAGTATTCCGGAATTTCGTATATTTGCTGGACAAATCATTTCCGGTATGCGCTATTTTCTCGAACTCCGGTACAACGGGGCCGCCTACTGCGGCTGGCAGCGGCAGCCCGACCAGCCGTCGGTGCAGCAGACGCTCGAACGGGCGCTCGCTACCCTGCTGCGCGAACCGGTTGCTCTGACGGGCGCCGGGCGTACCGACACGGGGGTCAATGCGGCCTACTACGTGGCGCACTTCGACTGCGAACGCCCCGTCGCCGATCCTGCGCAGACGGTCTACAAGCTCAATTTCCTGCTGCCGGGCGACATTGCCGTGGGCAGCATGACGCCCGTGGCGGAGGATGCACACGCCCGCTTCCACGCCCGCGAACGGGAGTACCGCTACTTCATCGAGCCGCGCAAGAATCCCTTCACGCGGCACGAGACGTGGCAGTATTACGTGCCGCTCGACGTCGGGCGGATGAACGAGGCGGCGGCGATGCTGACCGCGTACGACGACTTCACCTCTTTCGCCAAGCTCAATTCGAACAACAAGACCAACATCTGCCGTGTGAAGGAGGCCGTCTGGAGTGTCGATTCCCGCGGCACGATGTGTTTCACGATCCGTGCGGACCGGTTTTTGCGGAATATGGTGCGGTCGCTGGTAGGCACGCTGGTCGACGTGGGGCGCGGACGTTACACGCCCGACGGGTTCCGCTCGATCGTCGAGAGCCGCGACCTGTCGCGGTCGAGCGCCGGCGCGCCGGCCCAGGGGTTGTTTCTCTCGGACGTGGTTTACCCGGCGGACATATTCGAACATCAATGTTTTTCTAAATTCAAAATGTTATGATTGGAACGATTGTTTGGCTGATCGGCCTCGTGTGCGCAATCTGGTGCGTGCTGGACATTTTTAAAAAGAACATCTCCACGGGCGGAAAGGTCATCGCGGCGGTCGTGGTGCTGCTCACCAGCTGGGTGGGGCTTGCGGTCTACTACTTCTACGGCCGCGACCATTTGCAGGAGTGGTTCAAATAACCGTCCTGTGCAGGCGAAAACATGCGGCGGACCTTTCGGGGTCCGCCGCATGTTTTTTCCGGGGATGGCCGGAGACCTTTCCGGGGATGGCCGGAGGCCTTTACAGGTGGATCGCCGCGCCCAGGGCCGCTTCAGCGGCTTCCATGACGCCTTCGTTCATCGTCGGATGGGCGTGGATCGTGCGGGCGATCCGGTGGGCCGTGATGCCCAGCGTGCGGGCCAGCGTCGGCTCGGCCAGCATCTCGGTCACCGACGCCCCGACCATGTGCGCCCCCAGCAGACGGTCCTCTTCGTCGAAGAGCAGTTTGACGAATCCGTCGCGGTCGCCCGCCGCCGTGGCCTTGCCCGATGCGGTGAAGGGGAAGCGGCCGGCTTTATAGGCGATGCCGCGCTCCTGCGCCTGCTGTTCGGTCATGCCGACCGACGCCACTTCGGGCTGGGTGAAGATGCACGACGGAATGGCCGTGTAGTCCACCGGCGCGGGGTCGAGTCCGCAGATGAACTCCACGCAGCAGACGGCCTCGGCCGAAGCCACGTGCGCCAGCGCCGGACCCGGCACGATGTCGCCGATGGCGTAGACGCCCGGAACGTTGGTGCGGTAGAATTCGTCCACGACGACCTTGTCGCGTTCGACGGCGACGCCCAGCTCTTCGAGGCCGATGCCTTCGATGTTGGATTGGATGCCCACGGCCGACAGCACGACATCGGCCGTTAGGGTCTCCGCGCCTTTTTTGCCCTCGATCTCCACTTCGCAAAGCCCTTCGGCGTTGACCTTCACTGCTTTTACCGTGGTCGAAGTGAGCACCGTCGCGCGCAGTTTGCGGAATGCGCGCTCCATGGTCTTCGATACCTCCTCGTCTTCGAGCGGCATCATGCGGGGCATGTATTCGACGATGGTGACCCGCACGCCCAGCGCGGCGTAGAACCACGCGAACTCGCTGCCGATGGCTCCCGAACCTACGACGATCATTGATTCGGGCAGGCGCGTGAGCGTCAGCGCCTGCCGCGACGAGATCACATGCTCGCCGTCGATGGGCATGAAGGCCATTTCGCGCGGCCTGGCTCCCGTGGCGAGGACGATGTGGTCGGCCTCGTACTCCGCCCCGTCGACGTCTATGCGCCCCGGGGCCGTGAGCCGCCCGAATCCGGGGATCAGGTCGATCTTGTTCTTGTTCAGCAGGAACCGCACGCCCTTCGACATGGTTTCGGCCACGCCGCGCGAACGCGCCACGATGGCTTCGAGGTTGGGGCGCACCTCCCCTGCAAGTTCCAGTCCGTAATGCTCCGCGTTTTTGCAGTATCCGTAGACCTGCGCGCTCTTGAGCAGCGCCTTGGTCGGGATGCAGCCCCAGTTGAGGCAGACGCCTCCCGGTTCGGCGCGCTCCACGAGCGCCGTCTTTTTCCCTAACTGCGCGGCGCGGATCGCCGCCACATAGCCTCCGGGGCCGCTGCCCACGATGATGATGTCGTACTGCATCATTTCACTGCTTTTAGTATTTCACCATTGTCTTTGGCCACGGCGCGCTTCCATTTCTCGTTGTAGCCCGGGAACTGGATCTTGCCGGGAATCTGTTTTCCGTTTCCGTTATCCACGAAATGTGCCGCAGAGCCGTCGCCGTCGAGGAACGTCAGCACGTCGCCGTGCTCGCTCTTGACGTTGCCGTCCATGTATTTCACCAGCAGATAGTTGTTGAGCCGCTGCCAGCGGTCGAACAGCTGCTGCGCCGTCTCCACGCTCAGCTGCGTGAGGTGGCTGCGGCGTGCCTCGGGCGACATTTTTCCGACTCGGGCGTTGAGCGCCTGCACGTTGCGGAGCATGTCGTTTTCCCACTTGTCCACGACCTTGCGGATGTCCGCGGAGATCATGTCGTAGCGCATGTAGGCGAAATTGGTCGTGCGGTTGAAGAGCCAGAACGCCGACGTGGGCGAATATTCGAGCATTGAGCCGTTGTCCTCGCGGAAACACCCGGGGACCTCCTGCGCCGAGCAGAAGATCGGCGTCAGGCACGAGGTGGCTGCGTCGTCCACGCCGAACCAGAGGATGCCCATGTCGCGCGTCACGTCGGGCCGGGCCTGCGCCACGAACCAGAATCCGGTCTGCTGGGTGGCCGTGGCGCGCTCGTTGACGTACTTCACGCCGTCGACCTCGAATTCCATCGGACGCCAGCGGTAGGGGCAGTTGTGGCCTCCCGCGCCGAGGTCCGCGGTCATGTCCATCGGGGTCCCCTCGTAGTGGTCGCGCATGCAGTCGAAGAGCGTCTTGGGCGACACCTTCGCGCGGGGCTTGACCCACAGCGGCATGCGGTTGTTCTTGTTGTGGCCCATCGCGTAGTCGGTGTATCGGTCCATGTCGTCGGCCACGGTGCGGAAGAAGGCCCACACGCGGGCTTCGCAGGCGCGCATGCCGCCGAAGTCGAGCGGCGCGTAGGCGTCCGAGAAGCTGAAATCGGCGTCTGGGCCGTCGTAGTAACCCATTTCACGGGCGAACGAGATCACGTCCGGGGAGTAGAGGCAGTTCTCGGGATCGTCCTTCGGGAAGGTGGTGATGCGGGCCTGGTTGGCGTGGGCCGAGACGTAGCCGTCGGGAATGCGGCGGGCCACCCAGACGATGCCTTTGCGGGCGTTGCCGCCCTTGCCGTCATCTTTGAAACCCTTGCCGATCAGCTCCATGATCCACGCCTCGTCGGGGTCGGCGATCGAGAACGACTCGCCGCTCGACGCGTAGCCGTAGGTGTCGGCCAGCTCGGCGATCACGCCGATGGCCTCACGCGCGGTTTTGGCACGCTGCAAGGTGATGTAGATCAGCGACCCGTAGTCCATGCGGCCCGTCGAGTCCTCCAGTTCGGGGCGGCCTCCGTAGGTCGTCTCGCCGATGATGAGCGAATGTTCGTTCATGTTGCTGATGGTCGACCAGGTTTCGCGGACCTGCGGGATGTCCGTCAGGTAACGGCCCGTATCCCATTCGTAGACGGGCAGCATCGCCCCGGACTTGTGTTTGCCGCCGGGGGTGTGGTACAGTGCGCCGTAGAGCGCGTGGGAGTCCGCCGCATAGGTGACCATCACCGAACCGTCGGTCGAGGCACCTCGGGTGACGATGAAATTGGTGCAGGCCGACGCCGCGCCGTATGTGAGGGCGGCCGCCGCTGCAAGAATCAATCGGATTTTTTTCATGCTTTTCAGGTTTTGAGACCAAAGATACGAAAAAGTCGGATGGATTCAAAACCGAATCTTCCGACTGGTGAATAAAAATGTCGTTACGACGCCAAAGATGGAAAACAAATCGGATAACGGCGAAAAAACGTTATCTTTGTGAGCGGATGCGCTTTCTGCGCACCCCGGAAATACCCCCCCCCGGAGTGGCGGTAAAAATATGAAATCCAGCTATTTGAATGAGAAAGATGTTGTTCCTGCTCCTTTCTGGGGCGATCTTCGGGGCCTGTTCTTCGGACGAGGACCGGGTTCCCGTTTTCGTGAAGAACGTCGTCATGCCGCCCGATTCGTGGGTCTTTGCGCCCGGCGACGGGGTGACCGTCTCGGCCGAAGGGTTCGAGGCTGATGACGAAATCATGCTCGAAATCCATTGGCAGGAGAGTGCCGGGGGGTTCGCTCCGGAGGGCTATGCCAAGGGAGTGCGCGGGATCGTCACGGTGCGCTCCGCCACGAGCGTCACCTTTCTGGCCCCGGGGCACTACCCCGCTTCGACGGTTTGGGTACTGTTGCTCCGCCGCGGCAGGATGATGCCGCTGGGCAAGATCCGCGTTGCCGACGGAACCCCGAAAGCCGCAGCGCTCTACGGCATTTCGAGGTCCGATACGGACGAAACCCTGATCGACCGCATCGACCTGTCAACGGGCGGGGTGACACGTGTTGCGACGCTCGGCATCGGCCGGGGAATCGCCTGCGCCGTGGGGCTTCCCGGCTCGGGCTGGATTTACGGCGTCTGTTCCGGTTCGATGGCAGGTTTCGACCTCACGATGAATTATTATGACGATTTCGGGTACCGGAATAGTCTCTTGGCCGGGCATATCTCCGATTCCTCCGTCGGACTCATTTCCCACGACGCGGGGCGGCTGACGCTGACGACCCGAAGCGCGACCCGCTCTCCCTCCCCGGCTCCGGTCTCTTGGCAGGTGCCCGACGAGGTTGTGCAGACGCTGGCCGTGCAGCCGTTCGTGCGGGTCGGTTCCGACCTGCTGCTCGCGCAGCGCAATGCCGACGGGACGTGCGCTCCGCTGGTGTTGAGGGTCTACGGCGGGGCGGGACCGGGCGAAGCCGTCGGGGCCGATGCGATGATCCCCTTTTGGACCGTGGTCGCCTCGGCCGACGAGCCGGACAGGATGGTTCAGGCGGGCGGCTATGCCGTTTCGGCCGGGGGCAAAACGCAGCTGCGGCTGTTCAACGCCGCCGGTGACGGCGCTTTCGGCGAGACGCTGGCCGAAGTTCCGGGCACGGCGCTTTCGGTCACGGAGTACGCTCCCGATAAGGATTCGCTGGAAATCTACCTGCTGTGCGAGGCGGACGGCATGCGCCGCATCCACGTCTACGATGCGCTGAAGAAGACGCAGCGGACCCTTCCCGGGGAGTTCGGCTGCTCGGAGATCGTCATGGCGAAATAGTGTTTTCGCGCAGAAAAACGAGTTGCAGGCCCGGATTTTTCCCGGGTCTGTTTCGTGTTGTACGAATTTTGCGTATTTTTACCGGGCAAATACCGAAAAACTTATGTCTTCAATAGCCTGTCAACTGTCGTTCGTGCGCTCGACGCTTCCCGAGGGGGTGAAGCTGGTCGCCGTGTCGAAAACCCACCCTGCGGAGGCGATCCGCGCGGCCTACGACGCCGGCCACCGCGTTTTCGGCGAGAGCCGCCCGCAGGAACTGCGCGAAAAACACGAAGCCCTGCCCAAGGACATCGAGTGGCACATGATCGGCCACCTGCAAACCAACAAGGTCAAATACATCGCCCCGTTCGTCGCGCTGATCCATTCGGTCGACAGCGCGCGGCTGGCCGAGGCGATCCAGCGCGAGGCGGCCAAGTGCGGCCGGACGCTCGAAATCCTCCTGGAGATCCACGTCGCCGAGGAGGAGACCAAGACAGGCTGGAATATGGCCGAACTGATGGAGTATGTCCGCACGGCCCCGTTTGCCCGTATGCCGGACGTCTGCGTGCGGGGCGTGATGGGCATTGCCACCAATACCGACGACGGCACGGCGATACGCCGCGATTTCATGGAGCTGAAACGCTGTTTCGAACTGCTGCAACCCTACTTCGGGCCGCAGTTCGACACGCTGTCGATGGGCATGTCGCACGACTATCCGCTGGCGGTCGAGTGCGGCTCGACGATGGTGCGCGTCGGCTCGTTGATATTCGGCCGGCGCGGGCTTAAGAAGCCCGTTTTATAAGTGGTTGCTGTACGAATGATAAATTATACCAGACTTATATGAAAATCGGATTTCTTGGATTCGGAAATATGGCGCAGGCCATGGCGGGCGGGCTTGTCCGCTCGGGGGCCGTGCAGCCCGGCGACATCGGCGCGTGCGCGCGCGACCGGGCGAAACTGCGGCGCAACACGGAGCCGCAGGGCTTCCGGGCTTTCGACGACGCGGCGGTGGTCGCGGAGTTCGCCGATCTGGTCGTCGTCGCCGTGAAACCCTATCAGGTCGAGGCGGTGCTTGCGCCCGTCCGGGAGCTTCTGGCGAAGAAGATCGTCGTATCGGTGGCCGCGGGCGTTACGTTCGACGACTGCGAGCGGATGCTCGCCCCCGGCACGCACCATTTGAGCATCGTTCCCAATACGCCCGTTTCGGTCTGCGAAGGCATCGTCGTCTGCGAACGCCGCCATTCGCTTTCGGACGGGGAGTGGCGGCAGGTGGAGGCGCTCTTCTCGAAGATCGGCCTCGTCCTGCCGATGGACACCGCCCTGCTCGGCATATCGAGTGCCGTCTGCGGCTGCGGCCCGGCGTTCGTCGCCATGTTCATCGAGGCGCTCGGGGACGCTGCCGTCAAGCACGGCGTTGCGCGTGCCGACGCTTACCGCATGGCGAGCCAGATGATCGTCGGGACCGGGAAATTGCAGCTTGCCTCGGGGCAGCATCCCGGTGCGATGAAGGACGCCGTCTGTTCGCCCGGCGGAACGACGATCGCGGGCGTCGCCGAACTGGAGCGCAAGGGCTTCCGCGGCGCGGTGATCGACGCCATCGACGCTATTCAGAACAAAAAATAACCCGCCCGGCTAAAAGCCGGGTTTTAGGAGGCGGACGGTGGCTTCGGGGCGCTTGTCATCCGGTTCTGCGCCCGGGGCTGGGAATCGTTTTTTGGGGGCTGCGGGACGAAGCGACGCCGTTTGCGTCCGAATAGGAAAACCGCCGGACCTTGCGAAAGATTCCGGTAAAATAAATAGTTTTCCGATAGGGAAAGCAATGTAAGAGATAATCAGAACATTATGCATTTTCTTTCTGGGAGGCTATTTAAAAAAAGCAGCAAATAAGGTAGTGATAAACGAGGTTTCGATTTCCAAATCGTTACCTCGTTTCTTTTGCCTCGTTCTTCGTATAAAAGTGATTTACAATCTCTTACGCTTTTATTCATCTTGACATAAGACTCTGCGGATTTTATTTTTGCACTCATTAAAAAGCAGAGTTTATGCGCAGCACATTCAAGGTTCTGTTCTACCTTAAAAGGAACAAAGAGAAGAAACCGGCGCTGGTTCCGGTTATGGGCCGGATTACGGTCAATGGCAGCATCGCGCAGTTCAGTGCTAAACTTTCCGTTCCGGAACATCTGTGGGAAGTCAGCGGCGGTCGCGCCAAAGGCCGGAGCGTCGAGGCCGACCGGATCAACCGCCATCTGGATAATATCCGTACCCAGATCGGCAAGCACTATCAGTCTATCTGCGACCGGGATTCGTTCGTCACGGCCGAGAAGGTCAAAAATGCCTACCTGGGTTTCGGTGAGAAATACCGCATGCTTCTCGAGGCATTCGAAAAGTTCACCGCCGATCTCCGGAAACGTGTCGGCATCGACCGCAGCCATGGCACATGGAAACGCTACCGCAAGTCCATCGACCATCTGCGTTCTTTCATGCGTAAGGAGTATAACGTGAGCGACATGCCTTTGGCCGAACTGGAACAGTCGTTCATCGAGCAGTACCATGTCTATCTGAAATCCGTTCTGGGTTTGAAACCCATGACCGTCTGCGGCTATCTCAGATGCCTTAAATACGTGGTCAAGATCGCCTTCAACAACGGCTGGATGCCCCGCAACCCCTTTGCCCTTTACCAGTATACGGCCCCGAATCCGGAGCGTGGTTTCCTGACCGAAGATGAACTTCGGCGTATGATGACCACCCGCCTGCGCCACAAGCGCCAGGATTATAACCGCGACATGTTCCTGTTCTCCTGCTTCACGGGTATCTGCTATGCCGACATGTCGGCGCTGACCTACGAGCAACTCGAACAGGATACGAACGGAGATTGGTGGATCAGCGGCAACCGCCAAAAGACCGAGACGAAATATGTCGTCAAACTGCTGCCTTATCCGCTATTCCTGCTGGATAAATACCGGGGCCTTGCCGGAAACCGTTACCTGTTCAAACTGTCTTCTCTGGATTCCATCGACGACAGCCTCAAAAACATAGCCCGGGAATGCGGCATCGACAAACAGCTCTCGTTCCACCTCGCCCGCCATACCTACGCCACGACGATCTGCCTGTCGAACGGCGTATCGTTGGAAACCCTCTCTAAAATGCTGGGACATAAGAATATCACGACGACCCAAATCTACGCACGGGTGACCCATCCGATGATCGACCGGGAGGTCGACATGCTCAAAGAAAAGCTGGCGGACAAATTCGCCGTCGTCTGAATCGTGCCGAACATCGGCCTTCCACCATAAAGTTCGTATCAGTAAATAGATACTGATACGAATACCGCGTGTTATCATGCCATCTTTGCAGCGGAAACAATCGACCGAAGCATTATGGAACACACGGAGGAGATACTCGAAATCGTGCGGGAGATCCGCGAGGATGTCTCCTATATGAAACGGCATCGCAACATGCTTTGCGGGATGCCGGTTCTGGAAGTCGACGAGGTCTGCGACCTGCTGAAGATGAGTGACCGTCAACTGCGCCGTTACCGCACTTCGGGCCAGCTCACCGGCTTCCGCTTCGGACGCCGTCTGCTGTTTTCGTCTGCGGAGATCACCCGTTTCATCGAACGTATCGAAGCAGACTGCCAACAGAAAAAATCGTTGAGAAAAGCTGTCCGCAATCTTTAATATATATCGTTATGTCAGACAACACAACAGAAAGAACCTATTGCCTGGTCGAATCCGGGATTTTCGAGCGGCTTCTTAAAACGTATTTCATGCAGGCACAATCGCTGCTGCTCTTCGAGCATCTGCTGGGTCAAAGCGACCGCCCGATGTTCCTCTCGGCCCGCAAGGTCTGCGAGGCCCTGGGGCTCGACCGCAACAAACTGGAACAATACCGGCGCAAACGCATTATCAAAGCCCGTGCTGTCAACGGACAGATGATGTACAGCGCTTACGACCTGATCGCCCTTACGGAACATCTTCAACGCCGTAAAATCCAGCGTATCCTTTCTGCGACCGCACGTTTCGTAATCCGCTGATGATGGTCCGTATCCTCGAATCGTAGCTTTATCTTTTCGCAAAGCTGTCCGATGCGTTTCAGACAGCTTTTTTTGACATTCTGTCGGGAGGTGGAAAAATATTTCCCTTGTGATCGCCGGCCCGGGGCAAGATAGTGTCAGGCGCTTACGCCCTTGTCGTAATTTTTCGCACGATCTCCACCCTTTGGGTCGTATCGCACGAAAAATTGCGCCTGCGGGCTGCACCTGCCACTGAAAATCCCGCCCCGAAGCCGGCGAACCACTATTCCAAAGCGGGTGTACCGGCGGTATGTCAAACCAAAACAGATTTCGAAGATGAAAACCACGAAATTCGAGATTGCGGTGGCGGGCTACGCCTACCGCTTCAAAACCTACGCCCGTGACGGCGTGGAGGCATCCGTAAAGATCAAATGCTTCCTCGGACAACCCGATGCGGAGTGTACGATCCTGACCCCTGCGTTGAACGATTACCTGCGGGACATCGAATCCTGCCGCAGGCAGGTGGCCCAGCGATGAGAAAGTGGATCGATCAGTCGACCTTCGACGAACTGCTGCTCGCCAATGCCGAGGATAACATGGAGCGGGCCATTCAAGGTGCATCGGCCGTGTTGGAAACCATGCAGGAGTTCGTTCCGGAGGCAGCCTTGTTCTACCGTGTTACACACGCTGCAGACAGCCTGAAAAACTATTTCGAGGAGGTGTGCGCCGGTTTTCGCAGAAACGGCATCCTGTTTCTCGTCCGCAAACACACTTACCCGAAACCCTATTACGACCTATGTTGCGATTGGTCGTTCCTCCGATATGCGGATAACTACTCCTACGGCAAGGCTTTCGACAAGCAATCCGAACCGAACCGCATCGGGGTCTTTACCAAAAGGAAGCTCGACGACTGGGTGGAATACCTCACGCAGGGTTTCCGGAACCTCGAACGTATCGATGCGGAGAACGAACGAAAAATAACCGGATACCGCAACCGCTTGGAGGCTTTGCCCGATGTGGTTTGGGTCCATGACAAAAGCCACGGTCAGATCACTCGCAACGGCCTGACCTATACTTTCGACATCAGGCAAACGGATTACAGCGAAAAGATTTCTTTGGACTATCGCTGCCGCACGCTCGATGATTTCCTCGCGCTCTCCGACAACAAACTCATACTTAAACCCTGATCGACTACAGCTATGAGTACTACTAAAGCCATCGACTTGCAAAAATACGTCTGGGAAGGTTGGGCGGTCGGAGATTTCATCGACAGCCTGTCTCCGAAGGTCGAACGGATTATGACCGGAAGAAGTTGGCGCAAACCTTTTACCTCGAAGCAGGAACTCGCCGCATGGTGCAGGGACAACCAGCCCTACTATAAGAAACACATTCCGGGTGTTGTCAGCTATTTTGCCCGGAAGTATCATCTGAACTGAAAATCTTGAAACGATGGAACGCAACCATGTCATTGAAAGCATCTGCACGGTATGCCATTGTGCTGCGCGCCGTGCCGAGGAATACCTCGATAACGAACTCATCCGCCTGCGGGCATTGTACGACGCCGGCGAGCTGTGCTACGGCGATCTGGAAACGGCCTGCTCCGATCTGGGATTGGAGTACGACTATGCGGAATACTTTCTTGCGGCGATTGCCCGATAGCCGAGCGATGACTGCGATCTGCTACAATCGCTTCCGTATTGCGACCCGAAGTCCGGACAACCAACGACGGATACTGCGCTGGTTGTTCCGGAACTTCATGGTCTACGAGTTCGACGTTTCGGACTCGACGGCCTGCGGACGCTTCATGGTGCCCGGACCCGTGTTTCCCCGAAATGCATTCCGGGAGCTGACGTTCTCGCTGCGCGGCGATCAGACGCTATATATCCGAATCATTTCCTACGACCTATGGACGCTTTATCTGGAAGGCAATGTCTACAAGTACGGACGATGGCACCATATTACACTTTGATTCGACGGCCCCGCAAAGGGGCCGTCTTTATTTAAAAACTACAATCATGGCAAATATCTGTTCAAACCGAATCTATGATGAACTTTCTGCGGAGCAATTCTAATTCTGTAAATTATGGCATACGAATCATCTATTTCTTTCGCGGCTATCAAGGATTTCCGCGACGCCGAGATCAACGGCATCCCGGCCCTTTTCACCATGTGCCGCCTCGATTCCGAAACCCTCCCCACAGGATTTCACTCCTGCGAGGTCATGGGCGGCCGGGGCAGCGATTTTCAGTGGCTCGTGCCGCTGGCTCTGGCAAACTTCACCGGAACGTTCGTCACCCGGCAGCCTCTGCTCCGGGAAGGACAGGCATACGCCGAAATACACCGGTACGGTGTCTACGACGCGATAACTTTCGACGAATGGTCTGAAAACAACGACATTAAATCATCATCACTATGCGACGAAAATTCAAACTGAAGGTCAGCTATACCTTCAACGGCTGTTTTATCCTGCGTGCGGCTTCCGGAAAGGAGGCCGCGCGTCTTGTTTTCGAACAGTGCGGAAACGTGCTGGATGACATTCAGACGACACTTGGCGAAGATGCCGAAATCGACTGGAATTTCGGCAAACATCCTGCTTTGACGATCCGTGAAGTCTGTGCTCTCGGGGAATCCATCGATGGAGAAACACTCCCGAAAGTACGGATTTTTCATCCCGGGCAGCGGGTCTTCCGGCGCGATCCCGCAGGCAAAACGTCGGGCTACTACACGGTCGGATCTGGTAATGACAATAAGGCGGAACCCTCGGAGGATGACATCATTCGGATTTATTCTTCGGCTTCCGAAGCCGAAGTTTCCCCGTGTGAACTACGCCCGGTATTCCGTAAACACTAAACTCTTACTCGTATGAAAATGCACCCCGAAGATTTCCGCCGTGCGCTGGAGATCATCACCTCGAACAACCGGATTACCGTATCGTTCAATACGCCGGTAAAGGATAACTACTCAAACACGCATCCGATTCTCATCCACGAGAGCAACGCTGCGGTGCTGAAACAGCTCCAGCAGGAAGGCTATTCGCTCTCGATGACGAAGAAAGGCTTGCGGATAGATAAATACTAATAACTGAAATTATGACACGCTACAAATTCTCACAAGACCGGAAACACACGATCTGGACCAGAACCCATTTTACAATCGACGCTCCGACTCAGGCGGAAGCCATCGCAAAGGCGGCAACCCTTGTCGGGCAAGATGTCGAAGATGCAGAGGCCGAAGATGAACGGATCAGCATCGAGGAGTCGGAAACGCTTTACGATACGATGGACGAAATTCCAGTCGAAGACAACGACGGCAACTCAACCATTGATATCATTTTCGATAACGGGGACGACCTTGCCGACAACGTGACAGGCGCAGTCTGGGACTACTGGTGGAAAGAGTCCGACGATGAAGTGCTGGAATCTATTACGGGCCTGCGACGGTCGGACTTCGATCCCGCGGACGGATGCCGGGCTTTCACGAAAGCCTGCGAGGAGTGGTGGAATAAGCACTCCGACCTTGAGAAAATCGAAATCTGGATGCAGCAGACCGCTGCGGCCCAGCGATACTGTCCGCACTGCGGACGCCGCCTCTCCGGCTCCCATGTCGGGGACTATGCCTTTCAATGCAAGTACTGCGATGAGGATTTTTACAGCTCCGAAGTTCTCACTTCACCCTCGGCACGACCGTCGGATTTAACTGAATAATAACTTTTACACGATGAAACACAAAAGCTATCTCATTGAAACAACGCCGGCGGGCAATACGGACATCGACCATGTAAAAGATGTCTGCTGCACGGTCTACCGCAGCGGGAGCGAAGTAGGCCGCTTTACCGTAACGCAAAACGAACTGGGAGAATACGACTCTCTCGAAAAGGCAGTGAAGGCCTATATGCAACGGGATTATCCCGACAACGCATGGCGGGACGAAGCCCGTTACCGCAGGATACGGAAAACGGAAACGCGCCTGCAAAAACGCCAGAGAGCACTGCTGACAGCTATTCTCCGGTGCAACGGCGGCCGTGTTACCTCGTATCCCGTGCCCGACGAGGATGGAGGCGTCGAATATCCGGTTACGATGGCTGGCTCCGGGAAATACGGCAATCCGAAAATCAGCATTACCGACGTGTATTTGGATGAATATGGCGAGCTATACGTCGACGGTATCGACGAATCGACGGGAGCCGCCGAACGTAATTATCCGGTTTGTCCGGAGCAGTACTCGTGGGCGCTCGCTTTCCTCGGCATCGCGCTCGGTTTTCGTAAACACGCTCCGCTGTCGGAGTTTTTCTCCCGACTGAAAGAACGGTTCCATGTTTAAGATTCTCGAATCACCAAATAAAAAAGAAGACATGACAAACCTGCATCGATATTACAAGGACCGCAAAGACGACATCAACTCGTCGATTATGGAACTCGCCTGTGATCTGGCCGCCGCCCGTCTGATGAACGAACATGGCCAGCCTTTCGAAGCATTCATCGAGCCGGACGACCCCGACGATCCGGAGGGCGGTACGCATTACAAGAAGGAGTTTCAGGATGAATTCGACCGCTACTACGACGAGCAGTACGACCGTATCGCCCGCCTGATGAAATTCGACCTTAACGCTGACGACGGTGTGGCGCACGACAACGCAGCCGGTAGTTCCGAGGAGACAGAGGCATCGTTGCCCGACACGCTCGAATTCATCGAGAGGCATGGGCCGGACAGCACCCCTGACGAAAAGAATATTGAAGAGTTTCGGGAATGGATTGCTCCCGGAAAAAACAGAGTAAGAAAAAAGAACTTTATGCTTTCGTCTGGCCCTGCGTTCTGATGGAGCGCAACGTCAGCGATCAGGGAATCCTTGCGGCTTACGAAACGGAGGACGGGGTGGAAAAACTCACGCCGGACGAACTGGCCGCCGAGATCAACGACGGCGACTGCCCGTTCGGACAATGTTACGTCCGTTTCATCGAAACCGAATAACAGCATCCTACACATTATTTGCTGTCTGTCAAATACCTGCCCGTATTTGATTCAACCCGGCCATGAGAATCATCAGAATAATAACTTTTCCATAAAATTGAAGATACAATGAAAACCTTTGAAAAAATTGCAAAGCGCTACGCGCTGACGAACAGCTACTACAAACACCGGCAAATGGGATGGCCCGATACGCTGGCCGAAATTTACGACTACCTGCAGCAGCACGGTGAACTGCCGTTCCGCTATGAGGATGACAACTGGTCTTACAACGCACTATGCGAGCGTCAGCGCCGCAAGGGCGTCTATGCTTCGCAATACCTGACACCCGACCGCACGGCACGACAGATGGCGGCGCTGGCCGTACGGTATTTCGACAACGACAGCCGGATCGTCGATGCCTGTTGCGGCACGGGGCAGCTGACACGCGCATTGATTGCCGAGGGGGTACATCCCTCGGCAATCGTCGGCTTCGATACCGATGCGGAGCTGGTCGATCTTTACGAACGCCTCTATCCCGGAACTGCGGCTTTGCGGATGCAGTTCCATGAGGTCGATTTCCGCTGTGAGAATGTCATCGCCAACCCGCCGTTCGAAATCGGGGAGTGTACGGCCTTCCTGCAATGGCTTTTCCGCACGCAGCGCTCGGGCGACCGATCCGTGCTGCTCCTGCCGTACGGTTTTATCGACAAGCAGCGGCCGAAAGCCGTGCAGGAAACGATGCGACGCTTTCTTGTCCGCCACCGGACATCCATGCAGGAGCCGTTCGCACGCACGAACTGCCGTGCGGAGATCGTTATTCTGGAACGAGTATAGCTTGTTCCGATGCAGGGCTGTCTTTCAATCCAAAATAATCCGCAGACATCCCGTTCGGGTCTGTCTGCGGATTATTTTGTGCGCCTGTGGGATATCCTCGCGGCAACGTATCGGGGGCGCCGTATACCCGGCTGCGTTGCTATTCCGGGATTTTTTCCGTAGTTTTACAAGGTATTTAGTATCGTCCGCTTTATGAACGTCACTCCGACGACAAACCTGCGCTGCGTCGTGGAGCGCATCACCTACCAGAACCCCGAGAACGGCTACTCGGTGCTGAAGGTCAGGGTGAAGGGCTACAGCGACCTCGTTACGCTCGTGGGCAACCTGCTGGAAGTTCCGGTGGGGAGTGTTCTTCTGTGCCGCGGCGAGTGGAAGGTGGACAAACGCTACGGCAGCCAGTTCGTCGCCGCGACATGGGAGGAGA
>ERZ836877.3236-NODE-3236-length-18840-cov-17.712696_pt1 | contig 18840 bp, 18 predicted proteins | sample MGYA00519469_ERZ836877 | MGnify/ENA primary metagenome ERZ836877 (study PRJEB31850, sample SAMEA3708809) | human gut metagenome | biome: human gut; feature: human-associated habitat; material: faeces | place: China | collected 2014 ... | reverse complement strand
CCGCGACCCCGACCTTGGCAAGGTCGTGCTCTACCAACTGAGCTATTTTCGCGTTTTGCTTTGCTTTTTCAAGCTCGGGAAGCTCTCGTGTTTCCCTTTTTGCGCTGCAAAGTTACGGCGATTTTTTCATCCGTGCAAATATTTTTTTAACTTTTTTCAACCGCCTCCATTCATCAATACTTCATATTTTTGATTTACAACAAATTCGAATCGCAATTTTTTTTGAAAATTTTACGAGATATTTCCCTGCAATCAGCCTTGAAACATGAATAACTAATTTTTTAGTTAAAAAACTAACAAATTAGTTGTATAACTAAAAAATTAGTTTTACCTTTGCGTCATCAAATAAAAACACAAACCGCAAACGGCATAGCATTATGGACAAGAACAAGACACTTTCACCTAAAGAGGAGGAGATCATGAATTGCTTCTGGCATAACGGCCCCCTCTTCGTGCGAGAGATAGTGGATCTTCTCCCGGAACCACGCCCCCATTTCAACACCGTCTCCACATTCGTGAGGGGCCTCGAGACAAAAGGATGGCTTGAACACCGGCAGCTTGGAAATTCATTCCAATACATCCCGCTTGTGTCGATCAGCGAATACAGGGCAAGCACGTTGTCAAGAATGGTCGACCGTCTATTCGGCCGCAACTATCTCAGTTTCGTCTCCACCCTTGTAAAGGATGAGAAGATCTCTACCGACGAGCTCCGCGAACTGATCGACAAAGTAGAGAGCCACAATATTCAGGACAATCAATAAAAACAATGATTATGGGCGCATTCCTTATATATATGATAGAAGTGGCCGTGATCATGTCGGTGCTCTATCTCGGCTACAAATGGATGCTTGCCTCCGCCACCTTCCATTCATTCAACAGAATAATCCTCGCAGGCATCTACGCGGCATCCTTCCTCATACCATTTGCAGTGCCATTCCTCTCCTTCACCACCCAGACAGCAGCCGTCGAGATCGGCATGCCGGTGGCGGTGGCAGTCGCCGAGAGAATACCGGACTCTATGGAAACCGTCAGTCAGGTCGAGATACCATGGCGCACAATAGTCTACTCGATCTACATCATCGGTTTCGCAGTCGCGCTTACAGTAACTGCCATTTCAGCTGTAAAGGTCGCGCGCATCTTTCGGGTAAGCACTCCCCTTCCCGGGCATCCTGACGCGCGGCTTTCGACGATGGCATCATCGCCATTCAGCTGGGCGGGACTGATAGTCGTGACCGACTCAGACCTTGACGAGAACCTTGATATTGTGCTCGCCCACGAAAGAGAGCATCTGCGCCGCCGCCACTGGATAGATCTCGCCTTAGCGCAGATTGTGACACTGTTCCAATGGTTCTCCCCCGCCGCATGGCTCATGATGCGCGAACTTAAGGCCGTGCATGAATTTGAGGTCGACGATGAGATCTCAGCATCCGATCCCTACGCATATCAGATGATGTTAATAAAAAAGACCGCCGGCTCGAGTTTCCCGACCTTCGCCGACAGTCTGAATAGTCAACTTAAATTAAGAATAACTATGATGTTGTCAAAAAAATCCAAAGGAAGCCGGCGAATAGCCGCCGCCGCTCTCCTGCCTATGGCAGCCTTAGCCGCCCTGGCACTCAGTCAGCCCGCAGTGGCCGATGTGTTCTCAGTGATCAATCCTACGGTTTCCGACCGCGAAGTTAATGATTTTTCCTCTCCCTTGCAAATCGAGGAAGCAAAGACAGTAGATGGAGATCGTGCTAACACTTCTGATGTGTCTACAAATGATGTTGAGAAATCGGTTCCTTCCGCTACAGAAACCGAAGACACTGTTGCAGAAATGAATGAGGGCATACCTGAACCACAGAAAAAATCGGATATTAAAGCCCAGACAGGCAAAAAGACCGTGTATCTTCTTGACGGAAAGCCCTTCAAAGGAGACCTCAGCAAAATAGATCCAGAAGCAATCGCCGCAATGAATGTGCGCGGGGCTACCGACGAGTATCCCAACGGATATATCGAAATCTTCACAAAAGAATATGCAAAGACACATGAGATTCCACAAGTGAAATCTCAAAACCGCGATTCAAACAAAGGCAAGGAGATCTATGTCGCTGTTGAAAAGCAGGCAGAATACCCCGGCGGCCTACCAGAACTAATGAAATTCCTCGCAGACCATGTGAAATATCCCGAGGGTCCGTATGAAAATACACGTGTGATTGTCAAGTTTGTCATCAATAAGGATGGCCATGTATCGGATCCGGTCATAGTCAGATCCGGAGGAGAGCGTTTCGACGCGGAGTCTCTGCGTGTCGTAGGGTTAATGCCCAAATGGATTCCAGCGGAAAACAACGGACAACCTGTGGACTCATATTACACGATACCAATCATGTTCCGCGCAAAGGATGACGCCACAAAGGAAAACCCCGCCAAATAAATCCTAATCCTGCATAAAGCGCATTGATGCGCATTCAATTAGTTTTCTCACGATGAAAGCCTGTGTGCCATTTTTGACATACAGGCTTTCCTTATTCCTACTCACCAAGAGCATATTCCGTCAATATCATGCAATATTATCACGATAGCATCTGTTAACAAAATAAAACAAATTAAAGTATTCCATATAATGATCAAATCAATGCTTATAGCAGGTTGCGGCGGTTTTGCCGGCACATGCGGGCGCTTCCTTATGGGCAAACTCTGCGCACACATGTTTCATGGGTCTTTCCCAATGAGCACATTCATGGTCAATCTTTTAGGCTGTCTCCTTATAGGACTGTTTTTCGGGATTATCGAGAAACACCACATAATGACTCCAGAAGAAAATTTGCTTCTGATCACAGGTTTCTGCGGCGGTTTCACCACTTTCTCCACTTTTGCAAACGACATATGGGTACTCGGCAATAAAGGGAACTGGACCATCAGCGCGTTATATCTTGCAGCGAGCGTCATTTGCGGCATTATTCTTGTCTGGACAGGAAGGGCAATCATCAAATAGACATATACCCAATAACAGGAATAGCGGCATATGACATTTACATTCAGCGGAGTAACGATACTCGGAACGATTCTTTCCGGGATTATCTCCTTTTTCATCGCCCTGATAGCCTATCCTCATTGCGTGGGGTATGCAATGAGACTTCCGGAACCCTCAATACCGACCAAACGAGGATTAACAGGTTCGGCAATCCCATTGCTATTATGCATATCCGTCAATACATTTTTTCTATTTTCCATAAGACTGCTGACATTTACATCAATAACACTTCTTGTCATAATCACAATTGTCCTAACCGTATTCTTCACAAGATTAACAAAGAGGTATATCCAAGACAAATACCCGGATAATGTCATAAGATCGTCAGGCAAGCGAGGAACTCTCACAAAGGCACAATACTCCATGATTCAGATGGCGGTTTTAATGCTGTTTCTTCCGACATTGGTTTATACGGGAACCGGCAACCTCATCCTATATCTGCTGCCAGACACGACTATAGTCACAGAAACACCATCAGGATATGCATATTCAATCTCATACGGATGGCCAAAGGGAGAAAAGGCCCAAATGACAAAAAGTTATCTCCACAATCACACTCATGAAACATTGTATATAACGAATGTACTCTATGCCATTCCGGGGAAGCACGACTACAATGATTTCTCCGTATCAGAACCTTATCCCCCTGAAAGTTTCACCCAACTTTCCAGACGCCCGGAGTATGTCATGACAGGTATTCCCCTGATAAGACAACACGTTTCCACAAAATCCGGTCCCCAACGGAGATTCGCATCATATCTTGTCGACAACGACATGCTTGACAAGTTTAAAAACGCCCGTATGAATATCTATAATCTCTATCCTAATCATGAGACGTCGCTCGGTATTCCTTCCAGAGCTTACATAACAGACTCTGAGAAAATATTCAAGTATCAAGATGAAATCAACCGGAAACTTAAGATATCCGGAAATGATCTTAATCCCGATACTCCTTACATAGACCATCTGCCGTCTTTTCCGGGAGGAGAAGAGGCCATAAAGAAATATATAGCCAGCAATATCAGATATCCTAAATTCGCTAAAATGACAGGCAGCGAAGGAACGGTAGCGGTGGACTTCACAGTCACAGCTGATGGCCGCACCGTCGACATCAGCATTGCAAGATCGGTTGATCCGTCGCTCGACAATGAAGCTATGCGAATCATAGAAGAGATGCCACGCTGGAATCCCGGAATATTAAACTCCCATCCCGTACCCTGCCGCATGACGCTACCGGTGCGGTTCATCCTGCCGACAGACGAAACCGAGTAACACAGCACTACAAACGTACGAATTAGAATAAGCCTGCATATTTCAGCTCTTTAGAGCGCTTTCCTTCAATCTAAGAAGCGCTCTCAGGAAAAATTCAATTTTTTTGGAGAAAAAGTGGGGTATGTCGGATAAATTCATTAATTTCGCGACATCAGGACTCATCGAATTGACCGGCACTCATCGAAGGCTGTCTTTCCTTTGATTCCAAAAAACTTTATCTAACCTACCTTAAAAATGAAAAAAACACTTATCGCTCTCGCAGCTCTGCTTTCGGCAGGATCGCTATGCGCCCAGAGTTATGTATTTACAGTCACCGACAGCGTGCCGGTGACACCCGTGAAAAACCAGGCCCGTACCGGCACATGCTGGTGCTTCGCCACAACCTCCTTCATGGAATCCGAACTTCTGAGGAAAGGGAAAGGCGAGCACGACCTCTCAGAGATGTTCATCGTGCGCCAGAAACTCAAAAACCAGCTTGAAGACAACTACCTGCGTCGCGGCAACGGCAACATAGGCCCCGGCAGTCTCAGTCCGTCGTACATCCACGCTTTCCGGCAAGTCGGCATCGTACCGGAAGAGGTCTACAATGGAATCAACTATGATTCAAAGACACATAATCACGGAGAACTTATGCCCATGCTCCATGCAGTGGCCGACGTGGCCATCAAATCGAAGAACCGTTCTCCACAGTATTATCAGGTAGTCGACGGAATACTCGACACGTATCTCGGGAAAGTACCTGAGAAATTCACATATAAGGGGAAGGAATACACTCCCAAGAGCTTCGCCCAGTCGCTCGGCCTCAACATGGACGATTATGTCAACCTGACCAGCTTCACCCATCATCCCTACTATGAGAGCTTCATCCTTGAAGTACCCGACAACTGGGAACACGCGTCGATGTATAACCTTCCGCTCGATGAACTGATGCAGACAATCGACGGAGCCTTAAGCAACGGCTACTCCGTATGCTGGGACGGCGATGTCAGCGAGAAAGGCTTCGCCTTCAAGAACGGAGCCGCCATCAATCCCGAAATCAACGACCTGTCGAGGTTCGAGTCGGCTGATACAGCCCGTTTCTCCGCAATGAAACCCGGGGAACGCCTTGATGAGATACTGAAATTCGAGAAACCTTATCCGGAAGTTGCCGTGACACCTGAGATCCGCCAGAAAGGATTTGAATCATTTGTCACCACAGACGACCATCTGATGCATCTCACAGGGATCGCGAAAGATCAGAACGGCACCAAATATTATGTGACCAAGAATTCATGGGGAACCGAACGCAACGATAACAAAGGCTATCTCAATATGTCAGACAGCTTTGTCAGGGCCAAGACCATTTACGTCATGATGCACAAGGATGCGCTGCCCAAGGAGCTTAGAAAACGACTCGGCATAAAATGACGATGCAAGGTCATTAAAAAAAATGATGGAATCCCGTTGAGCCTGAGGCTCAACGGGATTCCATGTTTTGAGTACGTTCAGTCACAACCAATAAAAGGCATCAAAACTTGAACATTATACGTGCCTGTATGATATTCTCGTGACGTTTGTGCATCACGTCGCTGCCCCAGACATTGGTGTAGGAATAGCGCAGACGGCAAGTCACGTATTTGTTGACATAATAATTGAAAGTGACGGAATAGTCGTTGGATATGCCGCCGAATATATCGGCACTCTTGTCGCGACCGTTTGTGTAGCTGTAGCCGAGCACACATTCAAGCGTCTTTGCTCCGGGGGTGGCCAGGCCTGCGTCGCCATGCGAGTATCCATACTGCGAATCGCCAATGAGAAGAGTGCGGAAAAGTCCGTAGACGCCCTGCGCCTTATACGACGGCAGACCATTCTTCCGTTGCACGTTCATATAGTAATACTGTCCCTCAAGAGCCACACGGTCTTTGGAGAAAAGCCATTCCGGGGAAAGTTTCACAAGTCCCTTGGCATCACTTACATTAGCGCCAAGCATATCGACTTTGGAGACACGGGTAGGGAACTGACAGCTGAAATCAAAATATCCCGGAGACACATAGGGATTACCCTCATCATCGATCAGCTTCTTATGCATTGCGCTCTGATACCAGCCAGACATTCCGATCTGAACAACCTGCCCGGTGGCATGATACGGACGCCACACAAGACGAGTGGTTGCTCCGGCACTCACTTTGCCATAGTCACTCGCGGGAGTGGAAATGGAAGTACCGGCCATGACACTCACTCCTGCGAAGAAATCCCCCTTATCATGCACATATTGTATGCCGAGGTTACGACCGGTGGCATTGAAATATGTATCGCATGAGGATACCTCCATCGATGGTTTCATACTACTCGAGGTTGCGGCGTTAAGACCGAACTGGTGCACGAAATATCCGGCTTTCACATAGTTGAAGTCATTGAAAGAATATTGGATGAATACATCCTTCATGCTGAGCTTTCCAAAACCATAGCCAATATCGATCTTGCCACTCCATTTTCCGTATGACACTTTCGCACCAAGACGAACATCAGGGATAGCAACACCATCGGCGAATCCATCGCCATCGGGAGCATATATGGCACCGTCGGCAAGGATACGTCCCGAAGGGGAGAATTTAAACTTAGGCTGATCGGAATCATCCTGCCCATATACTGCAGCCGGCATGACAAACATGGCCGAGAGCAATGTCACGAATATAGACTTTCTTGTTGTTGATTTCATAGTAGGATCTTTAGCTTTTAAGAGATCTTCATAAATGTTAGCCGCGCTGGCTAACATCTATTCCGACCCGGATTCTGGGTTAACTTCCGTGGGAGACCCACGTCATTATAGTTTCAGGACATATCGCACTTTTTCAACAAACATTTTTCACCTATGTTCACTTAGTTTCACAAAAACTTCATAATTAAAAAATTTTTATGATTATTGAACCAATAACAATCTCTTATGTTGAATTGATGTAGTTTCTTGATATATCGCTCCGGCAACACTATCCTGCGTTGAAAGAGATATCTCGCAGCAATCATGATTGTCGGCAAGAATTGTTTGAATTTATTCTCACAATGTGATCAAAAAAACAACATAAACGTTTTTGCAGACCACGAAAAACTTAATCTCTATGAAAAGCAAACTGTTTACCCTCTGTCTCACCCTCTTTCTATCAGTTCCGTCCATAGGCTTCGCCCAAGCACAGAGAAGTCAGGAATTCAAAGACAAATATAAATTGAAAGAGGCCGTAGTGCTGAGCCGCCATAACATCCGTTCCCCACTTTCAGACAGTAAAAGCGCGCTCGGACGCATCACTCCCCATCAATGGAATAAATGGACAGCCGCCAAGAGTGAGCTCACAAACCGCGGAGGCGTGCTTGAGACCCAGATGGGTCAGTATTTCCGCAAATGGGCCGTAGATGCCGGACTCTTCCCAGAGAATTATGTGCCTACGGCCGATGACCTCAACGTAATCGCCAACTCGATGCAACGCTGCATCGCTACGGCACAATATTTCTCCTCGGGATTCATGCCAGTGGGAGGAGTGACAGTCAACCATCGCTACACACCCAGCAAGATGGATCCTCTCTTCAATCCTCAGCTCACAAAAGTCAGTCCGGCATTCGTGGCCGAAGCCATGAAACAGATCAACGCAATGGGTGGTGAAAAAGGAATAGTCGGCATCAACGAAGCCATAGCTCCTGACTACGCGATGATCATAGATGTGCTTGATATCGACAAATCGCCCATGGCAAAGGAGAAGGATCCATATCTAAAGGCGCTCGACAACTACAACACCGAGATCGTATTCGAGAAATTCAAGGAACCGGCCATGAAATCCGGATCGGCGCTTAAAGAGCTCAATTCGGCAAGCGACGCGTTCATACTCCAGTATTACGAACAACCCGATACTCTCGCAGCGGCATTCGGACATAAGATAAGCCGCAAGGACTGGGAAAAGATCGCCCATGTGAAGGACACTTATCAGGACGTGCTCTTCGCGACTCCGATAGTAGCGACAAACGTAGCATATCCGCTTGTGCAATACATGTATGACGAGCTGCGATCGCCCGACCGCAAATTCACATTCCTCGTGGGACACGACAGCAACCTCTCCGCAGTGGGCACCGCTCTTGGAGTGGAGGAATATGAACTTCCCAACGCTATCGAAAAGAAAACGCCGATCGGCTCAAAAATAGTGATTGAAAAATTCACAGGCCCTGACGGTGAGGAATATGCAGATCTCAACATTGTCTATCAGTCTGTAGACCAGTTGCGCGACATGTCGCTTCTCGATCTCGACAATCCCCCGATGATCTATCCCCTGTCGCTGAAAGGTCTTGAGAAAAACATCGACGGACTATACAAAATGGCCGACGTTGCCCAGCGCTTCGAAGAGGCTATCGCAGCATATCAGGCAATTCCCGCCGAATAATCAGATCAATTCCCGCCACTACACTTGCAAATTGAGAGACAAAACCTTCGTGCTCTACGCACGAAGGTTTTGTCTCTCAATATTTTTTACTATATTTGCATCGACAACTTCAATAACCTCAAATTCCACAGCCAATGTCGATCCTCCTTCTTATAGCCCTCCTCCCCTTCGTACTCATCGCACTCGCCCTCCATGGCGTGTATGAAGCAAAACACACAATCAAGGAGCAACAAAAAGAAATATCATCTCTCTCCGACAGAATCGACAGACTCGCCTCAAAGCTGTCGGCTCTTGAGAAAACAGAAACGGGGAACCGACATGTTGACATATCCGCTTCCACTATCGATGGGGAATATGCAGAAAAGTATTCAGACGATTCTCAACCACCGGTCTATATTCCGCCTACCAACGCGGCAACCACTTCCCCGGAGCAGACTCCTCCGGCGCACGTATATCAGTCAGAAGAGCGCCCGGGGAAGAGAGAAAGGGGAAGAGGAGGTTTGGAAAGTATAATAGGAGAAAACATTCTGAGCAAGACAGGAATTCTGATCCTGGTGATAGGTCTGGGATTCTTTGTAAAATATGCCATCGACAATGACTGGATCACAGAGACCGGAAGGACTGTAATGGGTATACTCGCAGGGTTCATCCTTTGGGGCATAGCGTTCAGAATACGTAACGCCTACCGCAATTTTTCCTCGGTGCTCGCCGGGGGTGGTTTCGCCGTGGAATTCGTGACAGTCGGATTGGCCTATAATTACTATTCGCTATTTCCGTCATGGGTAGCCTTTACGATTTTGATAACCATCACCGCCGTCATGACATTGGCCTCCCTCCGTCTCGACAGGATGGAGCTGGCACTGATCGCTACGGCAGGAGGATTCGTGGCACCCTTTCTCGCCGGAAGTTCCGACGGAAGTTTTATCACTCTCTGCAGCTACATGCTTATCCTTGATATGGGTATGGCCGTTGTCGCTATCCGGAGGAACTGGCATGTCATCTCAATGACGTGCATAGCCATCACCTACCCTATTCTCCTTATAGCCCATTTCAGTTCGATCACCAATTCAGAGTCGGTGGGAGCACTCTTCGCATGTGCCTATTTCCTGATATTCTATGCAGTTATGGCATTCTCGACATGGAGATGCATACGCGGGGCGTTTCCGTCAGGATGGCTACTCGTTTTCACCGCAGTCAACGATATCGCCTTTTTCTGCACCGCCTACTTTCTATTTGCCGAAGACAAGACACTCACAGCATACAGAAGCCTGGTGCCGTTTGTGGTCTCAGCCTTCAGCCTTGCAGTGTTGGCCATATACCTTAAGAACAGCAAAATTAGCGAACTAAGACAGGCGACATCCAACGGTATCAAACGGACAGTCAACTCATGCCTTATGCTTTACGGATGGGCCGGAATCCTTTTCTTTCTGGCCGGATGTGCCGTCTGTCTCTATCAATATTGCAAGGGAGATATCTCATATATGGCTTTTACGGGAATAACCATACTTACATTAACGGCCGTATTACCTACAAATCTCTCCGGAATATATATCCGATGCCTTTTCCCGGGCATATGCGCGTTGCTCTATCTAATCCAGACCGTCTTCCATGGCCAAGGAATCGACTCCCTTATATTCGCCGGAGTCAATTTAGCATTCTTCGCGCTACTTCTCGTAATCTTCCTCCGGGACAATAAACGCGGAGCATGTGCAGGTAAAAAGTCTGAAAAATCTTCCATAGTATACCTGAACATATGTCTTTCCCTCACACTTCCCGCAGCGGCATATCTGATACTTGATGGGACAGGAGCCTCGAGATGGTGGAATACCTGCTTCTCCCTGACAGTAGCCGCTGTCGCCACCCTACAGATGATCGCCGGGATGCGTATGCACATCAAGAATCTCAGGATGCTTGCCCTCGCATCCTATGCGGTAGTAGTCGTCAAGCTCCTGCTAAATGACGTCTGGACGATGCCACCCGTGAGCCGCATATGCGTCTTCATATTGCTCGGAGTGTTGCTTCTTGCCGTTTCCTTCCTTTATCAGAAACTGAAAGAAACAGTCTTCAAAGCGGATGGCGAGAATTCCGACCGCGACCGAATACCCCGTCAAGATGAATGTTGAGTATGAGACGCTGATAAAATATGAAGTTCCCCTTTGCGAAATTAAAATTCAGCTGGGCCTGCAGATCGAGATACCGGTTGTCGAAAATCCTGGCGTAGATATCTGTGCGGTTGTAGAAGTCAGACCGGTAGTATGATTCTCCCTGATAAAGCAACGAACCATATTCGGAATAGAGCGGAAATAATTTCCCTCCGGCATAAAGAGAATTCCTCAATCCGAGGAATCGCCATTCGAAAATGGCATCGACCCACAGACCGGCCGGAGTCTTCCAGCCTCCGAACCTTCTGTCGCGCTCTATCGTGGCCAAAGCACCTGCTTTCACCACCAGGCTATCAAGCGCAGTGGCCCGGCTGAAGTCAAGTCCTACATAAGGATTGACAAGAAAGTTGTCGACCACACTCTGTCCTTCCGGAGCATTTTTAGTCTTGGCCAGATGATTCATCTGGGCATGTGCGCCGGTAAGGAAAACCTTGGATTTCGGGCGCCACTCACCATGGAAAACAATATTGAAAGCCTCTCTGCGGATCTCAGTCTGCATTGCACGCCAATCGATATATGCATCGAAAAAACCGTGCCGGTGATTATACTGCACGAGCGCACCCCTTATGTTACGCTGAAAGTATGCGAGAGAGTCGCACCATAGGAAACCGGGAAGGGGCTCGCGGAGTTGAGTGCGCGGGAACATTCCCATAGAGAATTTCCAGGTGTCGGATTCATGACGGTAATAAAGCGTGGGGATAACCTTGCCGTCCTTAACGCCATTCTCAAGCGGCTGCGTCCACACGGCCCCTCCCGCTATCCGATCTTTCGGGCTGAACCGGAGTCCGAATTCCGGTGCGAGGGTAGTGAAGAAGAAAGTCCTTGCCTCGTTCATGCCCTCGTCACCCTCACGATTATCGAACACCGAGCCGAAGTCGATGCTCCACGTAGGCTCCACGGCATCGGCCACAGCTATTCCGCACACAACAGCTGCTACAGCCACGATTTTTCTCAATATATGATAAAACATTTTTTTCTAAGAGGTTAGTTTGATTACGGCTGCTCACTACGAGGCAACCGGTTTACAAATTTACAAAAAAAGCCTTGAAAAATTTGCATAGTCCGGGAAAATACACTAATTTTGCATCGCAATTCGGAAGACAAACCTCCCGAAAGCCCCACGGCAAAAGCCGTAAAGAATGTCCAGGTGGCGGAATTGGTAGACGCGCTACTTTGAGGGGGTAGTGGCCGTTAGGCTGTGTGAGTTCGAGTCTCATCTTGGACACTGAAAAAGGAAGCTTAAATAAGCTTCCTTTTTTCGTATCATGATACTGACTGAAAACGCACTGTCTATCCGGGGTCAGATACTCATCAGTTTTTTATCTTCTTTCCTCACACAAAACACCTTATGCGGCATATCAATGCCGCGATAATGTTTAACAAAAGTGTCTATCTCAGTCATGCCATTATTAATGGCAACCTTTTGCGACGCAATATTAGTGTCGCGGATAATTGAATAAAGAGTATCGAAATGCAAAATATTGAATCCATATTCCTTGCATGCCGCAGCTGATTCAGAGGCATAACCTTTATGCCAATACTTATGAGCAAGCAGATAGCCTATCTCCGGAACCTGAGTCCCCTTATACTCCTGCATGGTGATACCACATTGACCGATCATCTCCTCAGAATCCTTAAGGAACACACCCCACAGCCCGAAACCATATTCATCATATCTCTTTAACTGCTTCTGCAGCCATGCCATGGTCTCTTCATCATTGAACGCACCGTTATAGGCATACATAACCTTTTCATCCTGCAGAATTTCAGACAAAGAATCCATATCGGAAATGGTCATTTCCCGAAGCCACAGCCTATCTGACTCCAAAATTATACGCTTCATAAATGATTGTTTAAACCTACCACAAACGTGAGTAGCAGTATTCGACGCAAAAATAGTATTATTTCATAGAATAACCAAATCAGATAGCATCCACAAGCCCGCGGGTTGAACAAATCGCCCCCTTATGCAATTCTTGTCTATAGGAACACTAAACAAGATTATGAAGGACACAATTTATGACAGATTCTCACAATGGGTAGCCACACAACCGGACGCCACGGCCATTGTCGAAGACGGGAGATCTGCGACATATCGGGAACTCGACGAAATAACCGATGCCATAATGTCGAAGTTCCTGCCGGACCATTATCATTTTATCGGAATAGTCATGAACCACGGCATAGAGATGGTGGCGGCAATGCTTGCCGTATTGAAAAGCGGGGCGGCCTACATACCTGCTGAACCGTCACTGCCGCCGAAACGAATCGAATATATGATGCATACAGCAGGAGCAGGACTTGTCATCACAGACGATTATTGCCGCAACCTTCCTGAAACCAGACCTTTGCCGGATAAATCCACGCCCGATGGCGTGGCATACGTGCTATATACGTCCGGAACAACCGGACGACCGAAAGGAGTCATGGTGGAAAACCACAGTGTCGTGAACTACGCCGAGGCTTTTGAGAGGGAATTCCATGTGGCTCCAGGCGACGTGATGCTTCAATACTCCATCTGTTCATTCGACATTTTCGTGGAGGAGGTGTTCACTACGCTTCTCAACGGGGCCACAATAGCAATACCTTCGAAAAAAGTGTGCGACGGTAATCTCAACGATCTTATGGCTTTCTGTGAAAGACACGGAGTCACAGAAATAAGCGGATTCCCATATCTTCTCGCAGATATGAACCGCTACAAAATCTACCCTTCGCGACTCAGACTTCTTATCAGTGGCGGAGATGTGATCAGGGAATCATATATCACCTGGCTCAAAGACAAGGATTTCATGATCTATAATACCTACGGGCCAAGTGAGACAACAGTCTGCGCAACCTACTTCCGGATCGACGATGCCGAGGAATCGGAGGATGGCACATATCCCATCGGGAGAGCCGTAAAAGGGGTAGAAGTAAGGATTCTGGATGACAATCTAAATGAGCTTTCCGATGGTGAGACCGGCGAGATCTGCATTTCCGGCAACGGGGTATCGCGAGGCTATATAGGGAATCCGCCGGAACAGGCGAATTTCGTTACCCTCGACGACGGGAAGAGAATCTACCGTAGCGGAGATCTGGGCTATCGGCTTGCTGACGGCAACTTCGTTTTCCTTCATCGCAAAGACCGGCAGGTGATGATACTCGGGAAACGCGTGGAACCCGAAGAGGTTGAGAATGTGCTCAACGAATCACCTTGCGTAGAGCGCGGAGTTGTCCGTGCATTCACCGACGAGAACGGTCTCGCCTATCTTACGGCATATTTTGTGCCGTCACATAAGAATTGCTTGATAAGCCGGATAAAGGGATTTCTGCGATCCCGTCTTGCAGATTTCATGATGCCGGAATATTACGTTAAAATGGATGAGATTCCACTTACTAAACGAGGGAAAGTAAATGACCGGGTCTTGCCGGTTGTAATGAAGGAAGGGAGACAGGAATGACAGTGACGATTAGACAGCGCATAGCAATCCCCACATTGATGCATTGGCGTGAGGAAGTGATTGAGAATGTGTTTGGCGTTAAACCCTCGAAGGCTTTGCTGGCTGCAAACCGCAGGTATTATATGAAACATATAGCCGATGGCAGCCATATCGCTGTGGTAGCGGAAGCGGACGGGGTCGATGCAGGTTGCGGCGGGATATGTCTGACAGAAGAGCTGCCATCGCCTGACAATCCGTCAGGAAGATGCGCCTATCTTATGAATATCTATGTACGTAAGGAATATCGCAATCATGGCATAGGCCATTCTATTGTGAGATGGCTCGTTGAAAAGGCCAGGGAATCGGGATGCGACAAGATCTATCTTGAAACAACCGAGGAGGCGCAACAGTTATATAAAGAAACCGGATTTGTTGTTTTACCCGGGATTATGAAGTATGCAGACATTCACGACAGGAAATCTTAGAGTAAGCATAGCCGGCTCATCGTCAAGCCACATATGCTACATGCTTTATCCTTTCGACATTCCGGGTGACTGGATAAAACCCGCGGCTGAGAGGTTCGGCATCTCTTTGGCCATAGTGACCGGAATGGACTGGGACAACGATCTCACACCTTGGCCGGCTCCCGGCCAGCCACCCGGCAGCGAGAATTTTAAGGGGGAAGCCTCTAAATTTCTTTTGGTCTTGACTCATATAGTTTTGCCTGAAGTAGAAAAACGCCTTAATGCGACAGGCAATGTGCAACGGACATTGACGGGGGTATCTCTTTCCGGACTGTTTACTCTCTGGCAATGGTTGCTCAACAATACATTCCGCAATATCATCTCTCTTTCAGGATCTTTCTGGTATGATGGATTCGTGGAATGGGTCAAGTCGAATCCCGTCATGAGAAAGACAGGGAAAGCATATTTCCTGCTCGGAGACCAGGAAGCAAAGAGCAAGGTAAAGGCGTTCCAGCCCGTACAGACCGACACTGTTGAGATCGTAAAATATCTTCACGACAATGGCATAGAAGATTACTTTGAACTTGTGCCGGGCAACCATTATCAAAACGGAGAACAACGCCTTCATAGGGCATTAAACCATATGTTCGGCTGACAAATTCCACTCAGCCCTCTCCTACCTGCGCTATAATAAATCTGCTGAAATGCAATCTATTAAGGTTACAGGGCATTATAAACATTGATTGTATTTTAATAAGGTAATAATCTATCGATAAATCCATGACACTCATAAACAAGTGATTTCATTTGCTATCATTGTAATCCGTGAACCTTTTCAAAAGGAAGTTTGGACGCAAATGAAAGCAGAGATGCCATAATAATGATTAATTTTGCAAAAAATTAATCTGCTTTATGAACTATAGACAATTAGGAGACATAAGACCGGAAGTCTTGGAGTATTCGAGCACTGGAATAACTGCCACGACCGTCAGTATAGCCGTAACCTCGGAAAGAAAAAAGGTATTGAACTGTATCAAGTGAAATAAAAACCGGATATCATGATGAAAAAATTTTTACCCGTATTATTAATTTTGTGTGGATCAGGGGTATTTGCGCAAACAAGACATAAAGGTTTCCGCGAGAATATTCCGTTGGATTCCATTGTTCTCAGCGACCCCGCAATTTTGCCTGACGAGGCCACACATACATATTACATGACAGGCACCGGCGGCCTGATGTGGAAAAGCAAAGACCTGAAACTGTGGTCGGGCCCATACGATGTAGCGCAACCGGATCCTGAATCGTGGATGGGTCCTCATCCAGCGATATGGGCTGCGGAACTTCACAAACATAACGGAAAGTATTATTACTTTGCCACATTCACCAACCGCGACATCATAATCGACACAGTGCGTGGAAACAAGATAGAGCGTCGCGCCAGTCATGTGCTCGTAAGCGATACTCCAGACGGACCGTATAAACCCATGCGGGACTCAATTTATCTCCCCGCCGACAAGCCCACTCTTGACGGCACCTTCTGGGTAGACAAGGACGGTGAACCGTATATGGTCTACTGCTATGAATGGCTACAGAACTGGGACGGCACAATCGAGAAAATCCGTCTCAAACCCGACCTCAGCGGTTCCGTAGGCGAGGGGAAATTATTGTTCCGAGCCAGCGACTCGCCATGGAGCCGCGAAAAGGAGGACGGAAAGATCAGGCCCAATAAAGTCACAGACGGTCCGTGGCTTTTCCGCACGGGCACAGGGCGCCTGGGAATGCTATGGACAAGCTGGATCTACGATGTGTATACCCAGGGCGTGGCCTATTCCATGTCAGATACGCTCGATGGCCCATGGGTACAGGAAAAAGACCCGATAACACCTCCGAACCATGGTCACGGAATGCTGTTCAAGACTTTTGACGGCGACTGGATGATGTCAGTCCACAGCCATGAGGTAATCAATGGAAAATATCACAGGGTTCCTACACTTTTCCAGGTCGATATCTCCGGAGACAAGCTTATATTAGGTGAAAAGGTTTTGTAATACCAATGCCTCATTTTCGATCAATCACGTATATCAGACTAATAAATGAAAAAAAACATAATATCGATTTTTTTCTTGCTTTGGACTATGTTTTTTTCGGTTCATGCGGAAAATATTAACGACAGTACAGCCTATCTGTTCGTGTTCCATCAAGACCCTACGAGCAGCCTATATATGGCCACAAGCCGCGACGGATACACGTTCACGGCCCTGAACCACGGTCGGCCTGTCATGGCTGGCGATACCCTTGCCACACAGCACGGCATCCGCGACCCGCATATATACCGTGGACCTGACGGTGCCTTCTATCTTTCAGGTTTCAAGAGGGATTTCTTTGAGATTTTCGGTCGCACACCACATCAATGGATTGTGGACAAGCGTCTTGAATATGCAAAGGAACTTATCGAGAGTAACGCTTATACCCTTTCTGAGGTCTATCTTAAATCCGGGTTTAAAAATCCGACCCATTTCTCCACAATTTTCAGGAAACGCTATGGAATGACTCCGTCGGAAGCTTTTCCAAAATAAGATTCACCCCGGGCAATTCCTAACGACATACCCCCCCGACATCACAGCCGGGGGGTATGTCTGTTATGTATGACTATGAATAGTGTGGCACCCATCGGATATCCAAATTTGCTTATCGGTCAGTTTCATTTTCCATTCCAAGTCTATTTCCCATTTTATCAATCCAATACCAGCTGTCGCTTACCCAATAATGATATTCTCCATCGCTGCCTTCCACTTCTTCGAGGTGTCCGCTGTCTGTCACTTTTGCACGGCCGTTCTTAAACGGGAATCCGAAAGCGAAACGCGGTGATATAATCACAGCATTGTTTACAGTGGCATAGCCTACTTTTCCATCTTTATCGACAATTCTATAGCGACCATCCGACACATAATCATCGCCATTATCATATTGATATGGTTTGAACCCAGATTTTGCAACTGATGGATAATGCCCGGCAGTGGTGACTACAAGCATTTTCTTTGCCTTTCCGCAGGATGTAAGCAATAGTTTTTCCGAATCAATCGCGACAGCATCAATTACACTGTCTACCAAAAGTGTGTTAGACGCATATTTTATCGCTCCTGTTTTTCCAACCAGTCGTCCGGGGTATTCTTCTATAATACCCCTATCCTCACCATCAACGATAACATGGATTGATGTCGGTTTAGTTCTGACTCGACACAAGCCGTTAATCCGTATATTATTTTTGCAGAGAGTTGAGTCAATAAGTTCTACTTTCTCAATATCGTGTTCCTGCAACACCGGCATCGCTTCACATATCAATGTCTCCAATGAAACATCACCGAATGGTGACTGACACCATATATCCGGATAATCAACATCCGCTATTGAATCATCTACAATCCATAAAGGATTTTTCCATCCTCCATCATCTTCCATTTCAATAAGCATGTTTTCCTTGGCGATAGCAACTGTATCCTTGCACCCGACTGATCGGACTCTCAATAGCTTATTCTCGGGGACGATTGCAGTAAACTTACCGTCAACATCGGCTATGGCTACTATGTTGTCGTTCCTATCAGCAAACATGGTTTTGACAGACGCAGCGATCATCGGCTCTCCGTCATACATCACTACCACACGCCCTCGCACATGGATTCTCTGTGCGTAGACGCTTATGCACATGATCAGCAAAATGCTAACAATTATATATTTTGTTTTTGTCAGTTTCATGTCAAAAGTTTTATTGGGCTATTAAAATCAGAATCACCGCGATGACGAGGAAACCGAGGCGACACAATCATTCAGCACCGACAGGTCAATCCTCGTCATAAAGTCATTAAGCTGCGCCATATCTTTGAGTGTTACTCGTCAAAATCTACGTATTTTTCAAACTGCGTAAAATGCAACTTATAATGAATGATTGATTATCTCCCAATGACCGCCTCGGTCCGCGCCAACACGTCGGATTACCCCTTTATCTTTTAGTTTTTTTAGTTGCAATTTAATTGCATCCGGCGTTACAGCGCACTCAATCGCCATTTCGTTCCTTGTTATATATGGATTGAGCGCTATCAAATCCAAAAT
>ERZ836877.3230-NODE-3230-length-18874-cov-4.327276_pt1 | contig 18874 bp, 8 predicted proteins | sample MGYA00519469_ERZ836877 | MGnify/ENA primary metagenome ERZ836877 (study PRJEB31850, sample SAMEA3708809) | human gut metagenome | biome: human gut; feature: human-associated habitat; material: faeces | place: China | collected 2014 ... | reverse complement strand
TTTTCCGCATCTACCGGAATGACACAGGTACTCTGGGTATCAAAAGTTGTTTTGGAGGTATCTCCGACGCACGGATCTCCCATCCGTTTCCATGGTCCTAACGGGCTGTCTGCAACAGAGTATGCTGCCTGGTTTGGTGCCCATCCGGTACAGCCGGAAGTGATCAGATAATATTTTCCACGATACTTGAACATCGCCGGACCTTCTCTGGAATCGGTACTGCTGATGCAAAAGTCCTCTCCCAGTTTCATCTCGGAAGCGTCTTTTGCAAGTCCTGTGTATTCATCGTTCAGTTTTGCGATATACATAACCGCATTACCTTCGGAAGAGTACATTACATATGCAGTTCCATCATCATCTTTAAACAAGTTCATGTCACGGACATGTCCGCTTACGGAATCAAATCCATGGTTGCTGTAATCTCCGGTAAGCATATAACTTCCCAGCAGTCTGTATGGTCCGTTGACCGAATCAGCGATCGCGATACCTGCTTTTGCTTTTGCATAGTTGGAACCGCTTCCGCTTGCATACGGACTTGTTCCGTCTGCATGGAACCAGATCACATATTTTCCTGTTTTCTCGTTATACAGCATCTTTGGACGTTCCATGACGCAACCTTCTGCCCACAGGTCCACATAGATATCTTTCTTCTCTGCTTCTGTCAGATCTCCGTACAGATTCTTGAAGTAATCATCTGTCTCGAACTGTTCGTAGTTGTCCATGGTTCTTAAGACAACGCCTTCGTCTTTCCAGTTGTAGAGATCTTTGGAAGAATACAGATGAACACCCGGCATCGGACGGTATCCGTTGGTACGGTCCTCACCCAGCCAGTAATAGGTATCACCGATCTTCTGTACCTGACCACCGTGAGCCTGAATGGCTTCGCCATTGTCATCATAGATTCTGGCTGCATCGGTTCCGGTGATGGATGTATAAGTTTCAATATGAGTTTCTACCAGTGCATCAAAGGCAGTCTCGATGGCTTCTTTTGCAGCTTTGATCGCATCGGTATCGGCAGATTTTTCATCTACCAGTTTCTGTGCATCTGCAATCGCCTGATCAAATGCTTCTTTGGTTACTTTCTTATAGGTTTTTCCCTCTGTTTTTTCTGTGTAATTTTTGATTACATTTGCCAGAACTTCCAGCTGATCTGCTTCACCGGTTTCTGTTTTTACCACGATGTAATTCAGAACCGGGTCATCGCTTGTGGAAGATCTGCTTGTACTCTGTACAAAGACATTCAGAGTTCCGTCGGTTACCGTTACTTCATATTCTTTTTCGAAATCTTTGGCGGTAAGTCCGGACTCTACTTTCTGTCCTTCCAGAATGATATCTTCTTTTTTGGTTCCCCACTTGCTCCACGGGTTATCGATACCTACGGTAACTTTGTAATCACCTTCCGGTACTTCAAACTGATATTCGATTCCGGATTTTCCTGCTTCATAGGTGATCTTATCTGACTGATAACGGTAAGACCCTTTCAGTGTGGTATCTCCGCCGCGGGCTGTTGCAGAGTAAGTTGCATCCTCTACATATCCCCAGTTATATCCTGTGGAAGCATCTGTATCATATGCCTGATCCACATTTCCCTGATATAAACCACGTTTGGATCCTGACGGTGTTACGGATGTGTCAGAAGATCCGCAGTTTGCCAGATAGATCACGCCGTCATTTGCGGCAATTTCCGCATCTGTAAAAGTCTTTTTCTCTACAGATGCTTCCTGTGTTTCCACAGAATTTTCCTCTGTCTGCACCGCTGTTTCCGGTGCAACGGTTTCTTCCGGTGCTGCTTCTGCAGCAGGGGAACTTTCCCCTGCTGTCTCAGAAACAACTTCCTGATTCTGCGTTTGCAGATCCGGCAGATATTCTCCACCGGCTTCTGCTGCAAATGCTGAAACGGACTGTGCCACCATAGCGGCACTTAAAAATCCGGCAAAAATCGCTTTTTTACTGCGTGTCATTTTGCTCTTTTTCATACTTTACCTACCTTTCTTTATTTTTCAAGGCTTCCTTTTTTTCTCCAAGCAAGCACTGCAACCAGCATTGCTGCCAGCATTACACCGGCTGTAGCTGCGATCGGTGTACGGTCTGCTGTTTTTGCTGCATTGGATGTTTTTGTGCCTGTTCCGTTCTGTGAACTTCCCGGCTTGGTTGTAGTTCCCTGGCTGTTGCCCGATGTCTGTGTGCTCTTTGTCACCAGACCCTTAACTGCATCATTCAGATTGCTGTATGCTTTGCTGACTTCTTCCTGGGTCGGTGCTTCTGCTTCCAGAACGTTCTTTGTAGCTTCGAGAGCTGTGGTAAATGCTTTGTAACTTGCATCGGTGTAATTACCCTGTTTCATATCCTTGTACTGTTCATACAGTTTGGACAGGTTTGTTTTATCTACCGGTGTGGATGGTGTTGGTGTTGGTGTCGGTTCCGGATCAACAGCCTTCTCTGTCAGTCCGGCAACAGCTGCTTTCAGTGCTTCTGCTGCTGCCTGTACCATTTTCTCGGTTGCATCCTCGTTATCCAGCACTGCCTTTGCACTTTCCAGTGCGGTTTCAAAAACTTTCCAGCTTTCATCTGTGTAGTTGCCCTGCTCTTTTCCGCTGTTTGCATCATACAGTTTCTGCAGTTCGCTCTTATCTACAGGTACTGGTTCCGGCTCTTTCTCTGTCAGTCCTTTGACTGCTTCTTCCAGAGCGGTGGTTGCTGCTGCTACCTGTTCTTCGGTTGCTGCTTCGTTGTCCAGTACTGCTTTCGCTGCTTCTAATGCTGTGGTAAAGGACTTCCAGCTTTCGTCTGTGTAGTTACCCTGTTCTTTTCCACTGTTTGCATCGTACAGTTTCTGCAGTTCGCTCTTATCTACAGGTACTGGTTCCGGTTCTTTCTCTGTCAGTCCCTTGATTGCTTCCTCCAGAGCTGTGGTTGCTGTTGCTACCTGTTCTTCGGTTGCATCTTCGTTATCCAGCACTGCTTTCGCTGCCTCTAACGCTGCGGTAAAGGACTTCCAGCTTTCGTCTGTGTAGTTGCCCTGTTCTTTTCCGCTGTTTGCATCGTACAGATTCTGCAGTTCACTCTTATCTACAGGTTCTGGTTCCGGTGCTTCCTGACCGCTTACGCTGATCCAGCTTACGATCGGATCATCGCTTGCAGCTTTCTTGATGGTGATGGTTACCACTGCCTTTTTCTCCAGTGTAATGGTTCCCTGTGCATAAGACTCTGCACTCTTAACCGCATCGAAATCACACAATTTGATTTCGTTTTCTCCGTTTACGCTGTAATATACATCCATTTCACGGTTCATGTTCCACCATCCGGTGTTTCCAAGCATTACGGTATGCTCTCCTGCCGGAAGTGTGAACCGGTAAGTGATGTTTTTATTGGAACGTGCCCACCATCCGCCGGTGTACGGGTTGCTTACGCTGGACTGGCTGAATCCTTTGATATCTCCGGAATCGCCTACCACGCTGGTGTAACCCCAGGTATTATCATCGGTTTTTGCCTGATCTGCTGCATCTGCATTCTTCAGTCCCGGTACGGCTGCTTTTACTTTTTCCCAGGTGGAAGATCCTGTGTTATTACAGTCAACCATGTATTCCAGATCTTTTGGCAGCAGCTGAACTTCTGCTGTTGCTGTCTTTCCGTTTGCTGTTGTTCCTGTTACTGTTACATAGCTGTATGGATTTCCTTCAAAGCTTACGCCGTCCAGATTCCAGGTAACTGCTGTCTCTGCACCACCAACGGTTACAGTTTCCGGCAGTACCGGTGTTCCGTCGATCGCATAGGTATCTACTTTGTCCGGTGTTCCGTATGCTGCCATAACAGCCTGATACTCTGCTTTTGTGATACGGATCGGTGTGCCATGTCTTGCTCTTGACGGCATCTTATAAGTTCCGGCTTCCGGTTTTGTAAATACGCCGCTTTCCAGATCTGTGGTCAGTAACGGATAGTATCCGCCGCCGCCAAAATCATCTACCAGCAGGCACCAGGTATTTGTATCTGCATCATCGCTGTTCAGCTTGAAGATGGTCGGTCCCTCTACATACTGATTGCCATTCAGGCTTTCTGATGCAATCTGTGCGTAGGTTCCAAGTACCTGATTACTCTTCTCTAAGAAAATAGTTTTTGTCTTTGCACCAAGTGAGTTGGTGGAACCACCCTCATTCTTGGTGAAACGGTAGTACGTTCCGTTTTCTTCGATCATGGTTGTATCGATGCTGGACTGATCGTAATCGATCCACAGCTGTGGTTCTGTGAAGCTGTAGAAATCACGGGTCTTTGCATAATACAGTCTCTGTTTGGTATCTTTGTTCGGTGTTCTGGATGCCCAGTATACAACATATTCTCCGGTCTGCGGATCATAGGTCGCTTCCGGTGCCCAGGTGCATCCTGCTTCGATTTTGGCAGATACTTCTACCATTCTCTGTTCGGACCAGTTTACAAGGTCTGTGGATTCCCAGATCATCAGGCTCTGGCTTCCACTGTTCTGTGCTGCATCCCATCCGTTTCCGCCATTGATCTTCAGGTCTGTGGCGATCAGATAGAATTTATCTCCTTCCGGTGAACGGATGATAAACGGATCACGGACACCTTTTTCTCCCATGGTGGAAGTAAGGATCGGATTGTTATCATTCAGATCAGACCAGTTCAGACCATCCTGGCTGGATGCGAAGTAGATCTGTTCTCCATCGGAATATCCTTCGCCTGCAAAGTATGCGAAGAAGTAATCGGTGTAATCGTCATCCTGGATAGCTGCTGCTTTCGCTTTTACCTGAATAACGATTTCTTTTGTAAGGGTTTCTCCTTTATAGGAGAGGGTTGCTGTCATGGTTACGGTTGTATCTTCCTGCGGTCTTGTTACCGTACCTGCAGGTGTCGGATCGTATCCTTCATTTTCATGAGATGCCACATCCACAATTTCCGGATGATCGGTTGCCCAGGTGATGGTCACACCGCTTTCTGTGGTTTCCGGAAGGGTAATGTTTCCGCGTACATCATCTTTGTTTGGAATATCCAGTTCATCATATGCTTTCTGCAGCGTGGAGCCGATATTTTCTCCCGGTGCTTTTACAGCAAATTCTGCGCTCTTTCCGTCTCCGTAAGAAACAGTGATTGTCACATTGACATCTTCTGCCGGAGGTGTTACTTTTCCGTTCTGAGCGATTGCATCGTTTTCCGGAACGTTCCATGTCAGATCATATCCGTCCATAGTGGTCGGGAATGCAAGATCTGTAACAACTTCATCTGTAGAGGAATTGCCATTTAACATTGCTGTCTGGATATCTGCCAGAAGCATGTTTGTTTTTTCTGTCTCATCCGGAGTTTCTGCCTGTACCTGGTCAGCAGTCAGTGCAGTATTCCAGATTCTGATATCAGATACATTTGCTTTCAGAAGCGGATCTCCGTTATATAAGGATTTTCCGATATATCCCAGTTCTCCTTCTGACGGCATAGCGTCTGTGACATCTTTGCCATGTGTTTTCTCGGATACCAGTACGCCATCCATATACATGGACAGTTTGGTTCCATCAGAGGTTATGGTTACGGTTGTATAACCTGCACCCGGTTTTTCTGCCGGTGCATCCATTCTTACTTCACCATTGGAGCTGATTGCTGCCAGAACGTTTCCTTTATAGTTGTTCTGGTCGGAGTTTACACCGACGAACACATAATGATCTACGTTCGGCCAGCTTGCTACGGTACGTCCGAAGCACCACAGCCAGTGGTTTGCCTGTGTCTGTGTACTAAAGGTTGCCTGAACAGTAAACTGTCCGTCTGCACCTACCAGTCCTGCCGGGATATCTGCATATCCTTCTTTGTTAAAGTGAAGAACGCTTTCCTCTCCGTAAGTAGCAACGCTTGCTTCTGTAATATCATGAAGGGTTGCATCGTTTCCTTTTCCGGATACGTCTGTCAGTTTGCCATCTGCTACGGACATGTCATAATGTGCTGTCAGATTTTTTGTTGTGGTGTGTAACAGACGATATATTTTCAGTTCTGACAGGTTACAGTTACCATTTGCTCCGACTGCGTATTTGATGTATCTGCAGGTCGGTGCTTCATTTACATTAAAGTCTGTGTAATATACGATAGTATCTTTTCCCTCGGAAGGAGTCTCTTCGATGGTATATAATTCCGTCCAGTTTTCTCCGTCTTCGGATCCGTAGATGGTTGCTCCCACACAACGACCTGCATAGCCGCTACGAGGTGCATAGGCGATAGCACCGATCTCTGTCATTTCTTCCAAATCCAGTGTTACATAACCATTGCTTACGCCATCAAAGAATGTGCTGTAATTACCATCTACTACATTGGCAGCGATATTGGTTGTGCTGTTGTTCCACGGTGTGCTGCTGCTTACCTGATCTTTCTTTACAGTAACCTGTTCTACTTCCGGAACTTCTTCCTGGGTAGCATCTTTGATTCCGCTTACGCCTTCAATAATATAAGTAGTAATAGAATTTGCTTTCAGGGTAGCTGTGAAGTTTCTGTTTTCTGTATCCGTTACAATGTCATCCTGGCTGCTGACATCTGCCCAGTGTTCTCCACTGTCCAGAGATCCGCTGGTACGGATGGCTGTCACTTTATCACCCATGGTGTTAAATCCGGACAGATCAAATTTCCATGTTTTGTCTGCATCGGAAGTGTTCATTGCTACTACAACAGCTTTGTTTTCATCCGGATCGTATGCAGCAAGTGTGGTTCCTTTGCTGGTTCCGATAATGGTGTAACCCGGACGGATATATCTTGAGAACTGTCCGTATGCGTAATATTTCATACTCAGGGCAATTTCTTCGTTATCATGGTCTGCTGCTGCAAGACCCCAGTATCCGTTGGAAGATTTTGATTTCCATTTACTTTCCAGAGCATCCATGGAAAGGTAGTCATTGTTGCTTCCTTTGTTTACCCATGCCTGTCCGGTTTCGCTGCTGTCTGCATGCATATCAATAGCATTCCACAGGATCCATGCGGAACTTTCCAGTCCGTTTACATCGGTCATCATACGCTGTGCAAGACCAAGTGCTGCGGTCATTTCTCCTGCATTGGTTCCTGCAGTATAAGCACCGTCAACTTCTGACATCCACAGGTTCTTTCCTGCATTCTGTGCAGTTTCTTTTAATCCTTCTCTGTTGGATCCGCTGTATGTATGCGTATCGATTCGGCTGATTACATTCTTTGCTTCATCGGAAAGATTATTATAAGAAGAAATCTGTGTATCAATGCTTGTCTCATCGGTACCGCTGATGATCATGTTGATGCCTTTGTTTTTCAGTTCTTTGTTCAGGGCAACCAGGATTCTTGACTGGGATTCTCCCTGGTCAAAATGGCATCCTTCCTGTTTGTTGCTGTTTGCGCCCCAGTAGTTGGTATATGGCTCATTCATCGGATCAACACTCTGGAAATTGATCACACCTTCGTTGTCCCAGTGTTCGATGACGTCTGCCATGTATGCGGCAAATGCATTTACAGAATCTGCTCTCAGGTTATCTTTGCTGGAATCGGTATTTCCTGAAGAGCATCCGCTTACTGTCATAAAATATGGTGGTGAGTTGGAAAATGCTTCTGCGATAAAGTCCTGTCCGCTGGCTTTTGCTGCCGCTTTCAGTACATTCATCTGATTTTTATCTGCATCCCAGTCATAATTCCATGCATATCCGCAGCTTTCATCTGCTCTTGCAAAATTCTCAGTGTACCAGGACAGGTCATGTTTGGATGTATCTATTTTTGTCACATCCGTTGCATATCCCGGAACACCTGCATCAGAACGTACAATATGTTCTGCATGTTTGAATTCATCAGTATCCGGAACCACGCCTTCGTCACCGGCTTTCACTACTGCCATCTTTACAAAATCCAGTGTCCAGTCAGATTTTCCTGCCACACGGATGGTATTTTCTCCTGCCTGCAGTTTTACGTTGCTGAAAGTTACTGCGAACAGCATGCAGTGGCTTCCGTTGTTGGTTCCTTCTGCGATCAGACTGTTGTTTACCGTAGCTGCATCTGCTACATATTCATCTTCTGCAGCTGCCTGTACAGCAACCTGTGTGATTTCTTCCTGGCTCTCTACAGCCTCTTCGGCAACTTCTGCCTCAGCGTCTGCGGTTTCCTCTACATCCGCAGCCTGTGTATCAGCTTCCTGTGCGTCTTCCTCGTTCTGCACCTCTGCTGCCGGCTGTTCTTCCTGTACCACACTCTGTGCTGTGGTGCTTCCTGCGGTAACTCCCAGTGCAACATCTCTGCTGTTTGTTCCTTCCAGTGTCATCAGGACTTTTACGGTATAAGCACCGCTCTCGTCTACATTTACCTGATATTTCAGGTTGTCACCGGATCCTGCTGTATCGGACAGTTTGTTGATCCATCCGAGTTTGGTAAAGCTTCCTACTTTTTTTCCTTTGGTAAATCCAAAGTCCGCATCCGATTTGGAATAGGTCATATCCGCCATTTTCGAATATGTCTCCGCTTTTCCGCTGCTTCCTGCGTAACTGTAGGTTCCTGCTGTCAGATCATAGAATTTTGCTTTTCCATTGACCGGCACTGTCTCTGTGGTGGTTTCTCCTGTATCATCGCCACCACCTACGTTGTAACGACCGATGTTCATATCCAGTCCCTCCGGACTGAAGAAAAGCTTTGCAGCTTCCTCTGTCAGTTTGTCGCTGTAACCGATTCGGTTTGCCCACCAGCAAAGGGAAGTTCCCCATCCTTCAAATTCGCCAAGACCGTCTCCGTTGGTGTCATTGAAGATGGATGCTTCTGTCGGTTTCAGTTTGACTGTGCTGTCTACACTGGTTGCAGCAGAAACGATCTGTACACCGTCTAACGGCATAGATGTCAGACAGAGTGCAGCAGCTGTGAGGGCAGCCATTTTCTTTTTCAAACCCTTCATTTTCCGTACCTCCTGTTTTTTTGGTATTTTCCAGTTTTTTTCCGGAACTTATGATTTTTGCAATCATACTCGTACCTTATCTTATTGTATAAAAAAAGAACGCTAAAATATATCACATATCTTAGCGTTTCATCACATATCTTAGATTTTTCTTTTTTTATTTTTATGTTTCTGCCGTATTTCCCTCATATTGCCGAATCGTATCTTCGATCCGTCCTTTTACCATCGCCGCAATCTCCGTTGTCTTCATTCCCTGATACTCTTCATACGGGATCGGCTCCAGAAAATGTACCTGTACGGTCAGTTTTTTAATGGAATTGGTATCAAATGACTTATACGAATCGATCAGAGCCACCGGCACGATCGGGCACTGTGCTTTGACGGCACTTTTGAAGCTTCCGCCTTTGAAATCAAGAAGCTGATTTCCTTTCCGGCTTCTGGTTCCCTCGGCAAAGATCAGATAGTTCCGACCCTTTTTCACTTCTTCTGCCACCTGTTTGATCACCTGCAACCCCTGGCGCAGATCGTTACGGTCTAACGGGATGGCTTTCATACAGGCAAATACCTGTTTTAGGAACGGTACATTTGCTACTTCTTTTTTCATCACCACAGAGAACGGACGCGGGCAGACTTCAATGATCGCCAGCACATCATACAGTCCCTGATGGTTGGGGAAAAACATAAATCCATCCTGCTTCGGAATATTCTCCACTCCATACGCATCGATGGTGATGCGACCGCCGATGTTGGCACGGCGGTCGATCATTTTTAATACCTGATATCTTTCTTCTTCGGTGTACTTTTCTACATGGACTGCCGTATAGCACAGTTTAAACCAGCCATACGGGACAAACCAGAGATTGCGTAACACCATTAACAGAATTCGTTTCATTCTTCAGACTCCGTATGTTCCTGTTCTGTCTCTTCCTGTTCGTTTGCCTCTGTATTTTCTTCCGGTTTTTCTTCTTTCTCCCGTACTTTTGCGATACTTGCCACAGAAACTTTCTCATCCAGGTTCATCAGTTTGACACCGGATGTGATTCTTCCCAGGATCGAGATATCGGAGCAGGCGATTCTGATGATGATTCCCTCGGTTGTGATCATCATCACTTCGTTGTCATCATTAACCGCTTTGACACCTACGACATTACCGGTCTTTTCGGTGATCTTATAGCATTTTACCCCTTTTCCGCCACGGTTCTGTACGGAGAATTCGCTCATGGAGGTACGTTTACCCATACCTTTTTCCGATGCGATCAGAAGGTAATCCCCCTGAGAGCACAGCTGCATGCCGATGATTTCATCCCCGTCGCTGAGGTTGATACCACGAACACCCATGGATACTCTTCCGGTGCTTCGTACATCCGTATCTTTGAAGCGGATACACTGACCGTATTTCGTTACCAGAATGATATCTTTTTTGTTATCTGTGAATTTTACTTCGATCAGTTCATCATCATCTTTCAGAGAAATCGCGGCAAGTCCTGTTTTTCTTACATTGGCATAATCCTGAATCGGTGTTTTCTTAACAATACCGCTCTTGGTTGCCATAAACAGATACTGACCCTGGCTGTAATCTTTCAGAGAAAGAACCGCTGTGATCTTCTCACCTGCCTGTAACTGCAGCAGGTTGATGATCGCCGTACCGCGGGCAGTTCTTCCAGCTTCCGGAATCTCATACGCCTTCAGGCGGTATACTTTACCCATATTCGTAAAGAACATCAGATAATGGTGGGTCGTTGTCATCAGCAGTTCATCGATATAATCGTCCTCGATGGTCTGCATACCCTTGATGCCCTTGCCGCCACGGTTCTGGCTGCGGAAATTATCTACGGTCATTCGTTTGATATAACCTAATTTTGTCATGGTGATGACGGTATTTTCATTCGGGATCATATCCTCCATGGAAATATCGAACTCGTCAAATCCGATGGCTGTCTTTCTCTCGTCGCCGTATTTTTCACTGATGGCAAGGATCTCCTCACGGATCACGCGAAGCAGCAGATTTCTGTCTGCCAGGATGGCTTCCAGTCTACGAATACGATCCATCAGTTCTTTGTATTCTGCTTCCAGCTTCTCTCTTTCCAGACCGGTCAGTGTACGCAGACGCATATCTACGATTGCCTGTGCCTGTGCATCGGAAAGTGTAAAGCGTTCCATCAATCTTGCTTTTGCCATCTGGGTGTTTTCCGAACCACGGATGATACGGATGACTTCATCGATGTTATCGAGTGCTTTTAAGAGTCCTTCCAGGATATGGGCACGTTCTCTTGCTTTGTTCAGATCGTACTGGGTTCTTCTGGTCACAACATCTTCCTGATGTGCCAGGTAATGTTTCAGGATCTCCATCAGGTTCATGACTTTCGGCTGGTTGTTGACCAGCGCCAGCATAATCACACCGAAGGTATCCTGTAACTGGGTATGTTTATACAGTTTATTCAACAGCACGTTTGCATTGACATCTCTTCGCAGTTCAATGCAGATACGCATACCCTCCCTGCTCGAGTGGTCGTTTAATGCCGTGATACCGTCGATTTTCTTCTCTTTTACCAGATCTGCGATCTTTTCGATCAGTCTGGCTTTGTTGACCAGATACGGAAGTTCCGTGACAATGATCTGGCTCTTTCCGTTTGGCAGTGTCTCGATATTCGTCACCGCACGGACACGGATCTTGCCGCGGCCTGTCCGGTACGCTTCCTCGATTCCTCTGGTTCCAAGGATCGTTGCTCCGGTCGGAAAGTCCGGTCCCTTGACGATCTTTAATATTTCTTCGATCTCGGTATCCCGGTTCTCTTCCACGATATTGTCAATGATCTTCACCACTGCTGCAATGATCTCTTTTAAGTTATGCGGCGGAATATTCGTCGCCATACCTACCGCGATACCGGAAGTACCGTTTACCAGAAGGTTCGGGTAACGTGCCGGAAGTACGGTCGGCTCTTTTTCTGTCTCATCAAAGTTTGGTGAAAAGTCTACGGTGTTTTTATTGATGTCTGCAAGCATCTCCATGGAAATCTTGCTCAGCCGCGCCTCGGTATATCGCATGGCAGCCGCACCGTCACCATCCACGGAACCGAAGTTTCCGTGACCGTCAACCAGCGGATAACGGGTGGACCACTCCTGTGCCATATTTACCAGGGCACCATAGATAGAACTGTCACCGTGCGGATGATATTTACCCATGGTATCACCGACGATACGGGCACATTTTCTGTGTGGTTTGTCCGGACCGTTGTTCAGCTCGATCATAGAGAACAGCACTCTTCGCTGTACCGGCTTTAATCCGTCCCTGACATCCGGCAGCGCACGGGATGCGATGACACTCATGGCATAATCGATATACGATTCTTCCATTGTCTTTTTCAGATCCACCTCGTGGACCTTGTCAAAAATATTGTCTTCCATCTTTTTCTCCTATTGTTATCTTTTGGATTAAATATCAAGATTTTTAACTTTTAATGCATTTTCCTCTATGAACTCACGACGCGGTTCTACTTTATCTCCCATCAGAGTGGTAAAGGTAAGGTCAAGTTCGGATGAAGTCTCATCGTCCATGGTCACACGAAGAAGGACTCTTCGCTCCGGATCCATGGTGGTCTCCCACAGCTGATCCGCATCCATCTCACCCAGACCTTTGTATCGCTGGATCTTGTTGTTACCGTCTCTTCCGATCTCGGTCAGGATGTTGTCCAGTTCCTTATCGTCGTATGCATACCAGATTTTCTTGTTCTTCTCGATCTTATAAAGCGGCGGCTGTGCCAGATATACATATCCCTGTTTGATCAGTTCCGGCATGAAACGATACAGGAACGTCAGCATCAGGGTGGCGATATGCGCGCCGTCGACATCGGCATCAGTCATGATGATGATCTTGTGATACCGCAGTTTGGAAATATCAAAATCCTCATGGATACCGGTACCAAACGCAGTGATCATAGCTTTGATCTCCGCATTGCCGTAGATTCGATCCAGACGGGCTTTCTCCACGTTCAGGATCTTTCCACGAAGCGGCAGAATTGCCTGGGTTGCACGGCTTCTCGCGGTCTTTGCGGAACCGCCGGCGGAATCTCCCTCTACGATGTAGATCTCGCAGTTTTTCGGATCCTTATCGGTACAGTCTGCCAGTTTTCCAGGTAGGGATAATCCTTCCAGGGCAGATTTTCTTCTGGTCAGATCGCGGGCTTTTCTCGCCGCATCTCTGGCACGCTGTGCCAGTACGGATTTCTCCACGATGGTTTTTGCCACGGACGGATTCTGCTCCAGGAAAATCTCCAGTGTCCGGCTTACCACCGCATCGACCGCACCTCTTGCCTCGCTGTTACCCAGCTTCTGCTTCGTCTGTCCTTCAAACTGCGGCTCCTCGATCTTTACACTGATGATCGCGGTCAGACCTTCACGGATATCTTCTCCTGCCAGTTTTTCATTCTCTTTTAACAGTTTATTTTTCTTCGCATAATCGTTAAAGGTCTTGGTCAGAGCATTACGGAAGCCGACCACATGGGTTCCACCTTCCGGTGTCGTGATATTGTTGACGAATCCATACGTTGTCTCGTTGTAAGAATCGTTATGCTGCATCGCTACTTCCACAGCAACGCCGTCTTTCATTCCCTCACAGTAGATGATCTCCGGGTACAGCGCCTCCTTGCTGCGGTTTAAGTAGGTGACAAATTCTTTGATTCCACCTTCGTAATGGAACTCTTTGACCAGTTCTTTTTCCCCGCGCTCATCCGTCAGACGGATCTTCAGACCTTTTGTCAGGAACGCCATCTCACGGAATCTCTGTTTCAGGGTATCAAAATCAAATATGGTTTCTTCAAAGATCTCTTTATCCGGCAGGAACGATACCATGGTTCCTGTTTTTTCCGGATCACATTCTCCAATGACCTTTAATTTATAAATGGTTTTTCCCCGTTCATATCTCTGACGGTAGACCTTGCCTTCATGGTAGATCGTAACTTCCAGCCACTCGGAAAGTGCATTTACTACAGATGCACCTACACCGTGAAGACCTCCGGATACCTTGTATCCTCCACCGCCAAACTTTCCTCCTGCATGAAGGATGGTGAATACAACTTCCACGGCCGGAATCCCCGCTTTGTGGTTGATTCCCACAGGGATACCCCTTCCGTTATCTATGACGGTAATGGAATTATCTTCCTGAATTTTGACATCGATTACATCACAAAATCCCGCAAGTGCCTCATCCACTGCATTATCTACGATCTCGTAGACCAGATGGTGAAGTCCGCGGATGGATGTACTTCCGATGTACATACCAGGTCTTTTTCTGACCGCTTCCAAACCTTCCAATATCTGGATTTGATCTGCTCCGTATTCTGTACTCATCCTTATCCTCCTAAATTTTTATTTAAAAATCAATTTTCCCTTCGGTCACCCGGAACACCCTGTCAATCGAAAAATTATTCTCGATCAGTTCATCCAGACCGGTACATGTGATCACCGTCTGGATATTGTGGATGCTCTGCAACAGATAATTTTGCCGGTTACTGTCAAGTTCCGACAATACATCATCCAGAAGCAGCACCGGATGATCCTTCGTCACCTTTTCCACCAGGTAGATTTCCGACATTTTCAAAGAAAGAGCTGCCGTGCGCTGCTGTCCCTGGGACCCATACTTTCGAATATCGATCCCGTTGGTCTGTACACAAAAATCGTCTCTGTGAGGACCTACGGACGTCACACGGAAACGAAGATCTTTTTCTCTCGCACTCTGCAGTTTTTCTTCAAATACTTCCTCTTCCACATCCGGTTCATACAACAGCCGGATCTCTTCTTTCTGCCCGGTCAGGTTGCTGTGGATCTGCCGGATGATCTCTCCGAGTTCTTCCATAAACCGCTTTCTCAGAGAAATGATCTTCTTCCCGTAAGAAACCAGCTGCATATCCCACACATCCAGTGTCTCCGTCAGTCCAGGCTGAAAACCGATGTCTTTTAACAGCTTATTGCGCTGATTTAACACCTTATTATAACTCGTCAGCTCCTGTAAGTAAACTTTATTTAACTGACAAAGTTCCAAATCCATAAATCTTCTTCTCTCGGAAGGTCCGTTTTTGATGATATTCAGGTCTTCCGGAGAAAATGCCACCAGATTCACGATACCGAAAAGTTCTGCTGCCTTCCGGATCGGAATCCCGTCGATGGCGATGCCTTTAGCTTTATTTTTTTTCAGATGCATATCGATCTTATGAGATACGCCATCCTTTTTTACCATCATCCGGATATGCGACTCGTCCTGATCAAACCGGATCATCTCTTTATCCTTGCTTCCCCGGTGCGATTTTGTGGTTCCGCAAAGATAGATGGCCTCGAGAACGTTCGTCTTTCCCTGGGCATTGTCTCCGTAGAGAATATTTGTCCCCGGATCCAGAACGATGGACAGATCCTCATAGTTTCGAAAATTTTTCAATTCCAACGATTCAATGTACATACTTTTTATTTTTCAATCCGCAGTTCCTGTCCGTCAAAAGAAACCACATCTCCGTCGTACAATTTGCGTCCCCGTCTTATGTCAACCTCGTTGTTTACCTTTACTAAACCATCCTGGATCACCAGTTTGGCTTCCACGCCGTCTTCCACCAGGTTCGCTGCTTTCAGCGCCTGACCGAGCTTGATATACTCGTCTCTCAGTTTAATTATTTCCATTTTTTCTCACTTTCTTACCGTGCGGTATTAAAATTTACCGGAAGAATCAGGTAAATATAGGATTCTTCTTCGTTTTTGATGAAACAAGGAGCCTTTGGATTGACCAGATAAATAGAAATTTCTTCATCGTCGATGACTTTCAGTGCGTCGATTAGAAACTTCGGGTTGAATCCGATCATAATATCTTTTCCTTCTTTATCGATATCGATCTCTTCATTCATGGAACCCATCTGGGAATTGATGTTCAGCTGCATACCGGTATCATCGATTGTAATAATGATCGGTTTTTTGTCACCTTCTTTTACAAAAAGTGTGGCACGGTCGATACACTCGAGGAATTCCCGCTTGTTGATCTTCACTTTTGTCTCATAATCACTCGAGAGCATCTGGTCGATCCGGAAATATTCGCCTTCGATCAGCCGGGAAACGACTACGGTATCATCAAATTCAAAAACAATATGGTTTTCGGTAAAGAAAATCTTCACCTGATCTTCTACTTCACCCGAAAGGATCTTGCTGATTTCATTCAGTGTCTTTCCAGGAACGACAACCTTTCTTGCAGGGTAATTATCTTTCAGTTCGATCTTACGGATCGCGATTCGATGACCGTCGAGTGAAACTACTTTCAGCATATTGTCCTTGATCTCAAAGAGTTCACCGGTCATCAACTTGTTATTTTCGTTTGCTGCAATTGAGAATATTGTCTGACGAATCACTTCTTTTAATGTAAATTGTGAGATTTCAATACCTTCTGTACGTTCAATAACTGGCAAATAAGCAAAATCATCTCCGGATTTTCCAGGAATTGTGAACTTTGCTTTCTCACAGGTGATCGTAGTATTCAGGTTTGCATCGGTCTGGATGGTTACATCACTGTCCGGAAGTTTACGGATAATATCAGAAAACAGTTTTGCATCCAGGGCAACGATACCTTTTTCTTCTATAATACCTTTCACTTTTGTCTCGATACCCAGTTCCATATCATTAGAAGTGAAGGTGATTTCTGCTGCGGAAGCATCGATCAGGATACATTCTAGGATCGGCATGGTTGTTTTAGACGAGACAGCTTTCAGTGAAATGTTGACGCTCTTTAATAATTCGTTTTTGGCACAGATTAATTTCATAATGTGAATAACTTCCTTCCTTGAACCTGAGGGCTCATGTATAAAAAAATAATAAGAAATCCGTAGTATTCGTAGTAGAGGCTGTGAAAATGTGTAAAAGTGGTGCAAGCCCCGAAAATATAAGGATTTTTCTATGGGATAACTGTGTGCATCCCGTAGAAGGTGCCTGTGTACGGTTTGTGGATGGAAAAATAAGGTTCCGGTTGTCCACAGATTATACACAGCGAATTCACAGACGGAATGTGGATAATTAAAAACTGCTAGAGCAAGCGGCTAATTACCCGGCTGAAGTTTTTTCTTCAGAATCTCGATCGCTTTCTGTGTGGTCTGTGAAGTTTTTAATTCCTGTTCGATCTTGTCGCAGCCATGCATAATGGTAGTGTGATCACGGTTTCCCATACACTGACCGATGGATTTTAACGGAATATTGGCAAGTTCCCGGCAAAGATACATGGCAATCTGGCGAGGATAAACGACTTTACTGTTTCGTTTGGTGCCGATGATGTCCTCCGGTGTGATATCATAGTGCTCCGCAACGGTGTTGATGATATATTCCGGTGTGATGATCTTCTTATCGTTCGGAGAAATGATATCTTTCAGTACCGTTTCTGCCAGTTCCATCGTAACTTCCCGTTTTTCAAGGTTCGCGTAGGCGATAATTTTGTTTAAAGATCCTTCCAGCTCACGGATATTGGACTTAATGTTTTTCGCGATATATTCGATGATAGAATCATCCAGGTTGTAGCCGTCCATTTCTTCTTTTTTCCGGAGGATCGCAACACGCGTCTCGTAGTCAGGAGAGGAGATGTCAGCTAAAAGCCCCCATTCAAAACGGGAACGGATACGGTCTTCGAGGATCTCCATATCTTTCGGCGGTTTATCACTGGAGATAATGATCTGTTTTTTGGCTCCGTGAAGAGCGTTGAAAGTATGGAAAAATTCTTCCTGTGTAGATTCTTTTCCGATGATAAACTGGATATCGTCGATCAGTAAAACATCGATGTTCCGGTACTTTTCGCGGAATTTTGTCATCGCAGTGTTGTTTCCGTTTCGGATCGCCTCGATCAGTTCGTTGGTAAATTCTTCACTGGTGGTGTACAGAATCTTGGTGGAAGGGTTTCTTTCTAATATAAAGTGTGCAACGGAATGCATCAGATGGGTCTTTCCAAGACCAACGCCTCCATATAAAAAGAGGGGATTGTAGATTTCTCCCGGAGATTCTGCCACGGCGAGGGATGCCGCGTGGGCAAATTTGTTGTTGCTTCCGACGACAAACGTATCGAAGGTGTATTTCGGATTCAGGTTTGCCATTTCCATGCTGGTATTATAATTAGTAGAAACGGGGACTTCTTTTTCTACATTTTGTACATCTTCCGGCAGGACGAATCTGATATCATAGTCGGACCCGGTCAGTTCTGAAATCGCAACTTTCAGTGGGAGGGCGTACTTTTTGCTGATATAATTCAGTCCAACCTGCTGGGAAGGAACCAGTATGGTAACTACCTGGTCATCGATGCTGTGAATGGTCAGCGGTTTTAACCAGGTTTTGAAAGAGACGTCCGATAATTCGTGTTCCGTCTTTACTGTTTCCAATATTTCGTCCCATTTTTCGTAAATAATGTTCATGATTTCCTCCATAAGTGCAAGGCAGCTGATAGAACGAGCTACTTTCTCTACCATATCTTATAATAAAATGTGGATTTTAGCAACGACAAAATGTGGATAAGTCGATAAAAAAACGGAGGTAAAATACTTGTCCCGTGGATAAATAAAAGGGCAGCAGGAGTTATACACATCGAAAAATGCGGAAAAACAGGGAATTATGAGAATTGTCCAAAATGTATACACATCATATACACCACTTATCCACAAGTTATCCACATCCGGTGGATAACTTACGTAAACCATGTGTACAGGCTGTGCAAAGATGTGCGTAACCGAAAAAGGGGGGATTCGGTCTGCTATCGGGAGCACGGAAATCGGCGGAGCGCGGATGATCCCGGGAGCCGGATTTTAAGAAAAAAATGAAAAAAATCAGGAAAAAACCGCGATTTGACTTGACTTGCCATTTATTTATGAATATAATTGAAACGATGTTTTCTGACATACATGAAAAGACGATTATAACCGAATAACGGATATTAAAGGAGGTGCCTTAGATATGAAAATGACATTTCAGCCGAAAAAAAGATCCAGAGCTAAAGTTCACGGATTC
>ERZ836877.3220-NODE-3220-length-18915-cov-4.521315_pt1 | contig 18915 bp, 20 predicted proteins | sample MGYA00519469_ERZ836877 | MGnify/ENA primary metagenome ERZ836877 (study PRJEB31850, sample SAMEA3708809) | human gut metagenome | biome: human gut; feature: human-associated habitat; material: faeces | place: China | collected 2014 ... | reverse complement strand
TTTCATCCGCACAAGATCATTCTCTTTGCAAATAGAAAGCTCTTTTTATTTCTTACCATCCTCTTACCGGATAAAACTTGTTGAGATCCGCTCCTCTTTCTCCGGCAGTCCAAACTGCTCTTTTCCAAGAACAATGCTCTTCATCAAAAATGCCATATTTCTCGCAAGGGTTCTCATGGTCTGTCTGCCTTCTCCATCTCCCTCTGCCTCTCCCGGAGTTCTTCCGTGAACGCTGTTCCAGTACTGGCTTGATGCCACCGGCATGCCGGAGATTGTGAAATATTTGTTTAACTCATCAAAGGTCGCAGAGCATCCGCCTCTTCTGGCGCAGACCACACTGGCTCCCACCTTCATGGTCTTGTCAAAATGGCTGCTGTAGAATAACCGGTCCAGGCAGGCGATCAGCGTCGCATTGGCAGAGGCATAGTAAACCGGGCTGGCAACCACTAAGCCATCTGCCTTCTCAAATTTGACTGCCAGTTCATTCACGATATCGTCATACACGCATTTTCCAAGCTTTGCACAGCCATTGCATGCCACACAGCCACGGATCGCCTGACCGCCAATCTGAACTGTTTCCACCTGGATTCCCTGCTCTGCAAATACCCGCTCCATCTCATGAAGAGCCAATGCCGTGTTGCCCTCCGCTCTTGGACTTCCATTGATCATCAGTACTTTTATTGTTTTTTCCATATTTTTCTGGTTCCTTTCTTATTTGAGCATTTCATTGATAATTTTATAGTAACGTTTCCATTTTCCAAAGTCAATTTAGAACTTAAAAAAGAATCCTGCTTGCAGGATTCTCCGCCTGCGGCGGGGCGCTTTAGCGACATGCTTCCACGCTGCCGCAGTGCGATCCTTAGCGGAGCGTTTTTTGTGTCATAGGACGAAGTTTCCTACGACACAAAAAGACTGCCACTATAAAAGCAGCAGTCTTTTCTATATTGGGTTGATTCAGTTTTTTACAAAATTTAGTTTGTACCGATAGACATGGTCTCTGGTAATGTGCTTCCGCCATCGATAACGATCTGGGAACCTGTCAGATAGCTGGACTCGTCGCTTCCTAAGAATGCGAACAGCTCGCCAACCTCGATCGGTTTTGCCAGACGTTTCATTGGAACGCCTACAGCGATATCTGCGATTGCTGCCTCTGGATTCTCTGGGTTGGACTCTAATGCCATCTTCTCAACCATTGGTGTACGTGCGTAACCTAACTGAGAGCAGTTTACACGGATGTTGCGGTCTGCGTACTCAACAGCCAGACACTTGGTCAGACCAACTAATGCAGCCTTAGTCATTGCATATGCAGCCTCACCTGCGTCAGCTACGATATCACCAGTTACGGAAGAAGCGATCACGATGTTGCCACCGCCCTGTTTTAACATGTAAGGGATCACTGCTTTACAGGTATTCCATACACCCTTGATGTTAACATCGATATGGAAATCACGAGTCTTGTCATCCATCTCCTCGAATGGAGCCAGACGGCATACACCTGCGTTACAGCATGCTACGTTGATCTCGCCGAATTTCTCAACGCCCTTTGCTGCTGCTGCATCCATCTGCTCACGATCAGCAACGTTAGCGATCACTGTGATGATCTCTGCGTTATACTCTTTTCTTAATTTCTCAGCAGTCTCCTCAACAGCTGGGGATAAGTCAACCATGATCAGTTTTGCGCCATATTTTGCATATGCGGTAGAGATACCTTCTCCAAGTCCTGCTGCTGCTCCTGTGATTAATGCTACTTTTCCATCCAATTTAGCCATTTTACATTTCTCCTTTACATTGAAATAGTTTATGCCAAGCGGTACTGCCCGCATGGATTTTGAATATGTTGAAACCTAAAACTTCTCCACTCCGTCTGGAGTTTCGATTTCTACCGGATGTTTCTTCCAGTTTACCAGAACCATCCACAGCCACAGCACAACTCCGACACCCAGATAGATTCCAAATGCCTTCCATGAACCGGCGCTCTGTCCCAGTGTACAGAAAAATGCGATCATGATCGCAATCAGCAGAGCCAGGATCCTTGTGATATTGCCGCCCTTTAATTTGTACGGAGATACCCACTGCGGATATTTCTTGCGGATCCGCATGGCTGAGATCATAGTCACTGCATATGCGCAGGCACATCCAAAGCTCATCAGGTTAAAGAAGTCATTCATAAATGTGGTAGCGTTCTGTAAAAGTAAAAAGATCAAAGATATGATCAGCAATAAAATATTCGGAAGCACCGGCTGCTGATGACGGTTTAATTTCGTAAATGCCTTTGGAAGGAAGTTGTTCTCTCCCATGGCATACATCAGACGAACTGTAGACAGCCAGAAGCCTAATAAGCAGGTTCCGATCGCACACAGAATTGCTGCGACTCCGAATATAACTGCAAAAATACTCCAGCCTCCGCCTAACTGCTCCATCATCGTGATGGCCAGGAATCCGTTCACTGCAGCGCCGCCCTCTTCTACCAGAGACTGTACCGGCATACCGCCCAGTCCGAAGAAGAACAGTGCATACACCAGACCACAGGAAACGATCGATCCAAGGATCGCCTTATTGGAATCCTTGATCGGGAAGTCTCCCTCTTCCACCATCTGAGGAACCGTCTCAAATCCAAAGAACGGTGTGATCAACAGTGCCATTCCGATAAACCAGGACGGGATTCCAAACTGGCTTCCCACCTGTGAATAAAAGAAATTCTTAAAGTTATCCAGGCTCCACACGCCAGAGAATAAAAATGCAACCGTTGCCACAATACATCCGCCAATGGCGAAGATCAGCATATAAAGCTGGATCTTACCAGCGATCTCTACATTCTGGAGACTTAAACAACAATATCCAACCAGTGCCACCAGCGCCACACCCTCGATCAGGAAGAAGCTGCTGTTAACATGCAGCACATGGAACATCCACTGGACGATAGCCATGACTGCAGACGGCGGAACCGCGATCCAGGCCGCCATGATCAGCCAGGATGAAAAGAATCCCACATGTCTGTTGATTCCGACGGTGTTGTAGATCAGCTCGCCGCCCGCCTTTGGAAACAGCGGTGCCAGTTCACAATAAACCATTGCGATCGGCAGGATCAGAAGCGTCATCAAAATGAAGCCAAAAAATGTACCTGCCCCGCAGTATTCATAAAAAATCGTATCCCAATATCCGATGAAGGTAAAGATCGCGCCAGCCGCGATTGCATAGACATAGATCAGTCGAAGACTTTTTTTCAGTCCGCTGGGCTCTTTCTCTTTGGATTTTGAATCAGCCATCCTACCTCATTCCCCACTCTCTAAATTATACCACTAAAATCTCTGAATGCCATCTGGAGTTTCGATCTCTACCGGATGTTTCTTCCAGTTCACACATACCATCCACAGCCAGATCACAACACCAACGCCCAGATATACACCAAAGCAGATCCAGGAATCGATTCCCTGACCTAAGGTACAGAAGAATGCGATAGCAACTGCGATCAGCATCGCGAAGATACGGAATGCATCTCCACCCTTAACGGTGTTGCTGCTCTTCCAGTTCGGATGTTTCCGATGGATGCAGACTGCAGAGATCATGGTCAGTGCATATGCACATGCACAGCCAAAGCTCATCAGGTTAAAGAATGCGCTCATGAAATCAGAAGAGTTCTGAAGCACGATAAAGATTAAGGATAATGCCAGCAGGAAGATGTTTGGAAGCATCGGCTGCTGATTCTTATTCACTTTTGCAAATACCTTTGGTAAGAAGTTCTTATTTGCCATGGAGTACAGCATACGCACGGTAGACATCCAGAATCCTAACAGGGAAGCACCCATACCTAACAGACAGGACAGGATTCCTACGATGATCGGCCAGAAGGTCCAGCCTAATACATTCTGCATAGTAGCGATGGTTAAGAAACCGTCCTGTGCATAGTTGGTATACACATCTCTTAAACCGTCCAGACCAGCAACGCAGAAATAGTAGAATACATAAATACATCCACAGGTTAAAATAGAACCACAAATTGCCTTCTTGGAGTTCTTGATCGGGAAGTCACCCTCCTCAACCATCTGAGGTACGGTCTCAAATCCAAAGTAAGGAGTGATCAACAGTGCCATACCGATGATCCATCCTGGAATTCCATTAACAGCGCTCAGACCGGACTCGAAGATATTACCAAAATTGGATAAATGCCAGTGTCCGGAGAACAGTAAAATAAATCCTGTTAAAATTGTAACAGTAATGTTGCAGAACAGCATACCAGCCTGTGCTTTTACTAACAGCTGTACGTTCTGGATACTCATGAAGAAGTACAGAACCAGTAAAACTGCAGCGCAGCCTACCATTGGCCAGGTGCCTAAGTTCAGATTCAGGGTCTTATTTACCCATGTCATAATTGCCATAACAACAGCCGGTGGAACAGAGATCCATGCTGCCATGATCAGCCATGCTGCAAAAAATCCCACATGTTTGTTGATTCCAACCGAGTTGTAGATCAACTCACCACCAGATGTATGAAACAGTGACGCTAATTCACTGTATACCAGTGCGATCGGAAGGATCGCAACCGTCATCAGTGCGAATGCCAGAAACGTTCCGCTTCCGCAATATCCATAGAATACGGAATCCCAATAATTCACGAACGTAAAAATAGAACCCGTGGCAACTGTATAAACAAAAATCAGCTTCAGACTTTTATTTAAACCGCCTTTTTCTTGCTTGTTTTCCATATCAAACAGCTCCTTTTCCCTTGATCTCTTGATCTGCTGAAGCAGTCTGCAGCCTGCCAGCCTGTAACCCATGAAAATCCCTGCAAAACAGGTTAGCGCATCAAAAAAAGTCCAAAAACCCCCCTAAAAAGTTTTTGGACTTCGATGTCACTATAATTACCAGTATACGCCGTTGCATACCGGCTATCATTAAATTTTCAAAATTAAAGAGATATCGCTTTAAGCGTTACCATAATAGCATCCTTTACACTTTTTGTCAAGCGTTTAACAATCTTTTTGCACACCCGATTTACTCGACCGTTTGTGTATATCGCATAAATCCAGACATCATGCAGCCTCCTGCTGCTCCCGCCTCGATCACAAGCGGCAGGCGTTCCATATTGATGCCTCCGATCGCATATACCGGAACCGGACAGGCATGGCAGATCTCCCGGACAAATGCAAGACCTCTGCCCTTTAAGCCCTTTTTACACTCTGTCTCAAAGATTGTTCCCAGGATGATCTGTGTCGCCCCATACTTCACAGCGATCTCCATGTCTTCCATACTGTGACAGGACACGCTGATCTCCTGAAAATATGCTCTGAGATTCCCGCGCACTGACGGTTCCATAGCTGCGAGCGCCGGGATGGAGAGATGGATCTTCCTGCAATCTAAGTGCCGTGCGACAGACACCCTCGAATGCAGAAAACAGCTCACTCCTTCTCTCTGGCACAATTCCAGAAGTCTTTTTGCCAGTTTCTCATAGGCTTCGTCCGTCAGATCCTTTTCTCTTAAGATCACTGCATGCGGGTGCAGAGAGATGACCCGCTCCATCTGTTCGAAAAAATCTCCCTGCACCAGCCCACGGTTCGTGATCACAATCGTATGTGCATAGTCCCTATACATAGATATAATCATTCAGGACCGGCTGAAGACCGCCCTGCTCCATATCGTCATACATCGTCTTGAAGGAACGGGAATCATTGATCTCAAACTGTTCATCTCCGACATCCTCCTCCTGCTTCCCTTCATATTTCTCCTCGTGATCTCCGATGCCAGTAGAAACTCCTGCGGAGACCTTCGTCGCACAGATTTTTGTGATTCCATTTCGGAAATCCGCACTCTCGCGGCTGGATACCGTAATCCCCGCAAATGGAAGGAAGATGCGGTACGCGCAAAGCACCTGGCAGAGTTCCTTCTCTCCAACGTCACGCGGATTGATCTTGTCATTGTTCACGATCGGGCGAAGGCGCGGACAGCTTAAGGACAACTCTGCATGCGGATATTTCCGGTTGATATAATAGACATGCAGCGCTGTTGCAAGTGCATCCTTTCTGAAGTCATCCAGTCCGAGAAGCGCAGAAAATCCTGCTCCTCTCATACCTCCCATCAGAGCGCGCTCCTGGGAATCAAAACGGTACGGCCAGACACGCTTGTGTCCCATCAGATGAAGCGTCTCGTACTTATCCGTGTTGTAGGTCTCCTGGAAGACTGTCACATAGTCCACACCACACTCGTGCAGATACCGGTACTCATCGACATTGACCGGATAGATCTCAATCCCGATATTTTTAAAATACTTTTTGGCGATCTTTACTGCCTCGCCAATATAATGAACATCGGAGTAGGCCCGGCTCTCACCCGTCAACATCAGGATCTCCTCCATACCGGTTTTGGCGATCACCTGCATCTCATGCTCGATCTCCTCGAAACTCAGTTTCTTGCGGCGGATGTTGTTGTAACAGTTAAATCCACAGTAAATGCAGTAGTTCTGACAATAATTGGCGATGTAGAGTGGTGTAAAAATATATACCGTATTTCCAAAATGATTTTTCGTGATCTCCTCCGCTTTTCTCGCCATCTGCTCCAGATATGGTGCTGCTGCAGGAGAGAGAAGAGCTTTAAAATCCTCGATCGAGCAGGACTCATTGGAAAGCGCCCGCTCCACATCGGCAGCTGTGTAGACATCATAATCGTATGCATCCATGGCTTTGAGCACCTTTTCCTTGATATCCGATCCAATGATCTGCATTCCCTTCATATATTCCATATGGTTCGTGCGGAAGGACGGATCCTGCTCCAGTCTGTGCTTGCGCTCTAAGGCGGCAGGCGGCAGCTGATCACTGTCTACAAAATAAACCTGATTTTCTTCATTCATGCTCCTGCTCCCTCCTAGCGTAAAAATCCGGTCAGCGGATCAGATGCACTTCCACCTCTGGCAAGTACTCTTCCCATTCCGGTCAGATATGCTTTTCTTCCTGCCTCGATCGCCAGTTTAAAGGCTGCTGCCATCTCCGGCACATCTCCTGCAGTGGCGATCGCTGTATTGGCCATGATCGCTGCTGCTCCCATTTCCATCGCCTCACACGCCTGAGATGGTTTGCCAATTCCCGCATCCACGATGACCGGCAGATCGATCTCATCGATCAGCACCTGGATCATCGCCTTTGTTGCGAGTCCTTTATTGCTTCCGATCGGCGCTGCAAGCGGCATCACGGCTGCTGCACCTGCATTCTGCAGATCTCTTGCCACATTCAGATCCGGATTCATATACGGCAGTACCACAAAGCCCTCCTTTGCCAGAATCTCTGTCGCCTTGATCGTCTCGTAATTGTCTGGGAACAGGTATTTCGCATCACGCATGATCTCAACCTTCACAAAATCACCGCAACCCATTGCTCTGCTCAGTCTTGCGATCCGGACAGCCTCCTCTGCATTGCGCGCTCCAGATGTGTTTGGAAGCAGTGTCACGCCTTCCGGGATGAAATCGAGGATATTTTCACTCTCCTGGGTGTTCGCGCGTCTCAGTGCCAGTGTGATGATCTCTGCACCGCCCTGCTCTACTGCTGCTTTAATCAGGTTCAGGTTATATTTTCCTGATCCAAGGATAAAACGACTCTTAAATTCTTTTCCGCCTAATACAAATTTATCTTCCATGTTCACTCCTCTTTTCTTCCGTGTTCTCTGTTTGTTACGGTTCACGCGTTGCGCAAACCTCTGTTTTTCTATTCTGCATGATCAGCTGCAGTACCTGGTTGGCTTCATGTGCTGCACATGCCGACACTCTCGGTGCAATCAGTCCGATTCCGTCACCGACATCTGTTTTCTGATCACCGCACACATACAGTCTCTGCATCACCCGCTGTGTCCGGATCTCGTTGATGTCCGCATAACCAGCCATCCCATTGCCCGATATGACTGTGGTCTCCGGACACTTGGACAGGACCTCCCGGACCAGCATTGCCTTCTGATCTGGACGATCAAAGGCTTCACACACGATCGGATAATCTTCAAATAATTCCTTTACATTCTCTGGTGTTACCCTGACACAGACCGGCTCATACACTGCATACGGGTTGATCTGGTATAAAATCTCCAAAAGTGCCTCTGGCTTCGGTTTTCCCAGTTGCGGGATCAGATACATCTGACGGTTCAGATTCGTCACATCCACCACATCAAAATCCACCAACCGCAGTTTTCCGATCCCACTTCTGGCAAGCATCACCGCAATATGGGATCCAAGACCGCCAAGACCAGCCACTGCAACTTTGGCATTTCGCAGTTTTTCCTGCATTTTCTTCGGAAATCTCGCATCAAATGCCCGGTCCAGCTCCTCCTGCGAGATCCGATTTTGCATCTCTCTCTGCATTTCTGTCATCCTGATCAGCCTCCTCCGACAAACCGCAGAACCTCGATCACATCCTCATCCTGAATGACCACCTGAGCGAGCTGCTCTTTCGGAACGATCTCAAGATTGCGCTCCACTACCACACGCTCCGGTTCAAATCCGGCTTCCTGCAGATATGCAAGAAGATTTTGCCCTGCAAGCGCCTTCTCTTCTCCATTTATCTTCACCATGATTTCATGCTCCTTCCTCTGATCTGACACCCGAATCCTGGGACATCGTTTCCCAAAACGCAAAAAAGAATCCTGCTCGCAGAATTCTCCGCCTGCGGCGGGTCGCTTTAGCGACACTCTTCCACTCCGCCGCAGTGCGATCCCGCGGAGCGTTTTTTGTGTCATAGGGCGAAGCTTCCTATGACGCAAAAAAGGCACCGGAAGACATAACGAGTATGTCATCCGGCGCCTGAACGATCCTGTGAAGAGTGGTGCCCCCAATTCACACGTTGATAAACAGTATACAAAATTTTCCGAACATTTGCAAGCCCCTATTGGGATGTTTCTTCCTGATTGCGGAATGAGAACCTCACGCGGGTTCCTCCATGCTCTGAATCGGTAAAAATCTCACCGTGAAGGCTGGATCGGACCAGACTGTTAATCAGGCGAAGGCCGAGACCCGAACTGCTCGTGGACACTTTTTTATTATCAAAGCCGCAGCCATCGTCACGGACAGTCACCCAGGAATATCTTGGCCCCCGCTCGATCTGCATCTGGATCTTTCCTTCCTCCCTGTCAGGAAATGCGTATTTTAAGCTGTTCTGTATCAGCTCATTCACGATCAGCGCCACCGTAGATGCCGTCGTTTCCATCAGCCACACATCATCTCCGGCAATCTGTGTCACGATCCGGCACTCCTCCTGGCTTCGGTTTTCCTGCATATTGTCACAAATTTTCTCCAGCAAAAACTTCAAGCTGACATGGTCGCTTCCTGTGCGGGATAACAGCTCATAGGTCACGTTCATGCTCCGCACATGAGCCGTGATCGTCCTGGCAAATGCCTTTACCCTGGCGTCTTTCGAATGGGCGGATTCTAATCCCACCAGGCTGATGATCGTCTGGAGATTATTCTTCACCCGATGATGGACCTCATGGATCAGGGCCACACGGGAGGCAACCTCATCCTCTAGCTGACGTACCCTGGTCTTATCCCGGTACACCGCCGCAAAGCCATGGCAGATCTCCTCCTCCCAGATGCCACTAAGCGTTGCTTCCAAGATGTGTCCGGCGATCTCCACCTCTTTTTTGATCGTCCCATTCTGTCCCAGGATTTCTGCCCTGCTGGCATCCGTCAGCTGCAGATCTATTACATTCCGTCCCACCAAAGGCATCGAATAACCAGCCTCCTGATACAGCTCCTCCGCCTTGGTGTTGGCAAACACACAGATTCCCTCCTTATCATAGAATAACAGGGCGTCCTGAAGGCAGCTTACCGCCTTACTTAGCTGATTGCGGAACAGACGGGTCTCTCCCTCTTTGTTCTTAATACGGATAGGCTCCGTATCCATCGCCGCATTGGGGTATTCATATGTCAAGGAACCGATCACACGCCCGTCTTTACTCAGGATCGGACTAACCGTATGGCGCACCAGCAGCCGTCCATCATCAATAATACCGATCAGCCCCCTTCCGGAAATACCTTTTTCCAAAGCCCGGTACACCGCCGGTTCATCCTCTTTCTTCTCAATGTCCCCAATGATACTCCGTTTATAGAGGTCACAGTCCGGATGGCGGTACTGGGCCACCACCATGGACTCCCCATTTCTCGTCAACACATTAATATAGGTATCTCCGCTTTCCAGATTCCCCACAAATGGCAGGGAGTGCGCCATCTCCAGCAAAATCCCCATATCCTCATCACTAAGATCCGTAAATCGCCTGACCAGATAAACCATCTGCCTGTCGACATCGTCACGAACCAGCTCCGATTTCAACGTAAACTCCTTTTCCATTGATCACGCCTCACTTTTCATAGGCTTTTAACAGCATTTTTGCCAATTCTGTCATGGAAATCCCCTTATCCATGGACAGATGGCGCAGATAGGCATACGCATCCTGCTCTGACATCTGTCTCTGATCCATGATCATACCCTTAGCCCGGTCCAGATACTTCCGGTCATCCAATGCCTCACGGGTGCGGCTGAATTCCCGCTTCATCTCTTCCCACTGGCGGTAATTATTCAGGGCGATCTTCACTGCCGGCATCAGCGTATCCTCGTCCACCGGTTTTACAATATATCCCATTGCGTCCATGTCCACCGCCTGATCCGCGATCTCCTTGTCCCGGTAAGCCGTCAGGATCATAACAAAGCCTGCCAGCTTATCCTCATGGATCACCCGCGCTGCCTCAAGCCCGGTCATCACCGGCATATTCACATCCATGATCACAAAATCCGGATGCTTCTGCTTGCAGACCGTGATGGCGTCCAGTCCATCCTCTGCCTCTCCCACTACTTCAAATCCGTTATTCTCCAGAATCTCCCGAATATACATCCGGATCAAAACCTCATCATCTGCAATCACTACTTTATACATGCACTTCCCCCAACATCCTTCTAACATAACTGGCCAGTACCGTCCCGGTCAACGCAGCAGGCGCGCAGATCTACTGGGCAGTTTCATTCCAACTTATTCATACAATAACATTGATACTACAGTATATCACATTTCTCCCCGCTTTACAAACCACTATTCACAGGCTATACTTCTTTTATCGTTACTGTTCACGCGTTGCGCAAACAGCAACGGATTTTGCCGATGCTTCGCATTCTAAATCGGCAAAATCTGTTACCACCACTGTATCATACGGCATTTTCAGTTCAGAAAATGCCTACCCGTGTACAGTAATCTTTTATCAAACATTTTATGAAAGGCTGCAGCATAGATATCATGGAAAAACGAAATCTTACAAGAACGAAGATCATCCAGTACCTGTTCCACCATCCGGCCACTTCAAAATCAGAACTGGCCAGAGATCTGGATTTAAGTATGCCTACGGTTCTCTCCCACATCGGAGAGCTGCTGCAGGACGGCATGATCGCGGAGATCGGCGAGTACGCATCCACCGGCGGAAGGAAGGCAAAAAGCATTGGACTCAATCCTTCTTACTGTCAGTCTATGGGGCTGGTCATCACAGCCAATCACCTGGAAATGGTCCTGGTCAACCTGAAATTTGAAATCCAAAGCTCCAGACGGACCCGCCTGAAATTTTCCAGGAATCTGTCTTACTGCGCCGAGGTCTCCAGCCAGGTCCGTCAATTTCTGGCTGATTGTTCCGGTAATATTCCGGTTCTTGGCATCGGTGTCGCCATTCCCGGGATCATCGATCCGCAAAAACAGCTGGTGACGAAATCTCATGCGCTTGACCTCAACAACTACAGCCTCCAGTTTCTGTCACAGGCGCTCCCCCTGCCTGCCTATTTTGAAAATGACGCCAATGCAGCCATGCTGGCAGAAGATCCGCAGAAATATCAGAACGCCGTCTATCTATCCCTTAACCATACATTAGGCGGTGCTTTCTGCATGGACGGAAAAATATTCCGGGGACAGAGCCAGAAAGCCGGAGAATTCGGCCACATGATCCTGATCCCAGGTGGCAAGACCTGCTACTGCGGCAAATCCGGCTGTGCAGATGCCTATTGCGCTGCCAGTGCTTTGACCAATGGCAGCCGCATTTCCCTGGAGGAATTTCTGACGCATCTGTTGTCCAAAGAACCAGACTTTCTCTGTCTCTGGGAGCGATATCTGGATCATCTGGCGGTTCTGGTGTCCAATCTGCGGATGGCTTATGATATGGATATCATTCTTGGTGGAGACGTAGGCGGAATTTTTGCGGAATACCCGGAACAGCTGATGGCACTGTCGGAAAAGCTGATGCTTGATAACCGTTTTGATCCGGACACCTCCTATCTACGCACCTGTTCCTATAAAAAAGAAGCATCCGCCATCGGAGCCGCCAAACACTTTTTCGCAGAAATCTGTTAAGCTCTGCTGGTTTTTGCTGACGAATCCTTTTTGGAATCACCACTTAAGAATCCCGCATGTAACTTTCCATGCTGGATTCTTTTTTATTGACAAATCTGCCTCTTTGCATCATAATAAAGTTACTTACATAAAATATTTTATAAAAGTTATTTTATAAGTTTGAAAGGAGATTCCAACTATGCTTCAGCAGGTAATGACAAAACCAGGAGAGATCATTTTTCAGGAAGTACCTGTCCCGGAAATCGGCGATAACCAGGTGCTTGTAAAGATCATGAAAATCGGTATCTGTGGATCGGATATCCATGTTTACACGGCAAACACCCATTTACCAAATATCCGGTGACACAGGGGCACGAGGTATCCGGCCAGATCGTGAAATGTGGGGCTAACGTGACCGAGTTCCATGAAGGCCAGAAAATCACCATCGAGCCTCAGGTTTACTGTGGGCACTGCTATCCGTGCCGTCATGGCAAATACAACCTCTGCGAAGAGCTGAAGGTTATGGGCTTCCAGACCACAGGAACAGCTTCAGAATATTTCGCCGTGGACGCTTCCAAGGTGACACCGATCCCGGAAGAGATGTCCTATGACGAGGGAGCCATGATCGAACCTCTGGCAGTGGCTGTACATGGGGTAAAACAGATGGGCGATGTGACCGGTATGAATATCGTAGTCATCGGCGCAGGCCCTATCGGCAACCTGGTGGCGCAGACTGCCAAAGGAATGGGCGCCGCCAAGGTCATGATCACTGACGTCAGCGACCTGCGTCTGGAAAAAGCAAAGGAATGCGGCATTGACGTATGCGTGAATACGAAAACTAAGGATTTCGGAGAAGCCATGATCGATGCTTTCGGCCCGGATAAAGCGGATGTGATCTATGACTGCGCCGGCAATAACATCACCATGGGACAGGCCATCAAATACGCCCGCAAAGGCAGCGTCATCGTCCTGGTAGCTGTTTTCGCAGACATGGCTACTGTAGATCTGGCTGTGGCAAACGACCACGAGCTGGACATCAAGAGCACCATGATGTACCGCCACGATGACTATGTGGATGCCATCCGTCTGGTCAATGAAGGCAAAGTCCATCTGCGCCCATTGATCTCCAAGACCTTTGTATTTCAAGATTATCTGAAAGCATATCAATATATTGATAACAACCGTGAAACAACCATGAAAGTATTGATTGATGTGCAGGGAAAGTAAAATTGGTACTCGTGCTGAAAAACTGCACTAACGAAAAACGCCGCAGGATCTATGTTCCAATCCTGCGGCGTTTTCCGTTATACAGTCTCCACATCATCAGCGAATGCGGTTCCTGTCCAAATATTCCTTTACACTTCTACCGTTCCATGAGTCCGTCCCGCTTCCTGAATGGAATCGATCAACCGGATGCTCATAAACGCATCTTTGATATGTACATAATCCTGGGTATTTTCTTCCAGTGCCTTATAAAACTTATCGATCAGCTTGCCATGGCTTGCGCCGTAATAAAACTTAGTTCCCGGCATCTTGGCATCCTCTACCAGACGCTCCCTGGTGCCGTCCTCATTCAGCTTATACAGGATATTCTCAATGATGGCATACTCGGCCTTTTCCATCTGAACAGAGATCTGCACGCTCTCATTCTTATAGTTTGCCACGGTTGCCACAAATAAGCCACGGGCACCATTGGCAAAGTCCAGACTGGCAGTTACGGAATCTTCTACCTCAATCCCATAGTCCAGCACCTGACCAACGGTCGCTCTCAAAGCCTTGATCGGTCCACATAAGAAATACAACAGATCCAGGGTATGGACAGACTGGTTGATCATACAGCCGCCGCCTGCGGTCTCCCATTTACCTCTCCAGGGCTTCACATCATAATAGAACTTCGGTCTTGCCCACGGAACGATCCCCTTGGCTCCGGTTACTTTGCCGTACTCACCGCTGTCAATGATGTCTTTTAACATCTCCACTGATTCATTAAAACGGTTCTGAAGGCAGATTCCCATATGTACGTCCGGGTGTGCCGCCTCAAACTCCACAAATTCCTGTCCCTGTCTGGCATTCAATGCCACCGGCTTCTCACAGAACACGTTGCAGCCCTGCGCTGCGCAGTACTCAGATACCGGCACATGAAGATAATGTGGCAGGCATACATGAACCACATCTGGTTTCTCCTTCTCCACCATCTCCTGATAATCTGTATAAAATGGAACACCCGCCGGAGCGCCCTCTCTCTTGCTCTCATCAATGTCACAGACTGCCGCCAGTGTAATCTCTGGATTCTTTGCAATGGCCGCCAGATGGATTCCTGATATATCTCCCAGTCCGATCACCGCTGCTCTTTTCATGGTAAATACCCTCCCCAAAAATGATGTCATTTATGACTTTCTTGCTATGAGCAAGTTTACCACATTTTTACAGAGAAAACCAGTACCATATCCCATGGAAATCAAATTATTGCGGCTGATCCGCAGGCTTTCAAAACATCAGTCAAAAATTTTTGTAATATCCTGATATCGGTTCATCACACGATAAATCTCTACATACTCGCTGCTTATCTTATAAATAATTACATAATCTTCCCATATCGCATACTTATAATTTGTCCGAAAGCTGACTCGTCTGGAAAGATCTGATCCCATTCCTGGAAACATCTGAAGATTTTCAAATTTGTCATAAATTTCCTTTATGGTCTTTGCAGCATATTCCTCATTGTCTTCAGCAATGTAATCTTTAATGTTCTTCAGATCTTTTACAACTATCGGGTTGATCCGTAGTCTTAACATCTTATTCCCCCATGAGTGTTTTCAGTTCATCCAAATTCAGCCAGCCTTCACCATCTTTCACTGCTTCTTCGGCTTCCTGCAATTTCATCAGAAGTTTTTTCTCTGCACGATCACGCTCATAATCTTCAATATCCATAACTACAAAACGTCCTCTGCCATTTTTAGTCAAATATACCGGTTCTCCTCTGTGACAGTTTTTCAAAACTTCATTATAATTTCTCAAATCAGACACTGGTAAAATATTTGCCATATTTGTTCAACTCCTTCTATTATTTCACATTGCTTCTGTTAATTATATTATACACCATAAATCGTAAAATTCAACGTAATCTTTTACAGCTAGTTAAGAGTGTTCTTTATTACATTAGTGCAATAAAATCATCTCTATCCCAACTCTACTCCCAATCCCACCAAACTCCAGGCACAAAAAAAAGCCCAGAAACCCTTGACTTTACAAGGAATTTCTGAGCAACAAAAAAGCGGGTGATGGGGTGCTAGGCGCCAGTGGCGCCTGTTTAGCACCGACCGAAGCGGAGCGGAGAAGCTAGGCGCCAGTGGCGCCTGTTTAGCACCGACCGGAGCGGAGCGGAGACCGAACCGCAGGTTCGATTCACATCACCTCATAGCCTGATTTTGAGCAACAAAAAAAGCGGGTGATGGGAATCGAACCCACGTATCCAGCTTGGAAGGCTGGTGTTCTACCATTGAACTACACCCGCAAAGTGCCCAGAACCGGAATCGAACCAGTGACACGAGGATTTTCAGTCCTCTGCTCTACCAACTGAGCTACCAAGGCCCGTCATGCTGTCGCTTTCGCAACTTCAGACTTAGATAGTTTACTCTATTTTTTCTTGATTGTCAACCTAATTTTTGTGTGGTAAACTAAGCATATGCTTCGCGCTTTCGGGCGTGAAATCAGGCGGTCGGAGCGGCAAGTGCACAGACCTACTGAATCATTACCTGTCATTAATGAAAGGACTGAACATTTATGAATAAAAAAGAAGTAGCGGAGATCCGCCGCCAGTACGTTCCGGAGCGGTGTACCATTTCCCGGATCTGCGGATGCTATGTGGATGCAGAGAAAAATATCAAAACAACGATGAAAGAGGCATTTCTCTCTCTCCCAGAAGACGATGCGTTTAAATATTTTACCATTTTCAAAAAAACTCTGTCCGGTACTGTGGGACGCAACCTGGTGAATCTGGATTTCCCGCTGGAAGAGGAACATGAGGGCGGCCACCAGGAGTTCTTATTAAAACTGCGCAACAGCAAGTTAAAGGACGACGCACTGGTGGAGGAGTTCTACAACCGGATCATTGACACCTTCCCATTTGGAGAAAATTATTACATCATCCTGATCCATGTTGCCTACGATGTACCTGGAAAAGCAACGGACGGCACCGAGATGTACGACGCTTCCGACAATGTATTTGAATACCTGTTATGCAGTCTCTGTCCAGTGCATCTGTCCAAACCTGGACTTGGTTATAATGAAGCCAAAAACTGCATCGAAAACCGGATTCAGGACTGGATCGTGGACCAGCCAATGAAGGGCTTTTTATTCCCAGCCTTCAATGACCGCTACACCGATATCCACAGTATGCTCTATTACACCAAAAACGCCACCGACTTACAGGAAGATTTCCTGAAAAATATGTTCGGCTGCACCCGTATCCCACTGGACGCTGACAGCCAGAAGGAGACCTTCAACTGCCTGATCGCGGATACCCTGGGAACAGACTGCGATTACAGTGTGGTGAAAAATATCCATGAGATTTTAAATGAAAAGATTGAGGAATTCAAAGACAGCCCGGAGCCATTAGAGCTTGGCAAGCAGGATGTCCGCCGCCTCTTCGAGGACAGCGGTGTACCGGACTCCCGCATGGAAGATTTTGACCAGTGTTATGACGAGGAGGTCGGTGAGCAGACCACGTTCTTAGCTACGAATATCGCAAGCTCCAGAAAATTCAACATCGAGACACCGGATGTAGTGGTAAAAGTCAATCCAGAAGCCGCCGATCTGGTAGAAACGCGGATCATCGACGGACGACAGTGCCTGGTGATCGCGATTAATGAACATGTGGAAGTGAATGGGATTAGTATCGCGGTAGCGCCGGAAGGAGTTGCTGGGACGGAAACAGAGAAATAAATACATCATTTGGGGGGCATAAACATGTGCCCCCTCATTTATACCATAATTTCATTCATAATCGTCTGAATGCTATTGCAAGTATCATCAAAAGATATATCCTTTGCATAATCATACTCACGTCTATATTTCTCCCACCGCCTGTGAAGCGTATCACTTTCACAGATCTTTTCCATAATTTCAGGATACTCTGTCAGAATCATACTGCTGCCTCGCTTCTGAGTCGTTCGTTCCAACGCCTTGCGTAACACCGCTTTGTCGCACTCCGCATAGCGCAGCACATACAAAATATGTATATCATAATAATCTCTTGGACGTGTATTGGCAATATTACGTGACAGAACTGTTTCTAATTTTTCTGCAAACACCGTTTCCATGTTGTAGGCAAAAATACAGATCGTGCGGTCATCAAATAGTAAAGAAAATGTATATTCCACTTCATGAGGCGTTATCATATCCCCGGTTGTGACATCCACTGTCAATGGAACACCTATCGGTGGATAACTTGCTTTCAAAGCAACACGAATACCAGGATAATCATCGTTTTCCCGAATGTCAGAAATACCAACAAGCTCAAACTGCACATCATCAGCAACTATAATCGCACAAATCTCCGTAAACATTGTCTGAATCGCTTCATGTGTCAAGGTGAGCCCTCTAATCGTGGTATCCAGATCCATGGTTGCCCGTGTATCCAATCCCACAATAGCAGAAATCAGGAATCCACCCTTGAGAATGAAATTATTCCTATACGGAGAAAGTGCAATTCGCTCCAATAGCCGTTCCAACATATAATTTTGCATAACAAGCTGCGCTGAAATGTGCTTCTCTGCTGCTTTGTTTTTGATAAACGCCTTTAATTGCATCGGATTTCTGGTTATCATAACAAAACCTCCATGTAACGTAGAACCTTGGGCTTCACACGAAGCCGTTCTGCATACTCCATCAGTTTACCAATATTCTTATCCCTAGCCCCTGCATACCGCTTCATCGCTTCACCAACAATTTGAACATCACTGCCGCTACCGCGCACGATATCACATAACGTCCGTTCCAGATCAAAAACATAAATTGGATTGCCACACGGAGATTTTATTTCAATTTTTCCAAATTCATAGTTATCTGGAACAACCCGTCTCGCTATCAAATTTTCTTGTTTTAAAGACGGCGTATTGTACCCTTTACGAAAAGTCATCGTATATTTCGCAGGCGTGCGGTCTGAATAGCCAAGCAGATATAGCGCAGTATCATGAGAATAGATTCCGCTGGCATATCTGAGCTGTAATAAATAAAAATCATCCTCCCATGCATCACTCCGCACATATAAACCACGTCCAAACTGGTAGATTTCACCTTTCTTGACAAGTTCCTGTAAAACACCGCGATGGATTCCGGCTTCTGTTATCTGCGCTGTAGTAATTATGCCATTCTCCGACTCATTCAACAATTGTTCTAGTTTCTCTTTGTTACCCATGTTCTCACCGCCTATATTGACAATTACACATTATATTTTATAAAAATAATGTGTAATTGTCAATATAGGGCATACAAAAAGGACTGCGGAAACTTCCGCAGTCCTTTTTGTCGCCTGTAAAGCCGTTCTAATATGCCGTAGGCCGGAATCGAACCGGCACGGGAGATTAGTCC
>ERZ836877.3217-NODE-3217-length-18934-cov-4.480322_pt1 | contig 18934 bp, 19 predicted proteins | sample MGYA00519469_ERZ836877 | MGnify/ENA primary metagenome ERZ836877 (study PRJEB31850, sample SAMEA3708809) | human gut metagenome | biome: human gut; feature: human-associated habitat; material: faeces | place: China | collected 2014 ... | reverse complement strand
TACGATCGGCTCATGTAAATCCGTGATAGCTTCCTGTAGAGTGGCGTGGATATTGACTTGCTCTTTTTCAAACATTTCCGCGGCTTCTTCTGTTTTCGTGATTAAGGCAATATCCCGGATCAGATCGGATAATCTCACGACTTGCGAATAGGTGCGTTCAAGGAAAAAACGTTGTTTGTCGGGAGCGATATTCTGTTGTTCCAACAAGGTTTCGATGTAGCCGCGGATACTGCTGACCGGAGTTTTTAATTCGTGTGCGATATTATTGGTCATCTCTTGTTTCAGCAGCCTGTTTTTTTCTGCCGAGGTGACGTTGTTCAAAGTAATTTCGTAACTGTTGTCGTAGAAAATAAGTAACCTCACAGCGAAATGTTTCCCGTTTTTGGCAATTTTTCCTTGCCAGATCGGAATCGATTTGGCCTGAGGATTGACCGGTGTGTTCTTTTGCAGGAAAAATTCGGCTTCTTTGAATTCAGGTGCCTGGAAAATATGATCTACATCAAAGGTAGGTTCGTCTAAAATAGTGTTTACATATTGGATGAAATGGGTGTTGGCATATATCTTTTTGTGATCTGCCGAGAAAATACAAATACCTTCATCGGAATGGTGAAAGTGGCGTAACAGTTTTTCCCTTTCCTGATTGAGCTGATCTTTGCTCTTTTTCAGCATCTTGTAGTTGTCGACGATCTTATGACCGATTTCTCCCAGTTCGGTATCGGGGAAATCGATTTTGTCGTAATCCGGTTGGCTGTGTTCGGCCGTGATGATAAATTCGTTCAGGCCGGATACGGCTTTCCCGAAACGATCTGCCAGATATAACAAAGAAATCAGGGTAGTAAAAAACAAGAGCAGAATGAAATAAGTGAAGATTTCGTCAGCTTTCAGGATATTCTGTACCTGATCGGTATAAGGTAGAGCTACCCGTACGAAATAGTTGTTGAAAAGGCGGGCATCGTAATAATAATCGATACCGGTAGTCTCCGATTTACGAATATTCGTACCGTTGCTTTGGGTTAATGCTTGTGCTATTTCCGGTCGGGACAAGTGATTTTCTACCGTTTCTTCCTCGTCGATATCGTTGTCGTAAAGCACTTTTCCCTGGCGGTCGATAATGCTTACCCGTAATCCTCGGGGGAGTAAGGGAAGCAAATTATTTAACGAATCCAGCCGTTTATCTGCGATCAGACGGTGACTATCGACATAGTTGGCGATGATTTCTGCATAAGCATTGAGACTGGCTTTGAAGTTCTCTGACTTATACATTTTCTCCCTGTTCTGTTGCACTGCAACGATGATGACTGTAAATATGGTAAATACAATCAGAAAATACAGGAAAATCTTCTTTTTATAAGTAAAGTGCATAAAAAAGTAAAAAGTAAAAGGTTAAAGGTAAAAAGCTAAAAAAAGCTATAAGCTAAAGGCTGAAAGCTGAAAATTGTGGACCAGGAGTTGAAGGCTTTTAGCTTAAAGCCTTTAGCCTTTTCAGCATTCCAGGCAGTAACCGTACCCCGAACGGTTGGCGATATGTTTACCGAAAGCTCCGAGTTTTTTTCTGAGCCGGGTGATGTGGACGTCTACCGTTCTTTCCAATACATAGCCGTCTTCTTGCCAGGCTTTGCCCAGAATATCTTCCCGTGAAAAGACCCGGTTGGGAGCTTTGGCCATCATACTGAGTATTTCGAATTCTTTTTTGGTTAAAAGGATCTGCTGCTCATTGAGGTATACGGTCTTGCTGTTGAGGTCCAGAGTGAGTTCTCCGATTTCGATCGTTTTCTTTTTTTCCGGTAGTACGATATTACCGGCCCTTTTCAATACTGCTTTTACCCGGGCGGCAACTTCTTTGATCGAGAAGGGTTTGGCGATATAATCGTCTCCGCCGATACTGAATCCGGTCAACATATCGTTTTCGGTATCCTTAGCGGTCAGGAAGATAATCGGGGTATTCATATGCATTTCTTTGCGGACTTTTTCGGCCATTTTGAATCCGGACATACCTTCCATCATGACATCCAGTAGAATTAGTTCATGTTCATCGGTCAGCAGTTTTAAGGCTTCTTCGGCTGAATTTGCGATGTCTACTGCAAAACCTTCACTTTCCAGATTGAATTGAAGGATTTCACATAAATCTTCTTCATCGTCGACTACTAATATTTTATTCCGTTCCATATATTTTGTCATTCAAAATCGTTCATTATTCTTTTCTCATTTTTTAACCTTCACTTCCTGCCAGTAGCAGGTCTTCGTCCGGTTTCGGCCAATGTTTGATATTCTTTCCTTCGATCAGGTAAATAGCGGCTTCTGCAATATTGGTCGCATTATCTCCGATCCGCTCGATGTTATAGGCCATGCTGTTGATGCATAGGGCATCCGTTACTTCTTGTTGCGATAATATCTTATCGAAACATTGTGTCGGGAGATGCTGGCCGATAAAATGATGCAGTTCGTCGACCTGGTCATCCGTCTCGATCGTTTCTTTCGCTAACTGGATATCCTCACATGTAAAAGCAAATATAGCATTTTGTGTCATACTTTCAGTGAGTGAGAGCATCTTTAGTAAATCCTTTTTATAGGTTGTGAACAGACAGTCGTCGACTGCTATTTTTTTCATGAAATGGGAAACATTCAGAATCAGATCTCCGATCCGTTCGAGATAAGCGGTCATATCGTAGTAAGAGATGATCATCCTCAGATTCGTGGCCCGCGGACTGTAAAGCACGATCATATTGATCACTTCGTTGCGGATTTTGACCTCTATACTGTCGATGATCCGTTCGTTATTGTTGATCTCTGTATATATCTCCTCTTTGTGGTTGTCGTCCATTAATTGCTTGGTCAGATTCAGCTGGCGGATGACAATCTTTGCTAATACCTGAAAATCTTCGGTTATCCGGCTGAATACTTTTTCTTTTAAAGTTGGCATAATAGGAATTATTTTTTTTGGTTTTTTACATCGGTTTATCCGAATTGTCCGGTCAGATATTCTTCGGTCCGTTTATCCCGGGGATTGGTAAACATAATCCGGGTTTTGTCGTATTCGATCAGTTCGCCGAGATACATAAACATCGAATAGTCTGAAATACGGGCAGCTTGCGACATGTTGTGGGTGACGATGATAATGGTAAATTCTTTTTTCAGCTCGAGTAACAATTCTTCGATCCGGTTGGTGGCGATAGGATCGAGGGCGGAGGTCGGCTCGTCCATCAGTAATACTTCCGGTTTTAAGGCCAGGGCCCGTGCAATGCATAGCCGCTGTTGCTGACCTCCTGATAAGAAAGTGCCTTTCTTGAACAGAGCGTCTTTCACTTCATTCCACAGCCCGACGTTGGTCAGACAAGTCTCTACAATTTCTTCTTTTTCTTTTTTCTTCAGGCGGATGCCATTGAGTTTGTAACCGGCGATCACATTATCGAAAATACTCATAGTGGGAAAAGGATTAGGGCGCTGAAATACCATGCCCGCCATACGCCTGACCTCCATGGGGTTCATCTTTAAAATGTTGCGGTTGTCCATCAGAATTTCTCCGCTGATCCTGATGTCCGGATATAATTCGTGCATGCGGTTGATGGCACGCAATAAGGTACTTTTGCCACATCCCGAGGGCCCCATAATGGCTGTGATCCGATTCTTTTTAATATCGGCATTGACATGATTGACGGCATTTTTCCCGGGAGTATAGGAAATACTGACATTTTTAAATTGTAATATCGGATGATCTATTTGCATGATGTAGTAGGACTGTTATAAATTAAATTTTCCATTTCCGGGCGACATTTTTAGCGATGATGTTCATCACCAGAATCAATAGTAATAGAAATAAAGAACAACTCCAGATCATATCGGCCAGGTTCGGGTCGTTATAAAATTCCCAGATGAGCAAGGGGACTGCACTGGTCGGATCCAGAATATCCCAGTTGATCGCTGTACTACCGAGGGCGGTTAGCATCAGGGGGGCTGTTTCGCCCATCACTCTCGACACGGCTAGTAAAGTACCGGTGAACAGTCCGCCGAAAGCTGAGGGAACCAGGACTTTCAGGATAACACTCGTATAGGAGGCTCCTAGCGCAAGACCGGCTTCTTTGAGGCTTGTCGGGAGAAGTTTCAGGGTCTCTTGTGTCGAGCGTATGATTAAGGGTAACATCATAATAGCCAGAGCGACACTACCTGCCAAAGCGGAATAACTACTCAAAGGAACGACAACCCAGGCATAAGCGATGATACCGATGACGATCGACGGCGTGCCTTGCAGGAGGTCGGTCAGAAAACGGATCACATGAGAAAATAAGGTTTTGGGTTTTTCCGATAAGTAAATTCCACCCATAATACCGGTCGGGATTGCGATAACGGAGGCCAGTACCACCATAAGTAATGTGCCTGTGATTCCATTGGCGATTCCTCCGGGAATGATTTCTCCGTTGATTTTCGCTAACATGGCATCCAGGGTACTGGGGGCTGTCTCGGTGAAGAAATTCAGGTTGATCTGTTTGTATCCTTTCCGGACCACTTCCCAGATGATGACTACTAACGGGACGGCCGTTAAAGCAGAGAACAGGCAAACCAGCCAGAAAAATATCCTGTCCTTGGCTTTGCGCCAGCCTGAATGATAAGATGTAATAGGGCGTTGTATCATGTCAGCTTAATTTTTTCATAATCATCTTACCGATGAAATTGATGATAGCGGTGATGAGGAATAGCAATAGACCGATAGCGATCAGGGAACTGAGTTTCAGGCCGTCGGCTTCTCCGAACTGGTTGGCGATGACACTGGCCATCGTGTTGCCGGTAGAAGTGAAAGACGTAGGCAGGATATTGGTATTACCGATCAGCATCGTGACTGCCATCGTCTCTCCCAATGCTCTTCCTAAGGCCAGGATATAACTGGCGAATATTCCGGAACCTGCGACCGGGAAAATCACCCGCCGGATCACATCCAGACGTGTACCTCCCAGGCTGTAGGCCCCTTCTTTCAATTCTTTGGGAACCATAGAGATAAACTCGGCACTCAGTGAAGAGGCATAAGGGATGATCATGACGGCTAATACGACCGCTGCGGTGAATATGCCGAACCCCTGTTCCGACAGCTGTAAATCGACCATGAAGGGGCGGAGGGTATAAAATCCCCACAAACCGTATACAATCGAAGGGATACCGGCCAGCAGGTCGATGACCGAACCGATGATCGTGGCTGCCCGGGTACCCCGGAAATATTCGCCGGTGAATAAAGCCACAGGTAAAGAAAACGGAATACAAAATACCAGGGCTAAAAATGAGGTCATAATGGTTCCCGTGATGAATGCCAAGGCGCCATATTGCTCATTACCGGGCCGGGGATCCCATTCTACGGAAGAAATGAAATGAAAGAATCCGAATTTTTCAAAGGCCGGTACTGCCCCGCTTACGAGGGAATAGACCATTCCCCCACAAATCAGCAGAACCAATAAAGAGCAGAGAAATAACAGCCGTTTGAAAATATAATCACGCATATTATTTTAGGATTGGTTGACCGTTATAAGTGATGGTTTTCAGGATTTGTTTGGCATTTTTCACTGTCGAAGCCGGCAGGGGAGAATAATGTACTTTTGTCGTTATATCCTGGGCTTCCGGATTCGTTAACCAATTCAGCAGCTCCACCGTAGCTTGGGCCAGGGGTTCAGGCCGGTTTTTATAGGCTTGTTCCTGATAAAGGAGAATCCAGGTAAAGCAGCTGATCGGATAGGCATCGGCTACCGGCGAGTCGGTGATCATGGTGCGGGTATCGGCCGGCATTTCGATATCTGCGGCAGCAGAGATGCTTTCGGTTGTGGGGGCTACAAAATTTCCGGCCTTGTTTTGCAGTTTGGCTACCGGTATTTTCAAGGCAAAAGCGTATTCCGAACCGATATAACCGATCGCCCCCGGAGTTTGACTGATTGTCCCGGCTACGCCTGGATTTCCCTTGGCGGCAATACCTACCGGCCATTTCAATGCTTTTCCGGTTCCGATATTTTCTGCCCACGGAGCACTGATCTTTGTCAGGTAATCACTGAAGACATAGGTGGTACCACTACCGTCGGAGCGATATACCGGGCTGACCGCTTTGTCGGGAAGGGTAACTCCCGGATTTACTTGTTGAATACGGGGATCGTTCCAACGGGTGATTTTGCCTAGGAAGATGTCGGCGATCATGTCACCTGTCAATTGCAGCTCTTTTACTTCGGGTAGGTTGTAAGCCATGACGACAGCACCCATACAAGTCGGGATATGTACAACCGGGGCCGGCATTTCCGCCATTTCTGCTTCAGAAAGATAAGCATCGCTGCCTGCAAAATCTACGATCCGGTCTTTCAGGCTGCGTATACCTCCACCGCTGCCGATTCCGCCGTAGGTCACCGATACCCCGGTAGAATCTTTATAGGTTTTAAAAGCCAGATTGTAATAGGGGAGCGGGAAAGTGGCTCCTGCTGCTGTCAGATCTATATTACTTTTGTGGTCCGAGGTCTTCTTCTTTGAATGGCCACAAGCTGCCAGGCTGAGTGCTAATGCGATAATGATTAACTTGTTCATGTCTTTGACGATTAGTTTTTTACAATGCAATATTAATAAGTGGTTGCTACACCAGTGTTACAATATTATTACGATTTTGTTACAGTATTTCGGATAAAATTCCACTTAACCGGATTGTAATCCGGGACGATGGAAGAGCTTACTGTAAATGTACGGATGACTATTGCCGGGGAGCGAAATTTCTTTTTACTTTGTGGCGATATGTTTTTATTGGTAAGTGAACGAAATGGAAGACAAGAAGAAAGAAAAATTGTTTATGCGGGATTTTTTCCGGAAGGCGGGAAAAGCCATTTATGATTATGAGCTGATCGAACCGGGTGATAGAATATTGGTCGGAGTCTCCGGAGGAAAGGATTCTTTGGCTTTATTGGAAGTATTGGCATTGCGGGCCCGTGATCCGAAACAAAATTATATGGTTGTGGCTGCTCATATTGCTGTGGAAAATGTCGCTTACGAAGTCGACGGTGAGTATGTAAGGCAATTTTGTGAACAGCTGGGAGTAGAGTTTATACATCGTACGATTGCTACTGCCGTAAAAGAAGATTCCGGTAAACCGGTCTGTTTTGTGTGTTCGTGGAATCGCCGGAAGACCTTGTTCGGGATTGCGAAAGAATACGGATGTAATAAATTGGCCTTGGGACACCACCGGGACGATGCCATCGAGAGTCTGCTGATGAGTATGATGTTTAACGGTACGATTGCCAGTATGCCACCGAAGTTGGCTATGTTCGATCGTACGTTTACCCTGATCCGTCCTTTTATCTATCTTACCGATGAAGAAACTACCCGGTATGCTGCCTACCGGAATTTTAAAAAACAGAAAAATAATTGTCCTCATTAACGAGCGACGAACCGTCATGCCGTAGCTGAAATTATCCGACAGATGGAAGCTTTATCTCCCCACGTAAAAGGCAACCTCTTTGCGGCGATGAAAAATATCCAATCCGAATACTTACCCTAAGAAAGAGAAAAAGTATAAGATAAAAAAGAGAGAAATCCATCTTTTACCTTATACTTTATACCTTTTACCTTTCCTCCTTTTATTCGATGACCTGTAGTTTGTCTCCGGCCTTTTCGATGATGGTGCGGAGGTACCATTCGGGTAGTTGCGGTTGTTCTACTTTAGGATTTTTTTCGCCCGGGACCGCAGTTTTGATATTACCATCCATATAGCGGCAGAAAAGATAACCGTAGAAATCTCTCCAGGTGTCTACCAGGTGGTTACCGGTATTGCAGGAGAAATCGGTCAGGAATTCTATTGCTGCTGCACGATCTTTGTCGAATAGTGCTTTAGCTCCGGAGTCTATTCCTTCGACAAACGTTTTGTATTGGGATTCCAAAGCCTTTTGTTTTTCCCGGATTTCCGGATGAATAGCATTATAACGGGTATAAGCGAAATTAGTCACCTGATTGAAAACCCAGAAAGCTGCCTGATCGGTGAATTCCATCATGCTGCCGTTGCCGACTGCATAAGCGTGAGGAACACGGGTGGAGCAGGAATACATGGGGAAATACACGGTACTGGCAGCGTCGTCAACACCGAACCAAAGGATACCGCCTACTGCATCCGGCAACCAACTGCGGCTTTGTGATACAAAGGTAAAACCGGTTTGTTGGGTGGCTGTGGCCCGTTCGTGAACATATTCTTTACCATCGACTTCGAAACTCATCGGCCGCCATCTGTAAGGGCATTCGTAGGGACCGGCTCCCGGATCTTTACTCATATCCAGTTCGGTGCCTTCGAGGTGATCACGCATAAAATCCATGACTTCCAGTACATCCACTTTCCGGTTCGGTTTAACCCACAGGGGCATCCGGTTTGTCGCATAGCCTTTACCGTCACGTTCGATTTTCCCTTTGGCATAGTTCCAGTACTGAGCCATATCGGGATTTACAGCATTGAAGAACGCCCATACCCGGATTTCACAGGCACGGGCACCACTGAAATCTACCGGAGCATAAGTATCGGAAAAACTGAAATCGGCATTTTTCCCGCCCTGGGGATAAAGGCCTTTTTGTTTGGCAAAAGAAATCACATCTTTTGCATATACCGTTGTAATTTCTTTATCATAGATTTTTTTCATCTGGTCGGATGAAATGGAAGTTTTTCCTTCCAGGGGGAAGGTGGTGATCCGTGCCTGGTTGGCATGTGCACAAACATAACCGTCGGGGACCATCCGGGCCACCCATACCGCTCCTTTTTCGCCTTCGCCTTTACCGATCATTTCGAGAATCCATACTTCATCAGGATCACTGATGGAGAAAGATTCGCCTGAACTGGCATAACCGTATCGCTCTACCAGATCGGTCATCACGACAATGGCTTCCCGGGCATTTTTAGCGCGTTGCAGGGTGATATAGATCAGACTTCCGTAGTCGATAATAGCTCCCGGCTGACTTTCCAGTTCTTTACGTCCGCCGTATGTCGTTTCACCGATAGCCAATTGATATTCGTTCATATTACCGATTACGTTGTAAGTCTGGGCAGCCTGCGGGATTTTACCCATATATTTACCGGTATCCCATTCATAGATATCCATCATCGTTCCGGCAGGCCAGGTACCGGCAGGCCAATGATAAAGTTCCCCATACAATACGTGAGAGTCGGCCGAATAGGTGATCATCGTCGATCCGTCCTGAGTGGCTCCCCGGGTGAGTAAGAAATTAGTACAAGCAGAAACTTTGATAAAAGTTATCGCTATAAGAAATAAACTAGCACAACAAATTTTGAACATACGATTTAGATTAAGGAAATGTTATAGTTTACGATTTAGATTTTCCGTTTTCCAATGGCCACTACAGCTGTTATGGGCTGTAGCGGTATCGTTTACCGAATCCGGTCGAACGATTTCAGTAAGGTGATATCTTTCACAATTCCCCGGATAGCCAGCCACGTGAAGATCACACCGATCAGTGGAAAGATAAAACTGATATCGGCAAACCATTCGGCATTGAGTTCGTTGCTACGTTGACGCACTTGTAGCCACATCAGGACGATTAACCCCAATTGAAGCACGATATTGACAATACAAAGACGCAATTGCAGAAATAGAGTCGGTTTCACCGTCTTGGATTTTTTGTGATGAATGAAAATAGTGACTACTGCCAATGTGGTAATAAGGGCATTCAGGATCAATGACATCCAGTTCCAGGTGATGAATACACACGGACTTCCGGCCTGTACCACTTTTGTCGTATAAAACGCATAGGTAAAATTATTCGGAACTACAATGGAAGCAACCGGCATAAAAAATAACAGCCCGGTCACAATTGCTGTACAAAGCAAAAAAAGAGATTGAATACGTTGAATCATAATATAAAGTAAAAAATGAAATGCTAAATACTAAAAGCAAAAGGCTTATAGCCTATAGCTTTTAGCTTAATTTTTCCAGGGTATAGCGGATCAGTTTATTCATATAGCTGTGGTAATCGGCGGAGGCATCTCCGTTTATCCGGTTGGCGATGATCAGGCAGATGGTGGCGGCCCGATGCCCCAAAAGGTTACAAAGGCCTGTGATAGCTGCACTTTCCATTTCATAGTTGGTCACTTTGTAGCCTTCGTAGCGGAAAGCGGTGATCCGGTCGTTGATTCCCGGCATGGCTAGCGGCAGACGCAGGACACGTCCTTGCGGGCCGTAAAATCCGACTGCTGTCAGGGTAACTCCTTTGATGGTGTGTTCTTCGTCATACAGGCGGTCTACTAATCCGGGATCGGCATTGACTACATAAGGGCGGGCTGCAGAGGGGGTCCATCGGCAATGCCGGATAAAAGCTTCTTCGAACGGATGGTCGCAAACCGATTCGTTGTTTGCATAAAACCTCAATACCCCGTCGCAGCCGATGCTTTTTTCCGAGATGACAAAAGAATCTACCGGAATGTCGGCTTGTACCGAACCGGAAGTACCGATACGGACGATATTCAGGGTACGGCCGATCGCTTTTATTTCTTTGGTTTTCAAATCGATATGGGCCAGAGCATCCAATTCGTTGATAACGATATCGATATTATCCGGACCGATACCGGTGGAAATCACGGAAAGCCGGTGACCCCGGTAACTGCCGGTGATGGTGTAAAATTCGCGGTTACTTTTTTTCAACTCGATTTGTTGAAAATGGGAGGCGATGGTTTCCACCCGTCCCGGGTCACCGACCAGAATGATATCGTCGGCAAGGTCCTCCGGAAGTAAATGCAGATGGAAAATACTGCCGTCCTCATTGGTAATCAGTTCTGAAGATTTTATAGAGGCCATATTGTTTTTCTTTATGCTTTAAACGCAGTCAAATTTAACGATGTTTGGTTTATTAACCAAATAATCCGGTTCTTTATTCTCCTTGCAGCTTATAGTACCCCCCGTGTTTGTTCTCGATGCTTAGCGCGGGATCTTCACTCAGTTCCTGGCGGCACCACTTTTTAAGAAAGAAAAACGATGTAAATCCCTGAATTTCAAAGAGATTCGGGGATTTTTCTTTTCCAAGAATAGGCAAAATTAGTGGGATTAGAGCAAACTATACGTCCTTATTCAAGGGACTGTTTTCAAAAGCCCGAAATGTTCCACTGCGAGGTATTTACTTCATTCTTTTACAGCACGTTGCACTATTTTACATAACAGGGTTCTCGGTTCGATTTCCTAACTTTGTATCATTAAAAATTGAGCCGTATGGAAAGAAAAAGATTCAGCGTGTTGTTCTTCATCAAGCGTAGCAAACTGTTAAAAAACGGGGAAGCACCCGTGCGTGTGCGTGTCACTTATGACCGCCTATACGTGGAACTTCAACTAAAGCGGAGCGTAAAAGTCCCACTTTGGTCACAGGAAAAAGAGAAATCGACAGGCAAAGACCGCAATTCCGTGGAACTAAACCATTACATTGACGCCCTGCGTGTGAAATTCTATCAGATTTACCAAGACTTGGAACTGGAGGGAAAGATTATCTCCGCACGTGCCATAGTGAACCGCTATCAGGGAAAGGACGAGACTTTCAAGACATTGTATAATGTATTCAAGGAACACAACGACAACTGCCGGAAGCTAATCGGGACGGACTATGCCGACATCACCGTAAGACGTTACGACAATTGCCTTAAATACCTCATGGAACTGGTTAAACGGGATTACAAGGTAGATGATATGTTACTGCGTGAGGTAAACGGGGAACTGGTACGCAAATTCGATTTATACCTAAAGACGGAGAAGCATTGCGCACAGAATACCGTTATCCGGTACATGAAATGTTTTAAGAAAGTGATAAACCTTGCCATTGCCAACGAGTGGCTGACAAAGAACCCGTTTGCCGGAATCAAGTTTCACGAGGTGGAGGTAAACAAACAGTTCCTAAGCCAAGCCGAGATAAACCGGATATGGCAGAAAGAGTTCAGGATTGAACGGCTGGAACTGGTACGGGATGTCTTTATCTTCTGCGTATATACCGGGCTGGCATTCATAGACGTGTATAACTTGCGCCCCGAACACGTTTCAGAGGACAGCAACGGCAACCTGTGGATAGTGAAACCCCGTGAAAAAACAAACAACCTCTGTAACATCCCGCTTTTGAGCATTCCCAAACAGATACTTGAAAAGTATAAGGATAACCCCTACTGCATGGATAAAGGAACTTTGTTGCCCGTTCCCTGCAATCAGAAGATGAACAGCTACCTGAAAGAGATTGCCGACCTGTGCGGTATCAAAAAGAACCTGACCACGCACACAGCCCGGCACAGTTTCGCTTCGGTTATCGCACTGGCTAACAACGTGTCACTGCCGAACGTGGCTAAAATGCTGGGGCATTCATCCACCCGAATGACGCAGCATTATGCGAAAGTATTAGACCAAACGATACTAAGGGATATGCAAGCCGTTGAGAAACAGCTATCCGTATAACCACGAAGAAGCCAGCAACACGGTTTTCAAGAAAACGTGATTGCTGGCTTTCAATCAAACAATATAGAAAACAAGACAGCTATATTTCAATACTTCAATATTTCAAGAAAGCAAGACATCAATAAAACAAGATTTCATGTTTTCAAGATTTCATTTTCTGTAATGTCTTTCCAGCAGGTCTAAAATCTCGCTTTCACGATAGATGATTTTTCCCGGAAGCTGCACGTAGCCCAGCAGCCCCGTGTCCCTGTAATCCTGCAACGTCCGTTTGCTGATGCAAAGCCGCCTGCACACCTCATCACCCGTCAGGTAGTGTTCACCGTTCAATACCGGGCGATAGTTCATTACCACGTACTCCACGTTTTCCAGCACCCTGTCGAGGGAGGAAAACAGTACCAGCGTGGTTTCGGAATCTTTCGTTATCAAATCCATACGCCTACTTTTTAGAATTGTCCCTTACTTGGTCGAGCAGAAAGGCTTCCACGTCCGAAGCCTTGTAGTAAATCTTATTGTTAATCTGCGAATAAGGCAGTTTTCCCGTATCACGGTAAGTCTGCATCGTCCGGGCTGAAACGTTCAGCAAACGGCAAGTCTCGCAGTTATCCAGCCACTTGTCACGCTTCCTGCGTAAAGGCACGCAGAGCGCATCCACACGACCCACAAAATTTTCAAACCTCTGTTTCCATAGTTCAAACGTTTTCTTTTCAATCGTCACTATTTCCATAACCGATATATTTATTCTTGTCAATACTCCGTTTTTCTTCACTGGTGCAAATATATAAGGCTGAATGACAGGTTGTTTCTTCCTGTCCGCAAATGACCTTACGTGTCCGAAAATGTCCACCGCCAACCCAACAACAACACGAAAGAAATGAACCGATAACAAAAAACCTGTTTTTTCTCCACTCCCTAAATAAGTAAGGTAATGAACACAAAGCCGTTTTCCATTTGCCGACATTAATTTGGCGCAGAGCGAAGCAAAGCGATTCCAAACGGCTGACGCTTTGTTTTTTACCGATTTTTCTTATTTTATTTGTGGTGCTAATTCAAAAAACAAGCACCTATGAACAATCCTTTCGAAGAAATTTTCAAGCGGCTGGAGAACATCGAAAAGATGATTGCCCCGGTCATGGGCGCACAGCCCGAAGAACGGCAGGACGGAAAAGAGCCTGTGTTAGTCAAAATATCCGTTGCCAGCGGCATAACCGGGTATTCGGTCAATTACCTGTATCATTTAGCCAGCAAGGGGATGATACCGTGTGTCAAGCGTGGGCGTACCCTGCGTTTCGACATGGAGGAACTCAAAAAGTGGATGCAGCAGCAGTATGTCCCGGCTTCTAACAGACTTCCCGATGAAAAAGAAAAGAAGTGATGAAACACGGCATATCGAGGGCTGGCAGTCTAAGAACGAGCGCATCGAAAGCCTGTTGAACGTCCTGTATGATTTCCGGTTCAACACCGTAAAGAGCCGGACGGAATACCGGGCTGCGGGTTCTTCGGACTTGTACCAGCCCGTTACAAAATTCGCCCTGAACACTTTCAGGCGCAGGCTGGACGCAACGGCTGACATTGCCACCTCGACCGACAACATACGCATGATACTGGAAAGCGACTTCGCAAGAAAGGCTCACCCCATACAGGAGTATTTCAACGCCCTGCCCTTGCTGAATCCTGCCGAACACGGATATATCGGCAAACTCCTGAACACGGTACAGGTAGCCAACCCCGGCAAATGGGAGGAATATTTCACGAAATGGCTTATCGGTGTGGTAGCCAACGCGATGAACGACACAGGGTGTCAGAACCATACCTGTTTGGTGCTGACCGGGGACAGGCAGGGGCAGTTCAAATCGTGGTGGCTGGACAACCTTTGCCCGACACCGCTTAAGAATTACCTGTTTACCGGGAAGATAGACCCGCAGGGCAAAGACATCCTGACACTGATAGCCGAATACCTGTTCATCAACATTGACGACCAGCTAAAGGAACTCAACAAGCAGAACGAGAACGCATTGAAGAACCTTATCACCACCCCGGCGGTGAAGTACCGCAGACCGTATGATATTTACATAGAGGAATACCCCCACCTCGCCAGCTTCATGGCTTCGGTGAACGGCAACGAGTTCCTGACCGACCCGACAGGCAGCAGGCGTTTTTTGCCGTTCGAGGTGCTGCACATAGACAAGCCCACGGCAGAAAGTATTCACATGGATAACGTCTATTCCGAAATTATGTACCTGTACCGTCAGGGCGTGCGCTACTGGTTCAATGATGCGGAGATTGAAGAACTGCACCTGACAAATGCGGAATTTGAGGTACAGACAATCGAGTTTGAGATGCTGACACAATACTTTGAGAAGCCGACAGAGGAGGAAGAAGCCCTGTTCTTCATGACAACGGCACAGGTACTCGCATACCTGCGTAATATATCCCCCGTCCAGCTATCCGAAAAAAGGCTGGGCGAATCATTGCGGAAAATCGGTTTCAAGCGGGTACAGAAGCGCATCAACAACAACCATTATCCGGTATATGGGTACAGGATAAAGCCCGTTCCGGCTTCCCGTACAGGGGATGATTACGGGTAGAACCGGAATGTAGTAGCTTCTACATATTGTTTGATACATACATAACAATTTAATAAACAATAGTTTACCAATTATGTAGTATGAAGTAAGATAGAATCCCAAACTTTTGGAAAATCCGGGAAAAAGAAAAAACGGCAATATAATATATAGGATATATTTATTCCTTTTTTAAAGGATAAATAATTACTATGTTACTACATGTACTACAATCCGTTGAAAAAGAAAAAGATAGATGTAGTAGTGTCCCGTGCTTCTTCTTACTCGCTTCTTGCTTCATTATTACTATCGTTAAATTTAAAAATAAAAATCATGACCTATAAGGAAGCCAACAATATCAGTATCAAAGATTACCTGAACTCTTTTGGAATCCAGCCCGTCACGGAAAAAGGAAGTTACGGGATGTACCGCAGCCCCTTACGGGAGGACAACACGCCGAGTTTCAAGGTGGATTATAACGCCAATCTATGGTGTGACTACGGAACTGGCGAGGGCGGGACGCTCATCGACCTTGTGATGAAGCAGAACGGGTGCAACGCCTACGGTGCTATCTGCCGACTGGAGCAGGACGACACTACCTCTTTTTCCTTTCACGGGAAAGACCTGCCCGAAAGGGACACGAAAAGGCAGGCAGCCAGCCCGATAGAGATACGCAGAATACAGCCGTTACAGAATCCGGCACTCATACGCTATTTGCAGGAAAGGGGGATTTCGCCCGGAACGGCATCCCCATACGTGCAGGAAATGTATTACCGCATCGGTGGCAAGCCTTATTTTGCGCTGGCGTTCAGGAATGATTCAGGAGGTTACGAGCTTCGCAATCCCCGTTTCAAGGGCAGCACATCGAAAGACATCACCCATATAAGGCAGCAGGGAGAGCCGAGAGAGAAATGTTTGGTATTCGAGGGCTTTATGGACTATCTTTCTTTCCTCACACTCCGGATGAAGAACTGTCCGACCATGCCCGACCTTGACAGGCAGGATTATGTCATACTCAACTCTACCGCCAATGTGCCGAAAGCCATTGACGTACTGTTCCCGTATAAACGCATCCACTGCATGCTCGACAATGACGAAGCAGGATTTCGGGCAACACAGGCTATCGCTTTGGAATATTCCTACCGTGTGCGTGACTTCTCGGACAATTACAGGGGTTATTCGGACTTGAACGACTATCTGTGCGGCAGGAAACAGGAACAGAAAAACAGTACCAGCCAAGCGCAGGAAATAAAGCAGGAAACCGGACAACGTGCCACCCCAAAACAGAAAAGGGGCAGAGGCATTTAGTCCGGCAGGATTACCAACGGTAAACGGTATGATTAGGGAGAGCAAGGTTATGTTTCGGTAGACCGAAACACCTTGCTTTGCTTGACAGCAAAGAAAATTTCTCCCGTTGGTCGCAATTTTTAAGATACCACCTAAAAGCAAAAACGTATGACAGGGATAAGGAACAAACCGGGAGGTCGCCCGGCAAAAAGCCGGATAGACAAGCAGAACCGGGTAGTCAGCACGAAACTGACCGAGTTACAGTTCTACGCAATCAGGAAGCGAGCCACCGAAGCCGGGCTGCACGTCAGCGAGTACGTCCGGCAGGCTGTCGTTTCGGCAGAGGTAACGCCCCGGCTGAACAGGCAGGATGCGGACACTATCCGCAAGCTGGCGGGCGAAGCCAACAACATCAACCAGCTGGCGCACCGGGCGAATGCCGGAGGATTCGCACTGGTAGCGGTGGAACTGGTGAAACTCAAGAACAGGATTGTCGAAATCATAAACCAACTGTCGGATGATTGGAAAAATAAAAAAGGGAAGCGGATTTAAAGGCTGCGTGAACTATGTACTCGGCAAGGAACAGGCTGCCTTGCTTCATGCGGAGGGAGTGTTAGCGGAAAGCAATCGGGACATCATACACAGTTTCATTCTGCAAGCCGGGATGAACCCCGACCTGAAAAAGCCTGTCGGACATATTGCGCTAAGCTATTCCCCGGTGGACGCACCCAAGCTGACAGACGGGAAAATGGTACAGCTTGCGCAGGAGTACATGCGTGAAATGAAAATCACCGATACGCAGTACATCATCGTGCGCCACCAAGACCGGGAACATCCGCACGTGCATATCGTGTTCAACCGCATAGACAACAACGGCAAGACCATTTCGGACAGGAACGACATGTACCGTAACGAGCAGGTATGCAAGAAGCTGAAAGCCAAACACGGACTTTATTTCGCTAAAGGCAAGGAGCATGTAAAGCAGCACCGTTTGAGAGAACCGGACAAATCCAAATACGAGATTTACAACGCTGTAAAAAATGAATCCGGGAAGTCCAAGAACTGGCAGCAGTTACAGGAGCGGTTAGCGGAAAAGGGTATTACTATCCAGTTCAAATACAAGGGGCAGACAAGCGAGATACAGGGCATATCCTTTTCCAAAGGCGAATACACGTTCAAAGGTTCGGAGGTAGACCGCAGTTTCAGTTTCTCCAAACTGGACAAATGTTTCGGGGATGCGGGGCTGAACACTGCCGGAAACAATAGGCAGATAGTTTCCGCACCTGTTCAGGAACCAGCACAGACACCGGGCAAAGCCGACAGTCCGCTGCTGACAGGCTTGGGCGGTCTGTTCTCTGCCCCGTCCTCTCCGGCTGATGAAACGCCCGACAATCCCGGTGAAAGAAAAAAGAAGAAAAAGAAACGACACTTAAAATTATAGGAACATGGAAAATAACTTAATTTTGGAGGGGCTTCTCTCTATGGTTACGGAACTGAAAGAACGGCAGGAGAAGCAGGTAACGCCAGCCAGCCGGGAGGAAACGATTAACCGACTGGACGTTATCGAACAGCGCATTTCGGAAATGCAAGGTAAATCCGGCATTACTGAAAACATGGTGCAGGAGATTCTAAACCAAATCGGCAGTATCGGAAAAGGGCAGTCCGAGAACCAAAAACAAGACCTTGAAGATATAAAGGGGCTTATCGTGACCTCGCACCGATATTTCAAGGAGCGGTTAAAGGTGTTGTTCCCGGCTGATGATACACCGACCGGAGAAACAACGCCCGTTTCATGGCATGACAAACTGATATACCGGGTAACTCCCTACCTGAAGCCCAAGTTCTTTCTTCTTTCAGCAGGTTTTATTATCTGTATCACTTCGCTAATCTTGAATATTCGTTTTACGGAACGGATGCAACGGTTACAGGACAACGATATAAAATACCGCTATATCCTGATGAAAGGAAAGGCAGACGGCAGCAGCCTTGATTTGCTGGAAACGAAGTTCAGCCGGGAACGGGACAACGCTTTCATCCGAAGCCTGACCGATTCGGTGAAAGGCTTTGAATACCGCAGCAGGAAACAGGCGGAAGCGTTGGAACGGGCAAGGCTGTTGAACGAACAAGCCGAGCAGCTAAGAGAGCAAGCCGACAAGCTGGGCAAACCATAAACCCAAAGCGAAGCCGGAGCAGAACCGCCCCGGCTTTTTAATTCACTTCTTTTTCTTCGTGCAGTGTTCTTTCTCGAACTGGCGCAACGTGGTGACGCTGAACCGCTCCTTGATGAACTCCCGGACATCGGAAGCCTTGTAGTACACTTTTCCGCTGATTGTGAAGTACGGCAGCGCACCGATAGCCCGGTAGCGTTGCAGGGTCTTGATACTTACTTTGAACAGCAGGCACAAGTCCTGATTATCCAGCAGGTTGTCATCTTCGGGCAGCACCCTGTCGGCATTGCGCAGTACCCGTACATCCTTGCAGAGTTCTTCCAGTTTGGCGTACAGCTTCTGCATCCATACGCTGAAATCGTCATTGTCTATATACATGATTGCTTCATTTTTCTGATTATACATTATGGTCTGTCAATCGATTGATGAAGCAAAGTTCAGAAATCGGGCGCAAAGAAATTACGGGGGAACTAATGGAATCCCCTATAAATAAATCATAAGT
>ERZ836877.3216-NODE-3216-length-18940-cov-3.514165_pt1 | contig 18940 bp, 14 predicted proteins | sample MGYA00519469_ERZ836877 | MGnify/ENA primary metagenome ERZ836877 (study PRJEB31850, sample SAMEA3708809) | human gut metagenome | biome: human gut; feature: human-associated habitat; material: faeces | place: China | collected 2014 ... | reverse complement strand
TACGCGGCTATCAGTAAAATCATCGCCTTGCAGGCGATATGGACCAAGGGCTTCAGCCTTTGGTTCCAATGAGTTGGTTGCGAGGGCTGAAGGCCTCGCTCTATACTGCGGCAGGGCTTCGGCACAAGGGCAAATTTAGCGCAAACGCGGTCGCGCGACCATGCTTCCCTCATAGAGGCGGAAATAACAAAGGCGGCCCGGAGGGGGTCGCCTTTGTTGTTTATTGTCGGGATTGCAAAGAGTTGAAACCTTTGCTTCGGGGTTCTTTATTTTACGATAACTTTGGTGACAGTCTTGCCCTGACGGCGGAGGTAGACGCCGGCGGGGAGGTTGTCAGACGGCATTTCGATGCCCTGGAGGTTGTAGTACTGAACGGGGGCGTTGTTGTCGGTTTCGGCTGTGATGATGTCGTCGACGCCGTCCATCTTACCGCTGACTACGTATTCGGCTTTGGCGGGGGTTGTAGCCTGCTGTGCTGCGCGCGGGAGCGAGAAGGCTCTCATTGATGAGCGGCTTGCTACGTAGAGGTTGCCGGCCGGGTCGAAGGCGGCCTGATAGCTGTTGCTGTCTGAACCGTTACCGCCGAGGACGTCGAATGTGTAGAGCTCGGTGAGCTTGAACTCGGGCGCCCATTCGACTGAGCATACATGCATTGTAGGACCTGCGTCCTGAACGACGAAGAGCGATGCGTCGCTGTTGAGGCCGATGAGACCTACGCTGCCGCTGAGGTCTGTCCAGTCATTGCCTGAGTTGAAGATGATATTGCCTTCAGCGTCGGTGATGATAAATGCGGGGACACCCTTGGTGTTGTTGCCGGAACCACGGACCTGACCGATGGCCATACCCTGTTCACGGGCGACGACGTCGACATTGCCGTTGGCGAGATAACGCGATATTTCTTTGTATGTGTCGGGCTGGGTGGGCTGGAAGTCAATCTGCTCTTTCGTGCCGAGGTCGTAGTAGACGAAGTTGAGCTGATAGTCGGTGGGCCAGTCTTCCTGAAAGCTGATCAGACGGGTTTCGTCGCCAGAGCCGACAACGGCCATGCCTGATGTCGAGCCGCCGATTGTCTTGCCGTCATAGATCCATTCGCCGCTTGATTTCTTGATTGTGCCGGCGAAGAAGTTGCTGCGACCGGCCGAGGGATTGGCGGGATCGAAGAGATAGAGACCGCCGTTGGCGTCGCTCCAGTCGCTGATGAGGAGCTTGCCAGTGGGGAGGACGGCCAGACGCCAGGGTGATGCGCCGACGCTGAGGTCCCACATAGACGGCAGGTAGGGCGAGCCGGCGAGGGGTTCGAGGGCAGCGTTGAAGCCGCAGATCTGACGTACGTCTTTCTGGGCGACGTAGAGGTTGCCGAAGAGGTCGCTCTCGGGGTTGAGATCGAATGCGACGCCGCTTGAGACAATCTCGCTGTCATAGAAGCGTCCTACGGTAGGAACGGCCTCGTTCTCGACGACGACGCGCCAGTTGTAGTTGCCGACGAGTTCTTTGGTGTCGACTGTGACGCTGTTGTCACCCTTTGTGAATGCCTGAGAGGCTGCGACTGTGACGACGCGGTCACCGGCCTTGTTGTCGTCTGTGGCGACGAGTTCGACCGATGCGATGGCGTCGCCGGTGAGTTTGAACGAGAGTTCATAGACGTCGCCGTCTACTTTCTGAGTCAGGCCGTAGGCATACTGGCCGCGGACAATGGGCTGTTCGACTCCGGTTGTGGTCAGGCGGCTTATGAGGTTGCCGCGGACGGTATAGAGATCGATATTGCCGGCTGTGATGATGCCGTCCTGGTCACGGACGACGGTTGTGCGGCCGGCGGCTGCGAACGATGCGTTCCCGACGGCTTCCATGGCTGTGTTGGTTGTCTGGACGGCAGCTGTTTTGTCAAGACCGTCTGTGATGTCATAGAGACGCACACCGGCGTGTTTGCCGTCGGCGTCCATGTCGGCGACAGCCATCATCGAATGGCCGGCGAATTTGAAGTAGCCTTCGCGACCTGCGAAGTTGTCGGCGGCGGCTTTCTCAAGAGTGTAGTCGGCGCCGCTGAACTGCATCGGAGCGACCTTAGAGCTGTTGACGATAAACGAGGCGCTGTTGAGCGGCGAGACAGAAAGGGTGACGTCGTCGCCGAGGGCATCCATGTTCATGTTGTCGCGTGTCTGGTTGACGAAGCGAGTGCCGCCGACCTCACCGTCCATGATGTCGATGACGTTGAGCCAGACTTTACGCTCATAATAAGTAGAGTAAGAGGGCAGATAGATGACGCCTTCGGCCGAGCTGCCCGAGTAGCCGAATGTGAAGCCGGTGACAGCGCGGTAGAAGTTGGCGGTGGCAGTGGTGCCGAACCATTTTGCCGGTTTGCCTGTCGGCAGGCCTGCGTCGTCGTTCTCCCATTTGTAGAAGTTACATTCGCCCATGACTTCACCCGGCTCGACCTGGTCGGCGTTGATGAAGTTGAGCTGTTCGCCCGATGCGACGAGCACACCGTCGGTGGTGACCTGAATGTCACCGATGCGTTTCATAGTGCCTTCGGCGCCTTCGGTGCTGACTTCAGCGAGGACTTCGAGCTTGGTTGCGTCGATGACATAGATGAAGGGCTCTTTGGCGGCGTCGTGGGCGAGGACATAGAGTTTGTCGCCTTTAGAGATGAGACGGCGGACGGTCTTGTCGGCGAGCTGGGCAATCTCTTTGTCGAGAACGGCGGCATTGAAGTTATAAGACGAAGCGGCTCCGATGGCCGGGGTTGTGATTTCGTCGATATAGTCGGCGATAACAACGGCCGGGGGCTCGTAGGCTTCGTTTTCAAGGTAGACACAGGGGAAGAGTGTCTGGGCTGCCTTGACTTCGAACGGGCCGCAATAGATTTCGTCGGTCGGTTTATAGCCTTCGGCAGAGACTTCGATAGTGTATGTGCCGGGTTCGAGCTGACGGAAGACGAAAGCGCCGTTATATTCGTCGTCGGTGACGTATGTGTCGACTACGTTGCCGTCTTTGAGCAGCTTGACGGTAGCGTTGTTGATGGGCAGGAATGCGTCGGGACTCGACGACGGAGCGCTGTAGAACTGATGTTTGAAGCGTTCGTGGAGGTCACGGACGATGCCGTAGATGTCGCCTGTAGATTCCTGGGCCACATTGAGGTAGTCGGCGATGCCGCGGGCATAGGCCTCACCCTCGATGCGGCAGACGTCGGGGTTCATGGCGCGGTGACGGGCAGGCTGATAGGTATGGAAGTAACCTTCGAGCAGAAGGCCCGGCACGTTGTGGCGCAGAACTGCGTAATAGCCTTTGACGACGTTGCCGTTGCCGTGGTCTGTGAGGGCATAGTCGCCGCCCTGGAAGTCGATGTCGTAGTAGAGGGCGGGATTTGTCATCGAGTAGTTAGACCACTGCGAGTGGGTATTGGCGAAGGCATAAGGCCAGATCGTGCGCGAGATGTCGCAAGAGCCGGGAACGCTCTCGGTCTTGTTCTCGCCACGGACGAAGAGTCCGGGGTAGTTGGTCGAAGCGCCTTCATAGTTGGCGTTTGAGTGGACAGAGATGAAGAGGTCGAAGTTGTTAGCCTCGACTTCCATGGCTATTTCGTTGATGTCGCGGCTGTAGCCGTTCTTTACATGGCTCATGACGAGACCCTGGCTCATGTCGCGGGCAGCTCCGTAGCGGAAGGCGATGTCGGCGTTGGTCTTGATGCCGTTGGCGTTTGTGTAGCCGTCGAAGTCTGCGGGGAACGGATTGAGTGTCGGGTCAAATTTGAAACCGTACTCGGCCAGGCGCTGGAGCAGGGCGAGGCCTTTCCATGTGTTTGTGTTTGTCTCGAAGAAACCGCAGGTGTCGAGATATGTCGCGGGGCCGTGTTTGACAGTGCCCATGTGGCGGTCGCCTCCTTCCCAGCCGCCGTGGCCGGGGTTGATATATATGCGGTAGTCCTCGATATTCTTAGCATCAACTGTGGCGGCGGCGCAAGTCAGCGCGGCTGCGGCGAGAATGATATGTCTGAATTTCATGGCTTGGCTTATTTGAGGTTAATGATATAAAATTCGCCCTGCGGAGTGGTGAATCCCACTTTGTTTTTGGCGACACTGGGGAAGACAGCGACGACAGAGTCGGCCGTGAGAGCGACTTTGTCAGAGCCGTCGGCGGCGATGGCCATGATGGCCGATCTGACAGTCACGACGCCGTTGTCATGATCGTCCATGGCGACGATGACATTGTTGTCGAGCCATTTGGGAGCGCGATACATGCCGAGCAGGCGGACATCGCTGCCGTCGAGATTGCAGGTGAATGCACCTGTGCCGACGCCGAAAGCGACGATGCGTTTGCCGTCGGGCGAGAGCGACGGCCACAGATAGCTGTTGCAGCGGTCGCCGAGGGGTGCGATGGCTTCTGTTCTGCCATTGCGGGTGACACAGAGTTTGCCGAGGTCGATTGAGAGCACGGCGCGGGTGACGGGAGTCTTCTGTCCGATAGCTTTAGAGCGCATGCGGCCGTTGTCGACGGCGACAGCTGTCGTGCCGTCGGCGGCGAAGCCCTGCAGACGGCGTGTAGGCTCGACGATGGTCTGAATCTTCTTGGCGCTGACGTCATAAGACTTCAGGGCGACCAGGCGGCGGTGGTTTTTGTCATAGCTGCTTTCGCGGAAGATGACGTTGCGGCTGTCGGCTGTGAAGTCGAGCAGCAGCGGGCTCGCCGTCTTTGAGATCTCTGTGATCTCAGACGTTGCAAAATCAAGTTTAGACAGGCCGACGCCAGACAGCGGAGACACTACGGCATAGCTGCCGTCGGGACTCAGAGCCGCCATGCTCACGTCTGTCCCCGCGGGGAGGGCAACACGTTCAACCGATGCCACCTGCGGGAGCTGACCCCAGCATAAAGCGGCAAAACACATTGCAATTGATGCGCATAAGGTTTTTTTCATGGGTTAAAATATTAAGTTATTAGTAGATGTATGGTTGATTCTTTTTAATCGGTTTAAGGTATTATTCGCGTTCTAAATTTACGATTAAAAATCTTAAAAAATATATTTTTAACAACTTTTAATCGGCAGACATGTCAGTTAAATTTAATTTCACTATCTTTATGACAAAATTATACAGCTATGACACAATCTTCTCCGACACTGCTCACGACCGACATCTCAGAGGCTGACCTCGCTATAATCAAGGATATCTATTTCAGCTCGTTTCCCGAGTCGGAGCGACGTCCGTGGGAGCAGATTGTCTCACCGGGGGCGCCCGGCGAGCCGACGCTATACGGCATCATCTGCGATGGCCGTCTCATCGGCATGGCGACGCTGTGGCACTTCGACCGCTTCGTCTATATCGAGCATCTGGCCGTCAGCAACACGCTGCGCAACAGCGGCTGTGGTACGGCGGCCCTGCAGCGCATCCTCGAGATTGCCGGCGACAGGCCCGTCGTCATCGAGGTCGAGCCGCCGACGGGCGCCGACCCCATGACGGCCAGACGCATAGGTTTCTACCGCCGCAACGGTTTCGAGATTATCGACAGGGGGTATGTCCAGCCTCCATATTCGCCGGGTCTGCCCGAAGTCGGTCTCTATCTGATGTCGACGGCGCCGTTCCCGCCCCATGCCGCAGCCTCAACGCTGCATAGCAGAGTCTATGGTTGTGGACTCGATAAAGCACTTGACGACGTTAAAGAAGGACGTGTCAATCATTATGACAATACCGAGGCTCTGTTCAAATCTTTGAATATTTGACGTAAGCAAGCATAAGTAGGGCCAATAGCATAAGCTCTAAAGTAAGACGACTCTTTCCGTTTCTAATATTTTTGCTATTTTTGCAGTCATGAAAGACAGCGAAAAGGCAAAACTGATTGAACGCATACGCTCTGCGGCGGGACTCGACGACGATGACCGCGCCACTCTTATCGGCATGATCAACGAGCGCCGCTCATACGGCATGGTCTGGGAGATGCAGCCCGAAGACGCCGAAGAGCGCCTGCGCCGTCATCAGCCGGTACTCATCGAGGAGCCTGAGCTGGCGATAAAGTCAGACGCGCCCGACGCTCCCCGGCATATGATCATCGAGGGCGAAAACCTCGAGTCGCTGTCGGCGCTCACGTTTACCCATGCCGGCAAAATCGATATAATCTACATAGACCCGCCTTATAACACAGGCAACAAAGACTTCAGATATAACGACGATTACGTCGACCCCGACAATGACTACCGTCACAGCAAATGGCTGTCGTTCATGAAGCGGCGTCTCAGCCTCGCCAAGCGGTTGCTGTCTGACGACGGGGGCATATTCATATCGATTTCAGACATCGAGTATGCCAACCTCAAGGTCATGTGCGACAGTCAGGAGCTCTTCGGCGAAGGCAGCTATGTCACGACACTCCATGTCGAGATGTCGGCCACACAGGGCATGAAGGTGCGTGCCGCCCAGAACGGCACCATCGTCAAGAACGCCGAGTATATCCTCATCTATGCCAAAGGCGGCCGCAAACAGATTGCCCGCAACCTCCTCTACGACTACCGGCCCGACTACGACGACCATTATAGCATCTACCTCCGCGACGGGCAGCGCAAGAGCGTCCGAGAGATGTTCAGGGCGGCATATCCCGATGTCAGATGGCGCAAGATGACCGACCTGTATTATCAGTCACCCGAATTCAGGCGATTCGTGGCCGAGAATGTCGACTATATCTATGCCGACGATAAAATCACCGGCTTCGACGACATCACGCTCACCAAGGGCGAGATTCGCGAGGTCGAGCGCGACGGCAAGACTTACTATATCTATCACAATGGCAAACGTTTACGTCAGCTTCTGCCGCTGAAAAGCTCATTCGGCCCCTGCGACGACTTCGACCGCAGCCACGGTCTGCGCAAGATACGCGGCGACTGGTGGAAAGACTTCTACAAAGACATGGGCAACGTCTCGAAAGAGGGCGACGTCGTCTTCGAGAACGGCAAAAAGCCCGTGCGACTCATCTACCAGCTGCTTAAAATGGCGTCGCGCCGTGACTCGACGGTGCTCGACTTCTTTGCCGGTTCGGGGACGACGCTCCACGCTCTTATGCAGCTTAATGCCGACGATGGCGGTCGGCGTCAGTGTATACTGTGCACCAACGACGAGAACGGCATCTGCCGCGACATAACATACACGCGCGCCCGCAATGCAATCAAGGGCAAAGGAGGGCCGCGGGGCTCTCTCGCGGCAAACAGCCTGTTGTTTTTCAGGACCGAGCTCACCGACCGCCACCACTCGCCGGCTGCCATGCGCAGCCTCGCCGCACTGGCCACTGACATGCTCAGGATCAGAGAAAACACATTCGACGAACAACGCGAGTTCTGCGGACTCCGCACCAATCCTCTTCTCATCAGATGCTTCGGTGACGGCACTCGCCTTACGGCGGTCATATACCGCGAGGAAATTATTCCGAAGATTGCCGCCGCCATAGCCGCGCGCCGCCCCGACTGTCCCATAACCCTCTACGTCTTTTCGCCGGGCGAAAATCCGTGGCGCGAGCAGTTCGGCTCCGTCGCCGGATATGTGCGTCTCATAGCCGTCCCGGCGGTCATCTATAACTGCTACGAAAGGGTGCTTCCGGCCCGTAACGAAACTAACGACAACCAGGCATGAAAGAATTCGACTACCAGAACCGTGCTGTCAGAAACCTGACCGAAAAACTGATATATCAGATCAAGGAAAATCCGGGACGGCGCTGCATCATCTTCGAGGCGCCGACAGGCTCGGGCAAGACTGTCATGACCTGCCGCACTCTCGCCGGACTGTCCGAGGCCATGCGGGACCGGGGCTATGACAACGCCTGCGACTGTGCATTCATCTGGATCGCTCCGCGCGACCTCCACATACAGAGCTATAACAAGCTAAAGAATATATTCAGCGACACCAACCGTCTGGCTACCCGCACATTCGGCGACATCGATCCGTCGGAGGGCATACGCCCCGGCGAGATACTCTTTGTCAACTGGGAGAGCGTCAACCGCAAGAAAAACGTGATCGTCCGCGACCGCGAGAACTGCGTCGGGCTCTATGAGATAGTGCGGCGCACCCGTGAGGCCGGGCTGCCTGTAGTCGTAATCATCGACGAAGAACAGATGTTCTGGACCGGCACGGCCGACAAATCGGCTCAGGTGCTCGAGCGCATCGGTGCCGACGTCGAGCTGCGTGTGTCGGCGACCCCGAAAACCAGATCGTTCGACGACATCGAGAAGGTGCAGCGCGGCGAAGTCATACGCGCCGGCATGATAAAGAAAGAGATTGTGCTGAATCCCGATGTCGACGTAACCGACAGCAAAGACATCACCCTCGACGAACGGCTGCTCAAAGCGGCTCTCGAACGCCGCGACCGTCTCGCCGAGGCCTACGCGGCGCAGGGTGAGAACATCAATCCCCTGCTGCTCATACAGCTGCCCAACGACACATCTGACGGCATGACGGCCGAGGACACGGCCGTCGCCGCGAAAGTGACCGGTATTCTCCGTCGCCGGTATGACATAAGCGAGGAAAACGGACGCCTCGCCGTCTGGCTGGCCTCGCGCAAGGTGAATCTCGACAGGCTCGAGGACGACTACAACATGGTCAAGGTGCTCCTTTTCAAAGAGGCCATCGCTCTGGGCTGGGACTGTCCGCGCGCCGGTGTGCTGCTGATATTCAGAAAACTGCAGAGCGAGGCGTTTACCGTGCAGACAGTCGGGCGTATAATGCGCATGCCACGTCAGCACCACTACCGCGACAATTCGCTCAACCTCGGCTATGTCTACACCGACATCGCCAAAGACCGCATAAAGATTGTCACCGAAGACCAGAGTTATATCCTCCGTGACACCATTGCCGCCACCCGTCGCGACGGCGTCGGCGATTTCTCGCTGCCGTCGGTCTACTATGACCGGCCCGCGGGTTCGCGCAACCGCCTGCGCTCGGGCTTCCGCAAAGACCTCTTCGACACTGTCGCCGACAAATGGCACCTGAGCTATGACATTGACGCACCCGTAGCCGGCGACCTCGGTGACTTCGCCGATATACCGGGTCTGGCCGAGGCTCTCGCACAGAGCAGCGTGACAACCGTCGAACACAACCGCCGCATAGCCCGCCGTGATGTCAGACTGCGACTCGACGCCGACACGATCGAAGCAGCGATACCGATGAACGTGCGCTTTCAGAACGATGTTCAGGAACTTGAGGTCGAACAGGTCAGATTCGCACGTACCGACGCCGAGATTGACACCGTCTTCAGGCGGTTTGTCAACGGGTTCGGCACTTCGTATGAGTCAAACGGCGGCAACCGCACCGACATGATAGCGACGTATCTTCTCGAGACGGTAGAGCGTTTTCTCGGGGTGGCAGGCATCGCAGCTAAAAAACTGATACTTTCTGAGGGCAACCGCGATAAATTCGCCTTCATCCTCGACAGCGCCCTCGAACGCTACGGCGACACTCTCGAGAGCGTCAAGACATCGTCGGCACGTAAAGTCGCCCCGATTGAATGGAGCCTGCCATCAGAACGCTTTTATGACGACCGCACCAACGAGGCGGTCGCCGGATTCGCCCGTCATGCCCTGCAACCCTTTGTCAGGCTCATCAGCAACGCCTCGACGCCAGAAAGAGCGTTTGAGGAATATCTTGAAAACCACTCGGACGGCATCGACTGGTGGTATAAGAACGGCGATTCGGGCATGCAGCATCTCGCTGTGCCATACACTAAGCTCGCAGGCGAAAAATCGCTGTTCTATCCCGACTTCATCATCAGGATGAAAGACGGCCGGGTCTTTATCTTCGACACCAAAACCGCCGAAAGCGAACCGGCCACAGCCTATCTCAAACACAACGCTCTGCGTGACTATATCGCTGCCCTCAATGCCGATGGTCGCGACGTCGACGGCGGTGTCATCATCCGCCCCGACGGCCAGAGCTACTGGATATATCCGCGCCACGATATCGCCACTACCGCCGCTCCCCACTCATCGTGGACACAATTCAGCCTCTGAGCGGGGTAAAGTATAGTAAGTTTGTAAATTTTTTATTCGCCTGTTATTTCGGTGAAGCGGGGGAAAGTTTGGCCGTCGCGGGTGACACGCTCGAAAAACATCCGTTCGGGCCTTACCCAGATGCCGCACTTGTCATAAAGCGCCTGATAGACCGTTGTTCTTGCAAGCGTCTCGGAATCTTTGGCTGAATACAGAAGCCGGTATTCATTGCCTTTGAAGTGTCTGAAGCGGCGGTTGTCGAGCGGCTGTAAGCGCTCAAGCATGTCAATCACCAATGGAACAAGCGTCACGGCTACATTGTCGGGTGTCATCGTGTGGGGACCGTCGTAATCGATGGCAGTTGAATAATAGCGGTCGAATACGTCGCGGAAATGAGCCAGTGTGTCGCGGGTGCCGAAAAGGCCTGTGACACGGTCGCGGTCAAAGCGGGCGTAACAGTCAAACTGATGTTGTTCGATGTCGGTAAACTCGGCCACAAGAGCCGGCGTCACCTCGAATTCGGCTACCCCGTCGTGTCGCGGCGATTTATACGCATGCCTTCCGATGCGCGGAGCGAGAAATTCGCTCATTCTGAAAAACGGGCTGATGAGTATGGCCGGTATGCCTGTGGGTCTGACCATCTGCTGGGCGTAGAAAGCGCCGCAGCTGGAACCCACAATTAGGTCGGGTCTGTCATAGTCGCAGATGTCGCGCACGAGCGTCAGCGCCTCGGCGGGATGCAGAGGCAGGTCGGGTGCGGAGACTGCGGCTGTGCCCGCGAGGCGGTCGCGGAGCGTCAGCGCTATCTCGCAGCTGCCGCTTGACGTGAAACCGTGCAGAAATAATATCTTTTTCATAAACTGCGTTGAAAAGCTATCCGTGGTGTGCCGTCCTGACAGTAGATGATGCCGCAGCGTGTGAAACCAAGGCGCCTGGCGGCATTGAGCATCGTCGCATTGTCGGCGTGGGTGTCGAGCCGGAGATTGGGAATCTGCCGCGAGCAGAAATCGATACACCGTGCGAAGATGCCGCTGTATTTGGCGGTCGAGCCGAGCCGGTGTATCGTGCCGTAAGGCTCGTCGTTGAGCCACCGGCCGTCTTCAATCACATCGTATGTCGGGTCATCGCCGATGATAAATGCAAAAGCCATCACCGCCTCGCCTTCGGCGTCTATGCCTATATAGCAAACGCCACGGGCGATGTCGGCGAGTATGTGGTCGCGCGACGGATAACCGTTGACCCACTGTGTCATATTGCCCGTCGAGCGCATATAAGCCCGCGCGGCATCATAAATGCCGAGGATAACATCGACATCCCCGATGTCAGCCTTGCGGATTATGATTCCGGATATCTGATTTCTGCCGCTCATTTTTTCGTCAAAGCCCGGTTATTTCTTTCTGGAGGAGGTCGAGGAAGCGGGCGGCATGGGCGCCGTCCATCTGCGTGTGATGAAACTGGAACGATACGGTCAGACGGGTTCTGAACAGACCGCGTTTATATCTGCCCCATATCATAAACGGATTGTTGAAGATGCCGCTGTACATGCCGACTGCGCCGTCGATGTCATACTGTGCCAATGCCGACGTGCCGATGACCATGCTGTCGGTGAGATCGTGGTTGCGGCAGCTTTCGGCGACTTCGCGCGTCAGGCGCAGATAATCGGCGTTGAAAGTATCGAGATCATCGCTGAACGGCACGTCGCATGAGCTGACTTCACCGCGGCTGTCAGCCACTATCGTGTTGACGGCGAGACTGTCATACTCGAAAAGCCTGTCGCCGACAGGAAGCATCATGAACTCTTTGACCTGTGAAGCCGCACGGCCGATACACCAGCACATCAGCATATTGAACTTCAAATGTCGGCGACGGCTGACCCTCAGCAGCTGCGAGACATCGAGTGTCTTGAAAAAGGTCACCATAGGCATAGGCGCCTTCATCCAGAACTCAAATGCATAAGCCCGTGTCGTTGTCGACGGATCTATTTCTTTCATAACCGATTGTATTAAAGGGGCACAAAGTTATGAAAAAATTCGCCACACGCCAAACCATTTGTAATCGTTAATCATTGGCGCGTTTTTATTTGCCGGTGAGTATTTTTTTGATGTCGTTGAGTTTGGTTAGGGCTTCGAGGGGGGTGAGGTTATTGATGTCTGTGCCGATGATTTCGTCGCGCACCTGCGCGAGGACAGGGTCATCGAGCTGAAAGAACGATAGTTGCATGCCGCCGGTCGATTCGGTCAGCGCGCCGAGGTTTTTGGCCGCTTCGTCGCGGTCGCGGCCCGACTCGAGTTTCTCGAGTACGGCGGTGGCGCGTTTGACGATGCTGCGGGGCATGCCGGCGAGTTTGGCGACGTGGATGCCGAAGCTGTGCTCGCTGCCGCCTCGGGCGAGTTTGCGCAGAAAGACGACCTTGCCGTCGATTTCTTTCACCGAGACGTTGTAGTTTGCGATGCGCCCGTAGATGGCTTCCATCTCGTTGAGTTCGTGGTAGTGGGTGGCGAAGAGGGTTTTGGGATGGAGGCCGTCGGTCTGGTGGATGTGTTCGACGATGGCCCAGGCGATAGAGATGCCGTCGTAGGTCGATGTTCCTCGGCCGAGTTCGTCGAAGAGGATGAGCGAGCGGCGGCTCATGTTGTTGAGTATCGAGGCCGCTTCGTTCATCTCGACCATGAATGTCGATTCGCCGAGCGAGATGTTGTCGCTGGCGCCGACGCGGGTGAATATCTTGTCGACGATGCCTATGCGGGCGCTTTCGGCGGCGACGAAGCTGCCGATCTGGGCGAGGATGACGTTGAGGGCTGTCTGTCGCAGCAGCGCCGACTTACCCGACATGTTGGGGCCGGTTATCATCATTATCTGCGTCGATTCGTTGTTGAGGCTGACGCTGTTCGATATATACGGCTCGCCGGGCGGCAGTTCTTTCTCAATGACGGGATGACGGGCCTCGACGAGTTCGAGGATGAGCGAGTCGTCGACAACGGGCCTGTTGTAGCGGTTCTCGGCCGCTACGCGCGTGAACGACAGGAGGACGTCAAGACGCGAGAGCATCATGGCGTCGAGCTTCAGGGCGGGAATAAACGCGGCGACGGCGGCGACGAGTTCGGAGTAGAGGCGTGCCTGGATAATCTCGATTTTCTCCTGGGCACCGAGTATCTTTTCTTCGTATTCCTTGAGCTCCTGGGTAATGTATCGCTCGGCGTTGACGAGGGTCTGCTTTCGTATCCACTCTGGCGGCACTTTGGCCTTGTGGGTGTTGGTGACTTCGATATAGTAGCCGAAGACGTTGTTGAAACCTATTTTGAGCGAAGGGATGCCTGTCAGCTCGCTCTCGCGGGCCTGAAGTCTGAGCAGGTAGTCTTTGCCTCGGTAGGCGATGTCGCGCAGCTCGTCGAGTTCGGCGTCGATGCCCTCTTTGATGACGTCGCCTCGGTTGAGGGCTATGGGAGTGTCTTCGCGTATCTCGCGGCCGATGCGTTCACAGATGCTCTGGCAGGGGTTGAGCTGTTCGCCTATGCCGGCGAGGGCGAGCTGTTCGGAGGCGAGGCAGAGGCGGCGTATCGGCTCGACGGCCTTGAGGGCGGCGTGGAGCTGCAGCAGCTCGCGCGGCGAGATGCGCTCGGTGGCTACTTTCGAGACGAGGCGTTCGACGTCGCCGATGACCTCGAGAAGCGACCTCAGGCGGTCGCGCACGTCGGGTTCGCGGAAGAAATAGTCAACGACGTCGAGGCGGTCGTTGATGGCTTTGGGATCTTTGAGTGGAAAGAGGAGCCAGCGGCGCAGCAGGCGTCCGCCCATGGGCGTCACTGTGCGGTCGATGACGTTGAGTAGGCTTTTGCCGTCGGGGTCGAGGGGCTCGATAAGCTCGAGGTTGCGCACGGTGAAACGGTCGAGACGCACATATTTCTCTTCCTCGATGCGCGAGATTGAGGTGATGTGTGATGTCTGTGTGTGGCGTGTTATGTCGAGGTAGTGGAGTATGGCTCCGGCAGCGATGATGGCTTCGTGCATGCGGTCTATGCCGAAGCCTTTGAGCGATGCCGTGCCGAACTGTTTGCGCAGGCGTTCGTTGGCGGCGTCGTCGGTGAAAATCCAGTCGTCGAGCTCGAAGGTGACGGGCTTGGCGCTGAGCATCTCGACGGCGCGCTCTTTGTTGCCGCGCTCGACGATGAGCTCCTTGGGGTCCATGTTCGACACGATTTTGTCGACATAATCGGCAGTGCCTTCGGCGGCGAGGAATTCGCCGGTGCTTATGTCAAGGAATGCGACGCCGACGCTTTGTTTGCAGAAGTGTATGGCGGCGAGGAAGTTGTTTTCGCGGTGGTTGAGCACGTTGTCGCTGATGGCGATGCCGGGGGTGACGAGCTCGGTGATGCCGCGTTTGACGAGTTTCTTGGTGAGCTTGGGGTCTTCGAGCTGCTCGCAGATGGCTACGCGCTTGCCGGCGCGGACGAGCTTGGGCAGATAGGTGTCGAGGGCGTGGTGGGGGAATCCGGCGAGCTCGACATACTGCGACACGCCGTTGGCGCGGCGTGTCAGGGTGATGCCGAGAATCTCCGAGGCGGCGATGGCGTCGTCAGAGAATGTCTCGTAGAAGTCTCCGACCCTGAAGAGCAGTACGGCGTCGGGATGTTTTGATTTCATCTCGACATATTGTTTCATCAGGGGTGTTTCAACGATTTTCTTTGCCATGGTCACTTGTTTCCGCTGGCTATCTTTTTCTGTCGCGCCGGAATGGCGAGCGAGGTGTAAATCTGTATGGCGGCGCCGGCGAGGGTGAAGGCGAGCCAGTCGCGCATGGCTGCGCCGGGCCAGAAGAGAAAGAATGTGGCTGCGCAGAAGAATATGGCGCTCCACGATTCGATGCGGCGCAGGCGTCTGAGACGGTCGTCGCTGTCGTTATAGCGGCTGAAGAGGCGGCAGACGAGAATCCAGACGGCGCCGGCTCCGAACAGATAGCGATACCAGGAGGCATCCTGTGCCGCCGGGCCCGAGACGAGCGGGACGACGGTTGCGGCGGCGATGGCCAGCAGGCCTATGGGTGCCCATTTGTCGAGAGAGACTGTCTTATTGTGTTTTTTACTCATTTGAATAGTCTTTGAGGGGTTAATCGGTGAAGACATAGACGTCTTCGTCTGCGCGTTTCATGTTGTGCTGTTCGCGCACGACCTGTTCCATCACCTCGGGGTCTGATGTGAGGCGGCGGTTGAGGTCTTTGTAGTAGTCGATCGAGTCGCGTGTGACGGCGACCTCGTGCTCGAGGCTGTCGATGACCTGCTGGTATTCGATTTTTTTCATTATCGAGGTGTCGCTGAAGAAAATCATATAGGCTATGCCGGCGATGACAACAAGCGTCACCGCTGAAAAATAGCGCTTTAGCCAGCTCGTGCTGTTGGAAGAGTCAGATGCCATTCATTGAAAATTTAGTAAAAGCAAATTTACAAATTTCCGAGCGAATAGCTGTCGGAACGGGGCGAAAAATTAGTCGTCGCTAAATTTTCGCTGCGGTGACGTGGTTATATGCTGTCACTGTGTGGCTTATATCTGCGAAAAGTCGCCGTTTTCTGTCAGACCACGCGCATAATTTACTGTAGATGACGTCTGCGGTGTCGTCGGGATTGGCTTCCATTAAAAAGTCGACAGACGATATAAGTTCAAGGCTGAAATCATCCCAATAGCCGTTCAGAAAGTTGCATGTACGGTTTACGATGTCACTGAGAGCAGTGTCGCTGTCAATAGTTTTATAGACTTCGGGCAGCTTTTCTCTGACTGTGTCAAAGGGCTCGAACGGTCTTTTGCTCATATCGGCGAATCCGCGGATGTAAGCTCCGTCAAGACTGTGGAGCAAATGGCGGACATTATCACAATAGGGACCGTAGGTATGGGCCTGAAACTTCATTTTGAATATGTCTGCAGCTCCGAACTTTTGGAGGAAATATATGGCCTTGACGGCGGCAAAGGCTGTCGCTTCCTGCCCTTCTCGCTGGAATTTGTCGAGCATATAGACCAGGAGAGCCCGCGCATGAGTCAGTCTGACTTCTTTAGGCTGACTCTCGGCTGTATAGCCCGGCTCGTAGATTGTTATGTCGCAATCAATATCAGACAGCTTGCCGACGATGATTTCTTTTACAGATGCCCAGTCGAGACCACCGTTGCCTGCGCCGAGCGGAGGCATGGCTATGCTTCTTATCTTCCTGTCGCTGATGATTTCGATAAGATTGTCGAGTCCCAGTTCGATATATGAATATTCAGAGCGCCGGCGCCAGTCTGTTTTGGTGGGAAAGTTGATGACAAGTATGTCTCTGCCATTTAACGACTCGGCGGTAACGAGCAAATTGCCGATGCCGATACGTTTGTCTTTGCATGCCTGACGGTAAACGGAGAAGTTGTTTTTGAAACGTTCTTTAAACTGCAGGGCGATACCTTTGCCCATCACGCCCATCAGATTGACGGTGTTGACAATCGCATCTGCCGGAGAATCAAACAAGTTGCCTGTTGTGAAATGTATCATGTCGTTAATGGCGGATGGTTAATAATATGCTTTAGGTCTGACGATTATATCGCACGATACGCCCATGTCGACGAGACGTTGTCTGGCGTTGGAGCTGTAGCAGCAAATTGTGGCGATTGCAGATGTCGGGATATCGCCCATGATGAGAAATTCGGCCTGTTTGCGTTCTTTCACGACGTAGTCATTTCCCCAGTCGTTGCTCTTGACCGATTCGATGTCGACGAGTCTGTCAATGTCGCCGAGCCTTGCCATAGAATTTTGTCTGGCGGCTGACCGTGTGACCGTCAGAGAAATAAAATTTGCGGTTGCTGTCGTTTGTAATTGCTTTGATGGCGACTATAAGATAGACGATGTTTTCAGCATCGACTCTCTCGACTTTGTAGCCGTGCTGTATGTTGTATAGCATCGGCATACGGGCATAGAAATAAAAAGGAATAAAGTCGCCGAGCGAAATTTTTTCGCCGGCGACAGTCTCCCTTATTAGATTTCTGCGTTTATCGATGATGCTTGTATCGCCGATCGGGATGTAGGATGGGTCGGCGTCGGCAGATTCTCGATGCGTGATACCATGTTTGAGAATATGCGGGATGTTATCAATATGAGTCATGCGATAGATGTAGTTCATGGCCTTGTGGCATATTGATAAATTACTGCACGATGGTTTACTGCATCATCGAGAGGACTTTGTCGTAGTCGGTGAGGACTTTTTTGATCAGGGGGGCCATGTCGTAGTAGGTGTATTCGGCAAGGCGGCCGCCGAAAGTGACGTCGGGCTCGCGGTTGGCGAGGTCGTGGTAGCGGGCATAGATGGCGGTGTTGCGCACGTCGTTGACGGGGTAGAGCGCTTCCATGCCTTCGCGGTATTCGAGGGGATATTCTTTGACGACGACGGTCTTGGGTGCGTCGGCACATTCTTTGTGGAAGTGTTTGTGCTCGCAGACGCGGATGTAGTCGTGCTCGGCGGTGTTGTCGGTGATGACGCCGCAGGGCTGTGCCCAGGGTTTGTCGATGACTTCGGTCTCGAAACGTATCGAGCGGTAGTCGAGGCGTCCGAAACGGTAGTCGAAGTATTCGTCGACTTTGCCGGTGAAGATGGTGTGGCGGGCTATGTCCTTATAGGTGTCGCGCTCTTTGAAGTAGTCGACGCCGAGACGGACCTCGGTGTCTTCGAGGAGCTTGTCGATCAGATTGTTGTAGCCGCCGACGGGGACGCCGGTATAGGTGTCTTCAAAGTAGTTGTTGTCGTAGGTGAAGCGCAGGGGTATTCGTTTTATCAGGAACGATGGCAGCATCGTGCACGGGCGTCCCCACTGCTTTTCGTTGTAACCTTTGACGAGCAGGTTGTATATGTCGGTGCCAACCATGGCGATTGCCTGGTCTTCGAGGTTGAGCGGGTGCTCTGGCGCGCTGCTGCGCTGGCTGTCGATGACGGCTTTGGCTTCTTCGGGTGTCTTTGTGCCCCACAGAGCTTCGAATGTGTTCATATTGAAGGGCAGGTGACGCAGTTCGCCGTTTACGTCGAGAGCCATGGGCTCGTGGACATAGGGTTGCATCTCGACGAGTGACGAGACATAGTTCCAGATGTCGGGGTCTGAGGTGTGGAAGATGTGCGGACCGTAGCTGTGTACGGTGACACCTTCGATGTTTTCACAGCGGAGGTTACCGCCTGCTACGTCACGTCTGTCGATGACGAGGCAGCGCAGGCCGTCGCGCCGGGCACGGTGGGCGAATGTTGCGCCGTAGAGGCCGGCTCCTACAATTAAAAAGTCATATTCTTTTGACATTGATTATCTGTTAAAGGTTTGATTTGGGTGAGATAAATTATAAAGTGATAACGATGATACAGCCTTTTGGTTTTTGCAAAGGTAATGACAAAATGGTTAAAATGCAAATTTGCCGTGTAAAAGTGTATGTTGTAATGAAAACGCCCTGACGGCAATCCGTCAGGGCGTTTTGAAAACAGTTATAAAAAGTGTGGTGTCGCGTTATGCGGCGGGATTAGTCGATGAGTTCGTCGGCTTTGTAACCGCCCATTTCGCGGATAGCGTTTTTGAGCATGACATATTGCTGGAAAAGGTGGTTGACAGGAACTTCACCTTTGGTGTAGTCGTGCATCGGGCTCTTGAGGAAGAAGCTGAGGAAGCGCTGTATGCCGTGACGGCCGGCGCGGGCGGCGAGGTCGCTCAGGAGTACGAGGTCGAGACAGAGAGGAGCGGCGAGGATTGAGTCGCGGCAGAGGAAGTTGATCTTGATCTGCATCGGATAGCCCATCCAGCCGAAGATGTCGATGTTATCCCAGCCTTCCTTGTTGTCGTTGCGCGGGGGATAGTAGTTGATGCGGACTTTGTGGAAGTAGTCGGTGTAGAGATCGGGCTGCTTTTCGGGAACGAGGATAGACTCGAGTGTCGAGAGTTTGCTGACTTCTTTTGTGCGGAAGTTGGCGGGTTCGTCAAGCACGAGACCGTCGCGGTTGCCGAGGATGT
>ERZ836877.3211-NODE-3211-length-18966-cov-22.374068_pt1 | contig 18966 bp, 19 predicted proteins | sample MGYA00519469_ERZ836877 | MGnify/ENA primary metagenome ERZ836877 (study PRJEB31850, sample SAMEA3708809) | human gut metagenome | biome: human gut; feature: human-associated habitat; material: faeces | place: China | collected 2014 ... | reverse complement strand
GTGCAGTTATGGTCTTTGTTTAGCTGTACAAGTTCTGCCTCGCTCATATCTGTATTGTCTCTTTGTCTTAATAACTGCAAAGTTACGAAAAATGTTTTACTTTTGAGTAAACATGTCGATTTTTTTTAGTCAAAGTCACAAGGCGCGATAGCACCTCTTCAAATTTTCTATCATGTTCAGATAGATGGCGATTGACAAGTAAGTAATTATGCTCTATGGTTTCAAGCCTTTTGAACATATGCGCATTATTCATCAGGAAACTGCGCATGGCAGTAAAGGCCCTCATAATGTGGATATTTACCTCAATAGCTGTCTTGGAGCGGAGCACACTATTTAGCATGGCGACCCCATTTCCAGTGAACGCATAAGGAGGCTTACGGTTTCATCCTCAACTTGATATCACATTTTGTGATCTTGAATTTGATGTCGCAATTTGCGACATCAAGTTTTGTATCTCGTCCTTTGTGAGCTGAATCATGAAATCATCCGGAAAGCGTTCAATGTTTCTCTTGACTTGCTCATTTAAGCGTCGTGTTTCTACACCATATAGGCGAGCCAAGTCGCTGTCAATCATTACCTGTTGACCGCGAATCACATGAATCAGATTTTCAATTGGCATCAGAGCAGCATTATCGCTATTGCCAATTGGCTCTAATATGTTTTTATTTTCGTTTTCTTCCATAGAGATCGCTTTACGGTTGCAAAATTACCAAAAATATTCAATAAATCAGCTGTTTAGTAAACAATTTGCCCGTTGTCAACGGGCAAATTTAGTATCTGTATTAAGATGCTTTGGCGAGTTAGTCGAAGTTCTCTATCAGCTCTTCTATCTTTTCCCGGAATGCCACGGTTCGCGGATTCTCGCTGTCTTCTGCCTCTTTGTATTTTGAATTATATGCCTTATGACTCAGTCCGAGGTGCTGGCAGATGTTTTTCCGCCGGTTGAGCTTGAGATCGGCCTGGACAAGGTTGCCTGCGACATTGATGAAGTAATAGACGCGGTTATTCTCACCCTCTCTGATTTTAAGAAGTTATTTAAAAAGAACGTTATATTAGGGGTGGCAATTTTTAAACAACTAAGCCTTAAAACAGAAAAAGCCCTGCCGAAGCAGAGCTTTATAATATGTCTTGAAGTCGCAATTTGCGACTTCAAATATTAGCGAGAATGTAATCCGGGGAAATTTCCAGTTTCGAGAAAGCAAAAAGTTTCTTGCCAAGATCCTTTATGGATGCCCCTATGTGATAAAGCGTATCGTCAATAATCAGAAATCGGTCATGGATTCTGTCTGCCCTCCTTACATCTATGGGCGCATACTGACGGTTATGCCTGTTGACGCTTTGACGGAATGTGCGGCTTATCTCTGCGGTATATATCAACGCCGACACATTTGCATTACGATTATCAAGCTGTACTAACACTGTTTCATCGACATAGTTGTCAATAAGAATAATTCTATTATTCGCGCTCTTGATAAGACGGCAGATAAATTCATGCGCATCAAATATCTGCCCATTGAAGAATACACCTTCTTTTGGAGGGAGAGATGTGCGGATGAAGAAATCAACCTTATTAGTCAAATCATCGAGCCTTTTATCATGTTCCAGCAAGCGTCGGTCAATGCGGCTCTCCATATATGACAGTCGTTGATTGACGCTGTAACCCCGCAATAGATAATCTTTCAGAATTTTATTGGCCCATATGCGGAACTGGGTGCCACGGATGGATTTTACCCTATAACCGACTGATATTATAACATCAAGCGAATAGAACTTCGTCTTGTATCGTTTGCCGTCGGCGGCAGTTAGTAAGGATTCCTTACTAACTGAAGATTCCTCTAATTCTCCTTCCTTGAATATATTGCGGATATGTAGAGTAATGTTGTTTCTTGTGGTTTGGAACAACTCCGTCATCTGCGCCTGTGTCAGCCATACGGTCTCATTCTCCACTCTGACATCCAATGACAGAGTAGAATCAGGCTGATAAAGGATTATTTCATTCTCTTTATCAGACTGCAAGTTGCCATTGTTATTGTCTATTTCGTTCATTGGTGTCTTGATTTCAAATGCAAAATTACGAAAAATAATCGGCAAGTCAGCGATTTACAGCGTAATTCACTAATTTGCCGATGTCATTTTGCTCAGACTGTATCAAGAGGCTTTGGCGAGTTCGTCAAAGTTCTCTATCAGCTCTTCAATCTTTTCCCGGAATGCGACTGTGCGAGGATTTTCGCTGTCTTCCGCTTCTTTGTATTTTGAGTTATCCATATTTACTATACTATCAGGATGGCATATTATCTAAAAAACTGGAACTTTGGTTTGACATACATTTCTCCCATCGGAACATGGGATGGCATGATGAATGGTATCTGGCAACGTGATAAAGAAGATTATTATCTGCAGGTAGGCTGGTCAAAATCCAATTTGAACATATCTGCATTGATTATGAATATCGGCAGATGGAATTGGATGGGCGCGAAGCGAGTGATGAACAGCGAGTATTACAGTACAGACGAAACCCTTGTAAATGGAAATTCTCACGCACTGGTGAAGATCACAGCTACTTATACATTAGGTTTTGGCAAGAAGGTGGGACGCGACAATGAACCTCAGATTTCCGGTTCGGCATCTTCAGGCATCCTGAAATAAAAAATAGCTGGTTTATTTTAACGACTTCTTAGTTAAGGCATACAAAAGCGGGCATCCGGATGGATGCCCGCTTGAGATCTTCGATAATAAAGTATGTATAAAAACTGTTGATCGGTTCCCGGCTGTAAGTCAGTCGGCTGGTGGCAGCGTTGTCGGCAGTTGTGTCGGCTGTCCGGATGGTCAGTCGGTCATGCTGATGAAAGTGGCGGAGCCTGAATCCGGAGTCGTGGTCATCACGAGGCCATCGGCGTCCATTGTGACGGTGCAGTTCTTCATGGCGCTGATGCCGGCCTTCGTGGTCTTGCCATAGGATGCGGTGAAGTTTCCGTCGAGAGCATTCCCCTGGATGATGAGCACATTGTAGAGGCCCCCTCCGGCAGGCACGGCATATACCGCGGCGAGCTCACGCTGATTGTTGGCGCCTATCACCATATTGCGCACCGGGAGATTCTCCATCATGTAGATGAAACTGTCGCGACATCCCTGCACGTCGCCCTCGGCTGCCGAGAGACGCGAGATCTTGAGATCCTGTATGTAGGCGTTCTGACCCACCTGGGCTTTGTCGACTGTCTTTTCCGACATCCCCTTCATGCCTGCGAGCGATTTGTATGCCTCTGACAGTGTGGTCTGTGAGAAGCCGACCAGACTTGTGGCCATTATAGCGATGATAGCGAGAAATAACTTTTTCATAATCCTGTAATTTTTTGCTTGTTTATGGGTTGGATTGATTGCCGGCGTCATGTCCGGTGTCATTATGGAGGAGTGAGGGCGCGGGGTGGCTTATTCAACCACGGTCATGGTTATGAATTCCACCACGTCGATTTGCGGGGCCGCCGCCATTACCAGGTCGTTGCCGTCCATGGCTACGTCACAGTTACGTATGGCCTCGATACCCTCGGCTGTAGTCTGTCCGTAGGCTGCTACATATGGGCCCCCTTTCTCACCCACGAGGAAAAGCACATTGTATACGCCGTTGTCGGAAGGTTCGGTGAACGCGCAGGCCATCTCATTCTGGTTGTTCGCTCCGATGATCTGGTTCACTACGGGAAGACTCTCATAGGTGTAGATGAATTCCTGAAGGTAGCGCGGGCTCTTGCAAGTCACGCTCTGGAGATTCGTGATAGCCACATTAGGGCTTATCTGCACATCGTCGACTGATTTCTCCGTCATGCCCGGGAGGTTGACGAGACTTGAATACGCGTCATCGAGAGTGATCTGGGCCAATCCCGAAAGACTTGTGGCCAGAATGGCAATTAAGGAAAGGAATAACTTTTTCATAATCTTTGATTTTTAGCGTTTGTTATGCCTCTAAAACATCCCCTTTCCTGCCTTGGTTCAAAATTCTTCAGATATTTTTAAGGATATCCCCGTTTTTTAACATTAACATATTCAGACTCATTGGCAGCAAGTCAATAAAGTTGGCAATCTGTCGCTACCGAAGGCTAAAAATAAAAGGAGCCGGACTCCAAGCGGAATCCGGCTCCTGCTGTGTCTTTCTGTGTCATAGAGGCGTTGACGGATAAAGCGCCTCCCACCATGTAGGGTCATCCTTGAGATAGCGGTCAAACCAGGCGAAGATCGTATCCTGCCATTTTATGCGCTTGTCGTAGTCGATGATGTGATGATCCTGGTCGGCTACGGCCACGAACGCCGTCGGCCTACCGAGCAGCTTGAGGGCCGTGAACATCTGGATGCTCTCCCCTACCGGCACATTATTGTCTTTGTCGCCATGGAGGAAAAGGAGTGGCGTGTGGATTTTGTGGGCGTTGTAGAGCGGGCTCTGCTTCACGTAGAGGTCGGGATTGCTCCAGGGATATGACTCGGCCATCGATACCTCACTGTAGGAATATCCCCAGTAGCCCTCGCCCCAGTAGCTTGTGTGGTCGCTGATGCCGGCGTGGGATATGGCTGCCGCGAAAATGTCGGTGACAGTCTGAAGATATTGTGTCATGAAGCCTCCGTAGGACGCCCCTATACATCCTATCTTCTTTTCATCGACGAATGAATGCTCGGCGCAGAATTTCTTGGTGCCCTCGATTATATCGCGGGCCACACCCTCCCCGGCCGTGTTGACATGGCGAGAGGAGAACTCCTGCCCGAAACCGGTGGTGCCGCTCGGATTGATGACGTAGACCACGTAGCCTTGCGCCGCATAAGCGTTGTGGGGATAGCGGCTTTCGAAATTACGGCTCGTCGGACTGCAGCCTCCATAGTAGTTCACGATCATCGGATATTTCTTTGAAGGATCGAAATCCGGCGGCAGATAGAAGCGTCCGTTTATAGTGTCGCCATTGGAGTTGACGAACTCCCAGGCCTCGCAGCGGCCGAGTTGCACATCGGCGAGCATATCCTCTTTCGGGGTAGCGAGTCGGGTGGAGCGGAGGGTCTTGGTGTCGAGCGAATAGAGTGAGCAAGGGGAAGAGGCACTCTCACCATACCAGATGATATTGCGGCCTGCATCGGCGACTGAGATCCCTTTCACCACTTCTTCCGGGATAGCTATCGTCTCCGTCTTACCTGTTGCCGGGTCGATACGGAAGAGCGCTACCCGGTCGCGGTCTTCAGCTGAGAGATAGATCTTTCCGTCGGCGCGGCTCCAAAGTGCGTCGGTCACGCAGGGGTCGAAGTTTTTGGTGAGTGGTGTCACCTCGCGGCTTGCGATATCTATGAGGAACAGTTGATTGTCGACCATGCTGGGGATTCTTCCATCAGGCACATCCTTGCCTATCCCCCCCAGTGCTTCCGGATATCCCGTGAGCAACACTTTGCGCCCGTCGGGCGAGAAGGAGGCCCTGCCTATGAATCCGTCTCGGCTCACGAGTGTGTCCGCCTTCATCGTGGTGAGGTCGAGGCGGTAGATAGAGAAGACTGTTGTGGGCCGTTTCTCCAGACGGCTCTCGGAGGTGGAGATCAGCAGATAGCGCGAGTCATCGGAGATGTCGTTGAGGAAGGAGTTGCGGTTGCCGAACGTGAGCGGTCGCGTCACTCCGCTTTCAAGGTCGTAGATGGCGAGCTGAGCGCGGGTGCGCCAGCCCGGCTGACGGTCTTCCGGCTCAAGGATCTGATACACTTTCGGGTCTTCCTTCCTCCCCTCTTTCCAGGTGGTGAGTATGAGGGAGTGCATGTCCGGGGTGAACGTGAAGCTGCAGTCTTCCGGAATACCCTGTGCCACCACGCTTCTTGTGCCTGTGGCGGCGTCGGTGGCCACGATCTCTTTCCCTGCCATGCCCTGGCGGGTGGTGTAGTAGACCGATCCCTTAGGCATCCATGCCATGTAGGTCGGAGTTTCCGCTATTATTCGGTTGTCGGCGAGCGAGGTCAGACGGTAGAGGGTCGATGATGAGCCTCCCTCGCGTGTGGTGGTGTAGGAAGTGATGATATATTTTCCATCGGGCGATATGGATGATCGCCCGATGGATGTGCCGTGGAGCACGTCCATCAATGTATAGCGTCTCTTGCCGTCGCTGCGCAGTGAAAGGCCTGCGTTGTTGTCGGCCGTGAGCTCCACTTTAAGGGAGTCGGATGGTGCGCCGGTATTGGTGATGTAGCGCAGGTCTATGCGGTGGGTGGCTGGCCGGAGCGTAAGCTTGTTTCCATCGCTCTTCCTTCCGTCGATATATAAGGTGTAATCCTTGATACCTTTCACCGTGACGGTAGGGGTGGCGTATGCCGTGTTTTCGAAGTTGAACGATAGGGTGTGGAGTGCCGGGGTCTCGCTGCCGGGTGCGGCGATGCCGGAGAATTTTGACGGTGTGCCTTTTAGACGCAGTGTGGCCGGAGCTCCCGATAGGAGTGCCTCGGAAAACGCGGAGCCATCGACGTCGACACTGTCCACCATCAGCGGGGCGGTCAGTGCATAGGGCCCGTAATAGTCGAAGGTCTTCACCGTCAGGGTCTCCGCATCGGCTCCTGCTCCTGCAAGTGCCAGACATCCGATGAGAAGGATTTGTTTCATTATGTTTATGGTTTATGGTTGAGGGTTTATGGTTGAGGGTTTATGGTTTACGGTTGAGGGTTTATGGTTGAGGGTTGAGAGTGAATGCATGATTCATAATATTTTATAATCCTTATGCAATGTCATGGCTTTCGTGAACCCGATTATGCATTGTGCATTATGGATTATGCATTGAATCTAAGATTCAATTGCAAAAATACATCATATGGATAGATTTTCCAAAATCTTTTGGCCGGAGTAACTATTTTTAGGTATGGAGCGTGACTTTTGAGGATGAATTTATCCAAAATCAGGGTATTTCGCGATTTTTTTGGCGGTTGTAATTTTGCGGTGTCAAAAAACATCAAGGAAATGATACTGAAAAATACCGGAAATACAAGAATCCTTTTCATCCTCGCTGCCCTGATGCTGGCGATATACGCATCCGGTCAGGAACTGGCCGACACTGCGGGCTACGGCAGGTTCCGCTTCGGAAGCTACGGAGAGATAGTGGCCTCGTTCAAGGACTATGGCATCAACCGTTTCCAGAAGGAGGGAAGCACGAAAGACCACCGAAACACTATAGCCATACCGCGCTTCACTCTCGGATTCGACTATAAGTTCACCCCGAAATGGATACTCGGCGCCGAGATAGAATTCGAGGCCGGGGGAACAGGCACCGCCGTCGAACTCGAAGGAAATGAGAACGGCGAGTATGAGACGGAGATAGAGAAAGGGGGCGAGGTGGCTCTCGAGCAGCTCCACATCACTCGCCTCATAGTGCCCGGGTTAAACGTGCGCGCCGGACACATGGTCATACCCGTGGGTCTGACGAACGCTCACCACGAACCTATCAATTTCTTCGGCACCACACGTCCGGAGAGTCAGACAGTCATGATCCCCTCCACCTGGCATGAGACGGGCATAGAGCTTTTCGGCACTTTTGGCCGCGGCCACGCGCTTTTCGACTATCAGCTGATGGTGGTGGCCGGACTCAATGCCAATGGTTTCGACCGTGACACATGGGTGGCATCCGGAAAACAGGGATTTTTTGAGAACGATAATTTCACTTCTCCGGGATATGTGGCGCGTCTTGACTGGCGCGGCGTGAAGGGACTCCGCACGGGTGTGTCATTCTACTATTGCCGCGACACAGGCTCCAATTCCGATAAATCCGAGACCTACGCCTCCTTCGGCCGCATACCCCTCCAGATCGTGACCTGGGATGCCCAATACCGCAACAGCTATCTCACGGCACGTGCCGACCTAACCTACGGCCATCTCGGCAACACGGCTGCCGTAAACCAGCGCAACGGCCGTCTCCCCGGCGCCTCCCCCTACAGCCGACTTACTCCCGTGGCCAAGAACGCCCTGAGCTACGGAGCGGAGATCGGTTTTGACCTCGGCCGCACATTCTCCATAACAGGCTGCCCCATGCTGATGCCATTCTGCCGCTACGACTATTCAAATCCGCAGAAATCCGTGGCTAAGCCCTATGCGGCCGATAACCGTCTCGAGGTCAGCAAATGGACTGTTGGTGCTGACTGGTTTCCCCTTCCCAACCTCGTGGTTAAGGCCGACTGGTCGACACGCCAGGTCGGCACATCGAAAGTGTTTGGCAAAGGAAGCTACAACAGTGAAAACGAATTTTCCCTCGGCATAGCCTATATCGGCTGGTTTTTCAGGAAATAATAAAAACAGATAGATCATGAAATCAAACATTTTCATTAAATCACTCCTCTCTCTGGCTGTCATTGCCGCTCCCGCCGTAATGACATCGTGTGGCGATTCCGATTCGCCGAAATCCGACGATGAGACACCTGTCGACTCCAAGAATCTCGACTATTCCGCAGATAACGCCAAGGGCTGGCACAACTACTCGGTCAATGTAGCCGGGCTCCTTACCAAAGATTCAGAGAGCCTATATGATTCCTGGGCCGTATCCTACGACGGTGGCCGGTCATACCGCGACATTTTCTGCGACCATAACAACTCCAATTATAAGAGCGCTCTCGAATGCATCGAGGAGATTCTCGACGGATGCGCCGATATCGCCAACGAGGTGGGCGAGCAGAAGATTGGCGACCCCTACCAGAAATATAAGAGTGGCCGCACCGAGGAGGCCCTTTATGCCGTGGAGAGCTGGTACAGCTGGCATTCGCGCGACGACTACTCCAACAATATCCTCTCCATCCGCAATTCCTACAACGGAAGCACCGACGGAAAGACGGCGCAGGCCTCTATGGCTACCCTTGTGAGAGGCCTTGATGTCGATCTCCACAAAGCCACGGTCGACGCCATAGAGAACGCCTACAACGCCATCCTCAATATCGCGCAGCCTTTCCGCAATAATATTGTCTCAAAGGAAGCGGAAGACGCTATGGCTGCCTGTGAGACTCTCGAGCAGCTTATCGACCGTCGTCTGAAGCCGTTCTTCAGTAATCTTGACGCCGGTCATGACGGCGATCTCCACGACATCGTGGTGAACTATGCCGACAATGTGGTTCTCCCCACCTACAGGCTCCTCAAAGAGTGCAATTCCGCACTCGAACAGGCTGTGAAGACACTCGCCTCAACCCCTTCCGATGCTAATTTCCGCAAGGCTGCCGATGCATGGCTGGCTGCCCGCGAACCATGGGAGAAGAGCGAGGCCTTCCTCTTCGGCCCTGTCGACGCCCTTGGCCTGGACCCCAACATGGACAGCTGGCCTCTCGACCAGGATGCCATCGTCAACCACCTCAAATCCGGTAATTTCGATGATCTAACCTGGAGCGACGGCGATGACGACGACAAAGTGGAGGCGGCGCAGAATGTGCGCGGATTCCATACCCTTGAGTTCCTCCTCTTCAAAGACGGTAAAGCCCGTACTGTAAAATGACGCACACGGTGGAGTCCCCAGATGTCCGTTCGCCCGGGGAAATTCCCGCTGAAAACATAGTTATTCGTTTTAATGAGATTTAGTTATTTGACAGTTTTATGCATCGGTTCCTTCCTCGTGTCGTGCGACGAGGAGGGTCTGGATGTGCTTGATGTGGAGGTGCCGGCAGGATATGAGCTATCGGCCGGCACATCCTCCATCTTCATGAATTCATCGAAGGCATACGACAGTCCGGCCGATTGGGTCGCCGGTTCATATGCCTCGCGGTTCAATAGCGGCGACAAACTCTATGATGACATGCGCACGAGTTCCAATGGCCTCGGAGGAGGCCTGGGGCCTGTGTATGCAGGATATTCTTGCGGAAGCTGCCACAGCAATGCCGGACGCACGAAACCGGCCGGCTGGGCCGATCATGGCTCCGGACCTTACGGATTCTCGGCTATGCTCGTCTACGTGACCCGCAAGAACGGTGCTTTCTTCCAGGATTATGGACGCGTGATCCACGATCAGGCGATATATGGAGTGGAACCGGAAGGGAAGGTGAAGGTCGACTGGCATTATGAGACATTCTCGTTTCCCGATGGCGACACCTATGAGCTTGCACGCCCTACGTATACCATAACCGACTGGTATAAGGGGGAGATCGCGCCAGAAGACCTATTCTGCACTGTCAGGATACCGCTCCGCCACGTTGGCATGGGGCAGATGATGGCTCTCGATCCCAATGAGATAGAGGCTCTCGCCAAGAAGAGCAACTATCCCGAATATGGCATATCAGGCCGATGCAACTATATAGTGGAGCGCGGGGTGCGTCAGCTCGGTCTCTCCGGAAATAAGGCGCAGCACGCCGACCTCACCGTGGAGCTTGGCTTCTCATCCGATATGGGAGTGACCAACAGCCGTTATCCCGAAGAGATATGCGAGGGTCAGCTGCAGATAAACCAGGGTTCGATGATGGGTCTCCTTTATGACAAGCTCGATATCTCCACGGAAGATATGGAGGATGTCGACCTGTATATGCAGTCGCTCGGAGTGCCCGCGCGCCGCGATGTCAATGATCCTGAGGTGAAGCTCGGCGAGGAGAAATTTTTCGAGGCCAAGTGTCACCTTTGCCATGTGACGACCCTGCACACACGCCCCGGAGGGAGCACCCTGCTCAACGGCACACGTCTCCCCTGGCTTGGTTCGCAGACCATCCATCCTTACAGCGATTTCCTTATCCACGACATGGGATCGGAGATCATGGGCGTCGGGCTCAACGACAACTATGTCTCCGGTCTGGCCATGGGCAACGAATGGCGCACGACTCCGCTATGGGGCATAGGTCTGCAGGAGAGGGTGAACGGCCACACATACTTCCTCCACGACGGACGGGCACGCAACTTCACCGAAGCCATCATGTGGCATGGAGGTGAGGGTGAGGCCTCCCGCCGGATCTTCAGCCGCATGTCGCGCACGGAGCGGAAGGCTCTGGTCCGTTTCCTCGAATCTTTGTAAAGGGTTTAGGGTTGAGAGTTTAGGGTTTTGGCTCTGACTCAGATCTTCCACAATCACACATCAAACAATATAATCGAAATGCATAAGACAATTCTGACTATACTCACGTCGCTTCTTGCCATGTCGGCCTCCGCTCAGTATGACGCCGACACCGAGAACGGGGTGGTCTCCTTCGCGGGCCGCAAAGGCTTCGTATGGGAGAGCGCCGACCATAAATTTGAATTCAAGCCATATCTGATGGTGCAGACGGCCGCCGATTTCAACTACTATGACTCGGAGGGCCTCGATCCGGCTTACAACCAGGACAACGTTCACAACTCCGGTTTCTCGATCCCTTACGCTGTGCTCGGGTTCACGGGGCGGGCATTCGGGTTCGTGACTTATAATCTCTCGATCAATGCGGCCGCCTCAGGAGGCGGACTCCTTCAGCAGGCCTGGGCCGACATGAGGGTATCCGACGCTTTCCATGTCAGGATAGGGAAGTTTAAGACCCCCTTCACCCATGCCACCCTCACCACTCTCGGCGAGACCCTCTTCCCTACCCTGCCTGTCTCCCTCACCGCTCATGTGATCATGCCTTACTCTCTGAATGCCGTGACGCCATCCATGATGACGGGGTTCGACCTTGGAGTGGAGTTCCACGGCATGATAAAGGATAAGTGGGGATATCAGGTGGGCATTTTCAACGGCACCGGTTCATCCGTCAACACTGCCACCAAGACATTCAGCGACGACTGGCACATACCCTCTCTCCTCTATGCGGGACGCATCACTTTCCAGCCCAAGGGGATCATGCCCGCCTCTCAGGGCAATCCCAACCAGCTGGGAATCGACCGCGTGCTCATAGGAGCCTCTGCCTCGATCAATGTGGAGAGCGAGAACGAGAGCACAAACGACTTCCGTGCCGGCCTCGAGGCCGCGTGGCTGCACGACCGCCTTTATCTCGCCGGTGAGGCATACTACATGCACGTGGGCTTCACGAAGCGTCAGAAGATTGACAAGGGGTTCGACTATCTCGGAGGCTACGTGCAAGCCGGTTATTTTGTCACTGACAGGGTGCAGCCGGCTCTCCGCTATGACTTCCTCGACCGCAACGGTCTCGACAGAGGTGGCTTCCTCAACATGCCGGCCGTAGGGGTCAACTATTATTTCAAGGGTATGAACCTGAAGCTGCAGGCCATGTATCGCTACATGGGGCGCACCGGCCACAAGACGCAGTTTGACCGTGATAACGACGACCTCGGACTCGCCACCCACAACGCCACGGTGCAGATACAGTACACGTTCTGATCGTCCCGGGCCGTGTATAATATAAATTGTTTTTAAGAGTTACATATGAAGAAGTATGTTCTGGCCTTTCTGGTCGCCGCGGCGTTCGCATCATGCGACGACGGCCGTATCTACGATGAGGAGGCTCCCTCGGCTTCGACGGGGAGATCTGTCACCATGAAGGCGACAATCGACGGAAGCGCCGACTACGCTTATCTCTCCGGCTATTCCGTGGCGCTCGCCGCCTTTGGCGACGATGATTACGCTCTGGTCTCAAAACCCGTGGGCGACGGTGAGGTGGAGGTGACGCTGTCCGGACTCCCTTCCGCTGCCCGCACTGTCGAGGTGTGTCTGATAAGCCGTCTGCGCGAACGCCTCTATACCTTCGCGTCGGTTGATATGGATGAGGTGGCCGCTGCCGATATGTCGTTCGATGCCGGGAGTATTGATGTCGGCATGTATGCGACTGTGGCTTCCGGGATATTCGCGGCCCGTTGCGCGCAGTGCCACGGAGCCACCGGTCACAGCGCCGCAGGGCTTGATCTTGTGTCGGATTCCAGCTGGGACTCTCTGGTAGGCGTTCCCTCGGCAGTGGTCGACGGTGCCTCGAGGGTCGTACCCTACGATGCCGACGCCTCCACGCTGTGGCAGGCTGTGGCCACAGGCGTTTCCTCCGGATGGGCTTTCAACCATGCCGCACTTCTTACAGACAGGGATAAGGATTTCATAAAGGACTGGATCAATTCAGGAGCAGAGAGATGACAACTATAAAGACTCTTGTGGCCTCCGGAGGTAAACGGGAATGCCACGCCATGATAACTGTCGACGACGCGTCGCTTCCTTTCGAAGGGCAGCTCCGCGCCGTGACCGATGAATACAACCGGCTCACACGCAGCGATGCCGCCATGCGTCCCGTTTTCCGCCGCTGGTTCCTCAGCGATGCTGTCAATCAGTCGCCGCATCTTCCCGACGACGGCGCCTGCGCGACTTCGGTGGTGGAGCAGCCCCCTCTGAGCCTCACGAAGCTCGCCCTATGGGTGTGGATGATTGAGGATGCCGAGGTGACACGCCGCGACGACGGCAGATATGCCGTGAAGGCACTGGGCCACACACATATATTTGAGGGTGGTTCGCGCCGCCCCGGCATGGATCCATACCATGCCATGCTCTTCATGCTTACCGCCACTGAAGACATGCTTCGCGAAGAGAAGGGAAGTCTTCTCGACAGCTGCGTGCGTACGTGGCTCTTCGTGCAGAATGTCGATGTGGATTATGCCGAGGTGGTGAAGGGCCGCAATCAGGCATTCGGAGCGCTCGGACTGACACCTTCCACCCGGTTCATAGCAAGCACCGGCATCGGCGGACGCCATGCCGACCGCACATCGGCGGTGGTGATGGATTCCTATTCCGTGCTCGGCCTGCGTGAGGGGCAGATGCGCCAGATCAACGCTCCCGACCATCTCAATCCCACCTATGAATACGGGGTTGCCTTTGAGAGGGCCACGTCGGTGGATTATGCCGACCGGCGCCACCTGTTCATCTCCGGCACGGCGAGCATCGACAACCGCGGCCAGGTGGTCTGGGCCGGCGACATACGCCGTCAGACTCTGAGGATGTGGGAGAATGTCGAGTCACTTCTCGCGGCGGCCGGATGCGGTTGGGATAATGTGGGACAGATCATAGTGTATCTCCGCGATCCGGCCGACTATGGAGTGGTGAGCGCCATGTTCGCGGAGCGTTTCCCCGGCATGCCTTACGTGATTGTGCATGCCCCTGTGTGCCGCAGCGGATGGCTCGTGGAGATGGAATGTATGGCCATGAAGCCCCTTTAAGCCGTATCAGCCATTTGTATTATGAAGAGTCATGACCCGTCATATCGCGGCGTGTGGCGCCGGATGTTCCGTTCCCCGGCGTGCCTGTTGCTGCATCTGTCGTTCATTCTGGTCATAGCCGGAGGGATCGCCACGTGGCTTACCGCTGAAAAGGGAGCCGTGAGGCTCGTGAAGGGTGAGGCGGTCAGTGAGTTTGTGTCGCGCGATGGGGAGACATATCCTTTGCCGGTGGAGCTTTCTCTCGAGAGTTTCGACATCGACTGGTATCCGGGCGGAGAGATAGCGCGTGGCTATACATCGCGCATCCTTGCCGGAGGTGAGCCGGTGGAGGTGTCGGTCAACAGGATCGCGGATGTGCGCGGCTACCGCCTCTGTCAGTCGGGCTATGATTCTTCCGGTGCGTCCGTGCTGTCGGTCAACCATGATCCGTGGGGCATACCCCTCACCTATGCGGGCTACGTGCTTTTTTCCGTAGCCGGGCTGTGGTTGCTTTTGTCTCCGAGAGGGAGATTCCGGAGGCTGTTGCGGTCTTTATGCGTGGCGGCTCTGTTATGCGGAGCTCAGGGAGCGGCCGCGGCGGTTGCTGGAATACCGGCGGAGACTGCCGACAGCCTGGGTCGCATGAGTGTGGTATATCAGGGGAGGATAGTCACTTTCAACACGCTCTCGCGCGATGTGCTGAAAAAGCTCTACGGCCAAGAATCCTATCGAGGACTCTCTCCGGAGCAGACTCTGATATCGATGCGCCTGTATCCCGATGAATGGAAATCGCTTCCGATCCTCAGGATCGACGACAATGATCTTGCCCAGGCTCTCGGCGTTGAGGGCCGTTATGCCTCGCTCACCGACCTTTTCGACAGCGAGGGCAGTTATCGGGTGGATTCCCTTATGAGATTGCCGTCGGGTGTCGACAGCCGTGCCATAGCCGAGCTTGATGAAAAAGTAGGGATAGTGCTGACTCTTCATTCCGGCGATCTGATAGTGGCGGCTCCGGCCGGCGAGGAACTCTCGCGATGGCGTGTGGATGCTGAGCTTCTCTACAATTCAATCCCTTTCTCCCGGCTGTCGTTCATATTTCTTTTCGCGGCTTCTCTGTTGGGTTTCGTGTCGATCGGCCGAATCGGATTCCTCTGGAGAATAACTGTGGCATTGGTGTGGGCTGCGCTTGCCCTGTCAGTCGTGTCCGCCGCACTTGAATGGGTAATATCGCGCCATATACCCCTTTCCAATACATTCGGCACCCTCCGTTTTGCTGTCATCATCCTGACAGTCGCTGTGCTCATGATGCGGCGTCAGGGGAGGCTCATACGGTCAGTGGTCCTGCTTCTTGCCGGGGCGCTTGCCCTCGTGGCCTTCCTTGTGGAGGTGAATCCGGTGGTCACGCCTCTCATGCCGGTGCTCCATTCCCCGTGGCTCTCCTTCCACGTCTCACTGGTCATGACCTCCTATTCCTTGTTTGCCCTGACATTTGCCGCCGCTGTGGTGGCCCTTCTCAGCAAGGGGAGCGCACCGAGGCTGCGTGTCTTCTCTTTGTCGCTCCTTTATCCGGCCGAATGGCTTCTCGGACTGGGGATCATCACAGGTTCGGTGTGGGCCAATGAATCGTGGGGAGAATACTGGTCGTGGGATCCCAAGGAGACCTGGGCGCTTGTGACGTTCCTCATCTACGCGCTGCCTCTCCATCCCTCGGTGGCCTTCATGCGTCGGCCCGGTGCCTTCCACGCCTATCTCCTCCTTGCCCTCGCCACGGTCGGCATGACCTACTTCGGAGTCAACCTCCTCGACTCCCTCCATGCCTACTGATCCCCACTCTCCTCAATCTCTATGTGTCTGCTCATTCCGACAAATCCATATCATCCACTATCCTCTGAATAATGGATATGTCTACGGTTGAATAATCTGATTTGTCATATATGTCAATGAGATATACATGCCCTTCATTTTCTGCAACTACAATAGTATATGTGATTACTCTCGCCCCTCCGGACTTGCCACGTCCTTTGGATGATATGGCCATACGGACTTTGCGTATGCCCGGACTTAATTCGTCTCCTTGAAGTGGATTTTTCTCCAAAGAGGATATCAGCTCTCCAAGATCAGCTTTCAGCGAACGGTGCCTTTTTATAAGAACTTTTGCTGATCTCTCAAAACGGGAGGTGGTTCTGATCTCAAAGCTCATCGAGGAATGATCTTGCTGATTTTGCCGGAAGTTTTCCGGACTCAATCAATTGCACTTCTCTTAAACCCTCACAGATACGGCTTGTGAGAGTGTCTTCTTCGGTGACAGGTGTTATTTTGAAAGTACCGATGCGGGAAGTCAACAGTACTGACTCTCCTTTCAATGCTTTTGCCAGAACAGCCGACTGGCTGGCTCTGAAATCACGTGCGCTTACAACTAACATAGTCAATATTTTAATTTCTTGCAAATATAACAAAACGCAACCGGAATGGTATCCTTATTAAATTTATTTAACAATTTAGCCTCTTCCTTCTGACGATTTTCAGAATTGCTATACTGCAAAGATAATCTTGGATGACTGTGTCTGGCAATTAAACTAATTTTTAATAGCAACCTATGAAATAAAATCATTAAATTTGCAGCCACAAGCGGAATATAGAGAATAATCAGCTGTACAATAACTTATAAGGCATGAAAATCTTAAAATACATTCTCACTGCCATGGCTGTTTGCCTCTTTGGGGCAGACAGCTACGCCAACAACGATGACTATGACGTATATCTTCTTATCGGACAGTCTAACATGGCTGGCCGCGGTGCTTTCGAGCCGGAAGACACAATCAACACGATAGATGGAGTCTGGCTCCTGAATCAGGATGGAATACCGGAAGAAGCCAGGCCACCGTTCAACAAATATTCCTCTATCCGTAAAGACCTCAGACTGCAGGGTTATTCCCTCGCCGACAACTTTTCACGGTTGATGCACAGTCGCACCGGAAGAAAGATCCTGCTTGTGGTCAATGCCAAAGGTGGTTCATCGATAAAAAGCTGGCAACCCGGACAAAAGGATAGTTATCTCAACGAGGTAGTGCGTCGCGCTCGTCAGGCCATGCGTCTCGGAAGACTGAAAGGGATACTCTGGCATCAGGGAGAGACCGACGTACAGAAAAAGACTCCGGATTATGTCGACAGATTCCGCAACATGATAACCGCTCTCCGCGATTCCATCGGTCAAGGCAATATCCCCGTCGTGATAGGGCAGTTAGGCCAATGGGAATGGGCGCCCGAAGAAGACATCCGCAGTTTCAATGATTCCGTCGTGCCCGCAATATGCGATGAAGTGGAAAACTGCTCCTATGTGACAAGCGATGGACTCGGACGCCTTTACAAAGACAAACCCCAGGACCCACACTTCAGCCGCAAAGCCCAGATCGAGCTCGGACGTCGCTACGCCGACGCGATGATCCCCTTGGTGGAATCAGCCTATATAACTTCCTTCAGAGATGGAAAGAGGTCGGCTATAAGTTTCACCTTTGATGATGGCGACCTCGATCATTACCTACTTGCCGCTCCCGAACTTGAGAAACGTGGCTTCAAGGGCACTTTCTGGATAATCGGCAAGAAGATAGATGAAGGAGATGCCGTAAGGCCGCGTATGTCATGGCGGCAGCTCAAGGAAATGTCGGAGAGGGGGCATGAGATTTCCAATCATTCATGGAGCCACGGAAAACTGGTGCTTATGTCGCCGGAAGAGGCCCGCAGAAATATAGAGATGAACGACAGCGCCATTGCCCGCAATGTAGGAAAGAAGCCCGTCACATTCTGCTATCCTTTCAATGCCACACGCCCCTGGCTCATTGATATCGCGGAGGAAGGACGTGTGGGCACACGCATGCACCAGACCGGCATCGGACAGCAGAACCATAAATCGACACCTGAAAAAATAAAGAAATGGGTGGATGGTGTCATAAGCGACGGCATGTGGGGAGTGACCATGATGCATGGTATCACCACCGGTTATGATAAATGGCACACTCCACAAGACCTGTGGGATATGTTTGATTATGTGAAAAGCCATGAGGATGAGAGCTGGGTGGCCACTTTCAGGGAATGTGCCGCCTACAGGAAGATACGCGACAACACAACCGTGAGCGTCAAACCTACCGACTACGGTTTCGACATAATGACAGAGATGAACCTTGACCCGACCCTTTTCACTGAGCCCGTCACCATATGCCTGAAAGGAGACTGGAAAGGGAAAAAAGTCAAGGCGCGGCAAGGCGGCAAGAAAATCAAGCCCATAAACACCGGCGACTCCCTCCTCCTGACCATCCTCCCCTCCGGCACCCCAATCCGCTGTCACATAGACTGAACCATATACGGAGACACACCTATACAGATACGCGAATACCGACACACAGACTGATATTGTAAAACGGGGAGCCCCTATTTATAGACGGGGCCTCCCACGTTTTTTCATAATCAATTTTTCAGAAGTCATATCAGTTAGGAGAAAAATAAAAAAGGGTCATGAAACCGATCTGTCTATGACTGTCAGATCGGTTTCATGACCCTTTACTGTAATTTCTTTGTCAGTGCCGGCCTACCGACACTGAGAGCCATCCGCGGAAGTGCCGCCTGATCGTTATGACGGCTAACGACAATAAGCAATTATAAATTTGCAGTCAGTAATTGCGATTACCTTGTTAATTCATAATCAGACACACTCAAGCAAAAGCAACTTGCTATGCAGTTATAATGCTATTGTTAAGATTTATCATGATTTAGCAGGACTTATAAGGCATCGTTGGCGACTGGGGACGGTGCTTCCGGGAGCAGGACTCAGTCGCAGCTAAACCTAATTACCAGATGTGCGAGACCTTTATGAAGCGACCGAAAGCAGCGAAGCTTGCTGCAATTTTGAATTTGGAATGTTGAATTTTGAATTAGTT
>ERZ836877.3205-NODE-3205-length-18989-cov-7.140382_pt1 | contig 18989 bp, 19 predicted proteins | sample MGYA00519469_ERZ836877 | MGnify/ENA primary metagenome ERZ836877 (study PRJEB31850, sample SAMEA3708809) | human gut metagenome | biome: human gut; feature: human-associated habitat; material: faeces | place: China | collected 2014 ... | reverse complement strand
CAGGGCTGGCGCATGAGATTTAACTATCCTTAAAAACCTTGAGTAGATAGTCAATATTGCGGCCACATTTCTTGCGTCTTCGCTTAAGACTGAGTTTGTCGTCTTGTTTTTTAAGCATTTCCAACGCATACTTGCGCATTGCGGAAAAATTGACAGCACCGTTTTTGGCGCGTACACGGCACATATCTTCCCGAAAAGTCACATCGAGATGCCAGTGCAGCTTGTTCTCGATGCCCCAATGCGCACGTATACGCTCAGCGTAGTAGGATGCCTCATCATTCTCCACACTGCTCAGATAGTAGATTGTCTCACGCGAGCGGAATCCCTTCTCCGTGCGCTCACGCTCCATTTTTATGATGCGTTTCAGCCCGGGCCACTTCTCGTACATCCCCTCCTGCTCCAGCAGTGTCGTATCCATAATCGAACAGGTCCTCTTTTCCAGTCTTCCGTGTCCCTTTTCCTCGGTTGTATACACTGACATCGGAGAGGCATTCCTAAAAATACTTTCCGTCAAGTCCTTGAGTATAGGCTGATTGTCTTTGAGAGCCATAAGGTAATCGCCTCCTTGAAGTAAGATCTGTTCCGCGATATTACGGTGTGTTCCCATGGCATCGATGGAAACCAGAGAACCCGAGAGCCATAACGAGGACAATACCGACGGAAGAGCCGTAAGCTCGTTGGTCTTGTCGTCCACCGCCTTTTCGGCTACGCAGATTTCCGTTTCGGACACCCATGCGTTGAGGATATACAATCCCTGACATCCCTGACTTTTTGGATTTTCTCCACGAAGTTTCTTTCCGTCAATGATGACCTGATGACCGCACAGGGATTCAATTATGTGGCCGCGGCAGCAGTCAAGACTCGCCCGGAGCTGGACGGGATTGACTGCCTCGACAACGCGCAGTATCGTATCTCCGCACGGCACGCCGTTGGTAAGCTTCAGCAATCCTGCTGCTTTGAATTCTTCCTCCCGGTCTGTCACCATATCCGATATGTCGTCACAGTCCTCACAGTCACACAATACGCCGATGAGCGCCATTCGGAGCACATCTTCAAGTTCATGTTTTACCTTACCCAAGTCTCTCGGGTCTTTTACTTTGCTGAAAATTTCTATTTGCATATCACTAATTTAGCTATTCTCAGTAATATATGCAATCTCTGAAAGATTATTTCACATAATCGCCCATATTTTTGACTGAATTTTAGCTAAATCTCATGCGCCAGCCCTGAAGAGTTTACGGAACAGTCGTTCTGACGGTTGACCGGGGGATAGTCGATGGTGTAATGGAGTCCTCGCGATTCGCGACGTTCCTTTGCCTGACGCATTATGAGATAGCCCACGTTGATTATATTGCGTAGCTCGCAGATCTCGCGGGAGGCTTTGGAGTATTTGAAAAGTTTCTCGGTTTCCTCATATAGAATGTCGAGACGGTTCCATGCGCGGTCAAGCCGAAGGTTGGAGCGCACGATGCCGACATATGTTCCCATGATCTGGCCGACTTCTCGTATACTCTGGGTGATAAGTACCATTTCTTCGTTGTGGCGTGTGCCTTCGTCGTTCCATGCTGGGACATCGGAACGAAGACTGATTTCAGGCATCTCGACAGAGGCGTGACGGGCTGCCGCATCGGCGTATACTACTGCCTCGATAAGAGAATTGGAAGCCAGGCGGTTTCCGCCATGCAGCCCCGTGCACGAGCATTCGCCGAGAGCATAGAGATGGCGTATGCTCGATTCTCCGTTGAGATCAACTTTGATACCTCCGCAAAGATAATGAGCGGCAGGAGCTACCGGTATGTAGTCTTTGGTGATATCGATGCCAAGAGAAAGGCATTTCTTATAGATATTCGGGAAATGGCGTCGTGTCTCTTCCGGGTCTTTATGTGTCACATCAAGATACACATGGTCGTCGCCCCATAGTTTCATTTCGGAATCTATGGCGCGGGCCACGATATCGCGTGGAGCCAGGCTGAGGCGCGGGTCGTATTTGTGCATGAACTCTTCGCCTCGCAGATTGCGGAGCACTGCGCCATAACCGCGCATGGCCTCCGTGATGAGAAATGAAGGGCGGTCGCCTGGATGGAAGAGGGCGGTGGGATGGAACTGGATGAATTCCATGTCGGAGACTGTGCCTTTAGCTCGGTAGACCATGGCAATGCCGTCGCCGGTGGCCACAAGCGGATTGGTCGTGGTCTGATAGACAGCTCCGCAGCCACCGGTCGCCATAACGGTGATTTTAGACAGGAATGTGTCGACTGCGCCTTCGGCTATATCGAGTACATAAGCTCCATAGCAGGTGATATCGGGGGTGCGACGGGTCACGCGCTTGCCGAGGTGGTGCTGTGTGATGATTTCGATGGCGAAATGGTTCTCGAATATATCGATATGCGGATTGGCTCGCACGGCCGCGATGAGGCTTTCCTGAATCTCGAAACCGGTGTTGTCGGCATGGTGGAGAATGCGGAATTCACTGTGACCGCCTTCTTTGTGAAGGTCGAAATTACCGTCGCTGTTCTTGTCGAAATCCACGCCCCACCCGATGAGCTGACGTATCTGTTCGGGTGCGCCTTTTACAACCAGCTCTACGGCCTTGGGGTCGCTAAGCCAGTCGCCGGCAACCATGGTGTCGTGAATGTGCTTGTCGAAGTCGTCCACTTCGAGATTGGTAACGGAGGCCACGCCGCCTTGGGCGAGGGCTGTATTGGCTTCGTCGAGAGTGGTTTTGCAAACAAGAGCCACCTTCACGCCCTCGCGGGCGACTTTCAAGGCGAAGCTCATTCCGGCTATGCCGGAACCGATGACAAGATAGTCGTATTTTCGGGTCATTGCGGTTTTATGTGAGTTCTACCGCAAAATTACGCAAAAAAAGCAAACGCTGTATAAAAAATCTTATAGAAAAATCCGCGTGCCTGCGTGCAGCACGGATTCTACCTCTTATCTGCACCAATTGGCAATTTCATCGAAATCGGCGATGTCACGTTTATAGATGATGAACCCGAGCACAATGCCGGTCACCGCAAATGTCCAGAACAAAAGGGCATCCCGGAGATTTATTGCGTCAAACGACAGCCAGATGAAAAAAGCCACAACAACACCATCGGCCCAGATTTCGAAATTACGCCGGCATTTCTTGATTCGAGCCACTCTGCTTGTCAATTCCGCGTTTGAAGATTTATATATGTCAAGGTGTTTTATGCAGCCGGCAATATAAACTTCAGCGACAAGGCCGGCGGAAATAGCCACACTGAATAGGGCCACCCACAGTAGCGGTAACCCTCCCTGGCCCCAGAGCGGATAACTTGCCATTGCCATAAGACAGATTGCCGTTACGGCGCACCCCGCGTAGGCTCGTCTCAGCATTCGGCTGCGCAGATCGCTCTTTTTTGACAATATGGCAATATTGGCGTTCTCGGTAAGTTTCGCCGATAGAGCATCCATGTTTTCGGCCATGTCATCCCATGTTTTTTTAAGATTCTCCAGTTCCATAATGTTATTATTTATAGTTGGATAATTTTTTCTTGATTCGATGCAGTTTGGTGGCGACCGTATTGCGAGGTATTCCTATATTAGCGGCTATTTCATCATAGTTGATACCCTCAAGCCACATAAGTATTACCGCTTTTTCCAGCGGATTGAGCCTGGATATGGCTTCATAGAGCCACTCTATTTTATCGCGGAACTCAGCATTGTCGGTCAGCTCGGCGCCAAGTTGCTGAATTGCCTCTATGGGTGCGAATGATATTCGTGGCGTGAATTTCTTCAACGAAACCACGCAGGTGTTTATACATACCCGGTACACCCACGTCGATTCCTTGCTCTCGTTTCTGAAAGAGGAAAATGCATGATATAGAGCAATCAGCGCTTCCTGGCGCAAATCGTCGAAAGGCACCGACGCATTCGCATAGAAGAAGCACGTACTGAAAATTATTCTTTCATTCCGCTTTATTAAGCCAGTGAACTGGCTGTTATATGTAGTGTCGTCTTTCATTTGGAGTTCTTTTGCTAAGTTAGTATGGAATCGTGTCGCTAAAGTTCCCCGATACGACAAAGGAGGTCAGATTTAACATCTGTTAAATCTGACCTCCTTTTGATATATTGTATCTTATGATTTTCTAAAAAGCGAGTTGAGCGAATTCCCGTCCTTATCCTTCCAGGCATCCCAGCCGTTGACGCTGTAGCCGCTCACGAACTTGGCGGCTGCGCTTACACTTGTAAATGCTTTGTTTAGAGTGAGTGTGAGATGTCCGTTTTTACGTTTGGTCAATTGTGCTACGAGTTTGTCGCGACGTCCTTTGTCCTTAAGTGAAGGAGTCGATTTTTCGGAAATTTCGCTTCCTTCGAGTACGACGATTTCGCGTGCTGTGTAAATGGCTTTGGCACCGCAGTAGAATACCTCGGCACCTTCGACCTTGGAGGGTGATTTGGCCGTGATTCTGAAAATATCACATCCGTAGAATGAAGTCAGAAAGAGTATGTCGTCGAAAAATTCCTGAGCGGCGTCTCTCTGATGGGGCGGCAGATTGGGCAATACGGGTTTGACTTTGTTCGGCTTCATAGAATAGCGTCGGGCCTTTGTGGCGAGCGCTATTCCCTTGGCTTCGAGATATTGAACGTCGGCCTTGTTTATGCTTCCGTCTTTTGCTATGAAAACAAGGGCGAATTGCCAGAACTCTTTTTCCTTGCTCTTGAAATGTTCCTTAAGCCGCTGGCGCATGTTGTCGGTCTGGCCGATATACGCTTCAGGCTTTGAAACCTCCATTTCAGAAGGACTGCCCAGAAGTATGTAGAAGGCCGGAGTCTGCAGGTCGATGTCGGGATTGTCGAATGCGTCCTGCACATTAGCTCTCGGTATTACAAGCATGTTGCATACTTTGTTGCTGATGAAGACGCTGCGAATGCCCTGCGGATCGCCGTCGACAAGATGAGTGATTATTACTTTGCCCATGCTTTATTCGAAGTAGAATGTGAGGACTATCATTTTTGAGGTTGCTTTGGCAAGCGACTGTGTGAATTTCATTCTGTCCGGATCATCGACGAGGTCAGGTCGATCGTGCTCAAGTATGTCGCCGAGACCGAAACAGAATTTTATCTCCGGATTAAGTTTGAAATAAGGAAGGTAGAAGTCGCAGCCGAAGCCGACCGACAGAAAGAAGTCGCTCGATTTCAGTTTTAGAAAGTCGTTTCGTTTTTTGCCGACGTCAAAAGCGGGCATTATGCCTCCGAGAAGATAGGGCCTGGCATTGCGATATCGCATTGCGGCATATTTGAGTTCTACGGGAAGCACGACAAGTGTCGATTTGATATTCTGGCGTTCAGTCTTTCCGCTGTTAAGCTCGAGCATGCGTATGTCGCGGCTTCCGAAATACATTCCGGGCGAGACTCGCACGGAAAAATAATTGTTCAGTCTGAGATCGAAAAGACCGTTTACGCAGAATCCCGGCTGATAATCTGGCTGGTCTAAGCGCCATTCTTCTCCTGTTTCGGTAATGAAGCCATTGTGTGTAAGGCGCAGATCAGATGCAAACACTCCGACTGAAAAACCAAGATGCCACTGCCGGTTGTCGGCATAGGGGCGATTGAGTATTTTGTCATTGAAGTCGCGTGTGAATGCAGTCTGTACGAATGCGCAGATGCCAAGCAGCAGAAATATGAGCCGACGGATTTTCATATCTTATTAACGCGGCTGATACACTAATTATTGCGCCACAGATGTGCTACCGTGAGACCGCAGTCTCTGAAAAATAGGCTCATTGGCGTTAAGAGAGGCTTGAATCTGGTATTGCTGGTCGGGGCGAAAAGTTTTATGGACGACGGAACGCAACTGATATGTATGTCGGCCGGCATTGGACGCGGATCTCCGTCGATATGCGTTCCACCCGATTTATGTCTGTGAATGGATGCTGATTTTACGCGTATCATATCGACAAGAGCATTCTTCCCTATGAATCCGGTGAGGAGATCGAGACCTAAAAGAGCATGTGAGAATGGATTCCCGGCATGAACAATGGCAAGATCGAGCATTCCGTCTGTTACCGAAGCATCCGGAGCAATGAAGGCATTGTTGCCATATTGCGAGGCGTTGCAGCATACTACGAGGAAAGCCCGTTCGGTAAGAATCTGACCTTCGGCCTCTATCACATATTCTTCAGGATTGAATTTAATGTACTCGTCGATTGCACTTTTCAGATACATCATGACTCCGCGGCGTTTTTGACGTGCGAAGCGTTCGCTTACCGCCGCATCGAATCCAACACCGAATGTGCAGAAAAACGGTGTGGAATTGGCAATGCCGTAGTCGGCATCTATTATATTGCGTTCGGCGATCACTCGGAGAGATCTGTCGATGTCGACTGGTATGCCGAGATGGCGAGCGAGGCCGTTGCCCGAACCGGCAGGAATGATTCCGAGCGGTACGTCGGTGCCGACGAGACCGCAGGCAGCCTCGTTGACCGTGCCGTCGCCACCGCAGGCAAGCACGCCGTCGAATGTGCCGCACCGCGCGGCCTCGGCCGCCAGTTCTGTGGCGTGGCCGGGGCCTTCGGTGGAGCATATTTCGAAGTCGATACGGGCACGCTCAAGTTTCCGCGCTATGTTGGGTATCATGCGCAGTTTCGAGACGGTGCCGGATATCGGATTGACGATCAGGCGTATTCTGGTGTTTATATATGCCTTGTCGGCTGAAGTCATTATTCTGCTTCTTTTTCAGAGAATTCCATCAGATATGCCTTGATGAATCCGTCGAGATCGCCATCCATCACGCCGCCAACGTCCGATGTCTGGAAATTGGTGCGATGATCCTTGACACGGCGGTCATCGAAAACGTAGCTTCGTATCTGTGATCCCCATTCAATTTTCTTTTTGCCGGCTTCGATTTTTGCCTGTTCGGCCATACGATGCTCAAGTTCTTTGGCATAAAGTATTGAACGGAGTTGGCGAAGTGCATTCTCCTTGTTTTTAGGCTGGTCGCGAGTTTCGGTGTTCTCGATTAGGATCTCTTCTTTTTCTCCTGTATATGGATCGGTGAACTGATATCGCAGACGTACACCCGATTCGACCTTGTTGACGTTCTGGCCGCCGGCACCACCCGATCGGAAAGTATCCCACGACAGAAGTGCGGGTTCAACTTTGATTTCGATGGTATCGTCGACAAGAGGTGTCACAAAAACCGAGGCAAAAGATGTCATGCGTTTGCCCTGGGCGTTATAAGGCGATACGCGTACGAGACGATGCACTCCGTTTTCGCTTTTTAGGAATCCGTAAGCGAAATCGCCCTCTACATTGATGGTACAGCTCTTGATGCCGGCTTCGTCACCTTCGAGAAGATTGGCGATCGATGTTTTGTAACCGTTTTTTTCAGCCCAGCGCAGATACATTCGCATAAGCATTGAAGCCCAGTCCTGACTCTCTGTTCCTCCGGCGCCGGAGTTGATTTTCAGAACCGCGCTCATGATGTCGCCTTCGCCGCGAAGCATGTTGCGCAGCTCAAGTTCTTCGAGCAGTTTCACGGCCTTGGAGTAGGCTTGATCCACTTCTTCCTCGCTCACGAGTTCTTCCTTGAAGAATTCGAGCGCAAGTTTGACTTCGTCGACTGCGCCTTCGAGCTGGGTGTAGTCGGCAATCCATTTCTGCAGATCCTTGATTTTTTTCATCTGCTTCTGTGCGGCCTCGGCATTCTCCCAGAATCCATCGGCCATTGTGCGGAGTTGTTCTTCTTCGACAGCTATTTTCTTTCCGTCGATGTCAAAGATACCTCCTCAGCGCAAGCATACGCTCAAAAGTCTCTTTTAATTGTTCCTGTGTAATCATTATTGTGTCTTTTTTCGAATTCAGACTGCAAAAATACGCATTTTTTTGTAATTTTGGGTCGTAGTTTCCAATATAGAGTACGATGGAAGAGTTTTTCAACAAAGAAGAGCGGGCGTTGTTTCCCGGGAAATGCCTGTATCTGGCACGTTGTCTGGGCCATGCTCTCCACGACGGCGATTTCCGCACCGTCCGCAAGGCTTATGCCGACTCCGATCCAGCATTATTGCCGGGTCGCGACCGTTTTGGCTTTAACTCTTTGATTGCAGCTGTCGATACGGCCATATCTCTTTGCCGGAGTATCGATCCCGACCGCAACATGGTGCTTGCCATTCTGCTCTCGCCGCTTTTCCGAAGCGGTGCATTGACCGACGATAAGGTCGAGAAATCGTGGGGCGCCGATGTCGCGCGTATGGTGCGCGGTCTTGCAAAGGTCGGCTCGCTCTATAGCAAGGCGGCTGCCGTAGAGAGCGATAATTTCCGTAAACTTCTGCTCACATTCGCGCAGGATATACGTGTAATTATCATCATGATTGTAGACCGTCTTACTCTCATGCGGGCCATCAATCATCATCCGGCCGAAAAACTCGTGCGCGAGACAGCTAACGAGGCCAACTATCTGTATGCTCAGCTGGCCCACCGTCTCGGTCTCTATGCCATAAAGTCGGAGCTTGAGGATATGTCGCTGAAATATAGTAATCGCGACATGTATAGCCGTATTGCCCATGAGCTTAACGAGACAAAAGTGCGGCGCGACGCGTATATTGCCGATTTTATCGCTCCTCTTAAGGCCAAGCTTGAGGCCGAGGGTTTGAAATTTGAGATAAAAGGCCGCACAAAAAGTATTTATTCCATATGGAACAAGCTTAAGAAGCAGCATAATACGATAGAGGATATATTCGACCTTTTCGCTATACGTATTGTCATCGACTGTCCTCCGGAGCGAGAGAAAGCCGAGTGCTGGCTCGCATATTCGATCGTGACCGATATGTACAGGCCCAATCCGAGCCGAATGAAAGACTGGATCAGTATACCAAAAAGCAACGGCTACGAGAGTCTGCACATTACGGTCTACGGCCCGTCAGAGCGTTGGGTGGAGGTGCAGATACGCACACATCGCATGGATATCATTGCCGAGAAAGGTCTTGCAGCCCACTGGCGGTACAAAGGTATCAAAAGTGAAAACGGTCTGGATGCATGGATGAACAATGTCCGCGACATTCTCGAGGCTGCGGAGACAGGGCCTATGGAGCTGATGAGAAACTTCAAGATGGATGTCTATTCACACGAAGTTTTTGTATTCACTCCCAAAGGAGATCTATATAAATTACCTCAGGGCGCTACAGTACTCGATTTTGCGTTTCATATACATTCGCGTGTCGGTACGCAGTGTGTTGGCGGTAAGGTCAACGGGCGCAACCGGAAACTGAACCATCGTCTCGCAAGCGGCGATACGGTCGAAATTCTTACTTCTCCGCGTCAGGAACCAAGTCGCGACTGGTTGTCGATTGTCGTTACATCGAAAGCAAAGTCGAAGATCCGTGCAGTACTCAAGGAAAATGAAAACCGCACGGCAGAACTCGGTAAAGAGCTTCTTCAGCGCCGTTTTGCCAACCGTAAGATAGAACTGGACGAAGCAACGATGTCGCGTACGATAGCCAAGATGGGTTATCGCGACGCGATTGCCTTCAACAGCGCGGTCGGCGCGGAGGAGATAGATGTAAACGACGTCGTGGAGTGTTATCTTGCCTGTCTCGAAAAGCAACAGAAGGCAGATGAAGGCGGTGAACGTGTGTCGGCAAGCACATATGTTCTTCCTCCCGCAACCGAGGAGGCCGTTACAACCGATAAAAGTACCGATGTGGTAGTTATCGGCGACGATATCAAGGGAATAAATTACCGTCTCGCCAAATGCTGTAATCCGATTTACGGCGACCCTGTGTTTGGTTTCATTTCTGCGGAGGGTGTCATCAAGATCCATAGGGAGGACTGTCCCAATGCGGCCCATATCAGGCAACGCTATGGCTATCGAATTATCCGTACCCGCTGGAGCGGGCAGGGTGGCACCCAGTTTCCCGCTTCTTTGAGGGTTGTTGGAAAAGATGACATAGGGATTGTAACCAATATCACATCTATCATCAATAAAGAAAAATCCGTATCTTTGCGAAGCATTTCGATTGATTCGCACGACGGACTTTTTGCCGGTGTGCTTGTCGTCGGTATTTCCGATGTGACGGCTCTCAATCGGCTTATAAAGAAAATAGAAACTATTAAAGGCGTTAAAAATGTTCAGCGCGATAAATAAGACTCTTTGTGCGGCAGCGTTTATGCTTGCTCTTGCCGCATGTGGAAACGCCGACCGCGAAGGCGCGGCCGCTCTTCTCGATGAAAGCCGTTCCGCGGTCGCGGGCCGCGATTTTGTGAAAGCCATAGAGCTCCTCGATACTATCAACAGCCGTTACCGAGGACAGACTGAAATACGTCGTGAGGCTCTTGCCGTACGTGCGGAGGCCATGGAAGGAATCGCAATGGATAGTATATCTGCCGGCGACCAGGCTTTGGCCGAGGCGACTCTCCGGGTCCAGAACATTGAGGGTGGTTTCAAACACGTCGACAGTAATGTGGGACTCGACGGTTACTATCTGCCTAAAGATGCCACCGACAAAGTGATGACGGCAACCGGTATTCAGCCACGTGTGTCGGACGACGGGCATTTTTATATCGTGGCCAACGTTCAGGGTCGGTCCATCGGACTGCGTGCCATTCAGTTTGCCGATGGCGGCGAAAGCACCGAATCCGCCTCTATTGCCCCCTCGCGCATTCTTAAAGTCGAGGGCTCTGAGATTGCGTCATTCACTCCTGAGGACCTCGAAGGTGTCGGAGCATGGCTCGAAGCACACGGGGGCGCCTCAAAATGTACTCTCCTCGGATCGAAAGGTAAGATAGAAGTCAAAATGACCCAGGCCCTGCGCAAACAGCTCGTATCGTGTGCGGCATATTCCGCGGCATTGCAGGCTCGCCGTCTGGCTCTGGTCCACCGTGAAAAATATGAACGCATGCTCGCCACGGCCCGCGACCAGCTTGCTAACCTCCAACAGACACCATCTCAAAATGAATAATACCGCTACTTGGCTCGTTACGGGCGGCGCCGGATTTATCGGCGTCAATTTCGTCAAAATGCTGCTTGCCGAAAAACTCGGTAGGGTAGTGGTGCTCGACGCTTTGACATATGCCGGCAACATTCGCTCTCTGGAGTCCGAAATTGGATCGGGCGCCATTGAGTTTGTAAAAGGAGACATAGGCGACGATCAGCTTGTAGCCGGCCTCCTTGCGAGGATACGCCCCGCATACATTGTTAACTTTGCAGCCGAGTCGCACGTAGATCGTTCTGTCGACAATCCAAGGCCATTTGTCGAGGCTAACGTACTTGGCACACAGAATCTTCTTGAGTGCGCCAGGCAATATGTGAAAAACGGTGGAGACCTCCGTAAATTCGTCCAGATTGGAACCGACGAGGTCTATGGCGATCTCGATATGGATTTCGACGAACCGCAGATTCTCGACGGCGTCGACGCTCTCATCGGGCGCGAGGTACGTGTTTTTGGCCGCGAAACCTTCAGCGAGCGTTCGCCCCTGAAGCCCTCGTCGCCATACTCGGCTTCCAAAGCCGCCGCCGACATGATGGCTCTTGCATATCACCGCACTTTTGGCCTCCCGGTGGTCGTTACACGTTGCAGTAACAATTATGGCCCTTATCAGTTCCCTGAAAAACTGATTCCGCTGATGATAAACAATATCATGGAGGGTCGCTCTCTGCCTATCTACGGAAAAGGCCTGAATGTCCGCGACTGGATTTACGTCGATGACCATTGTAGCGGCGTCATTGCCGCAGCCTTGAACGGACGCGCCGGAGAGGTATATAACTTCGGCGGATATTACGAGGCCCGCAATATCGACCTGGTCAATATGCTCATAGACCTCGTTCGCGAGAGCGAAGGTATCGATGGCTCAAGTTTGATGACATACGTCTCCGACCGCCCCGGCCACGATCGACGTTACGCTATGGATGCTTCCAAATCGATACGAGAACTTGGCTGGAAGCCGGAAGTACTACTTGAAGACGGCATGAAAAGAACCGTCCGTTGGTATCTCGATAATCGCGATTGGGTGACTGAGATTGTCGAGGGCGATTACCGCTCCTATTATGAAAAAATGTATTCAAACCGCTGAAAGGATGAAAGGAATTATTCTTGCCGGCGGTTCGGGCTCAAGACTTTATCCTGTTACGTTAGGAGTATCGAAGCAGCTTATACCTGTCTACGATAAGCCGATGATATATTATCCCCTCACCGTACTCATGCTGGCGGGAATAAGAGAGATACTTCTTATAAGTACTCCTGTCGATTTGCCGCATTTCAAGCGTCTGCTTGGCGATGGCTCGCGATTCGGTATCAATATTGAATATGCCGAACAGCCACGCCCTGATGGCTTGGCGCAGGCATTCACCATAGGTCGTGATTTTATCGGGGATGATGCCGCATGTCTTGTGCTCGGCGACAATATTTTTTACGGACAGGGTTTTACGGGTATGCTGCACAATGCCGTCGAAAATGCCCTCAACGGCTACGCTACTGTATTTGCCTATACAGTCCCCGATCCCCAACGGTATGGCGTTGTAACCCTTAATGCCGATGGTAAGCCACTCGAGATCGTCGAAAAACCGGCTGAGCCGAAAAGCGACAAGGCTGTTGTCGGACTCTATTTCTATCCGGCAGGTATCTGCAATGTGGCTGCGGATATACGTCCGTCGGCACGGGGCGAGCTTGAGATCACATCGGTAAACGAGCACTATCTTGAAGCGAATTTGCTCAAAGTGCTATGTTTCGGACGTGGTTTTGCATGGCTCGATACCGGTACGGTTGATTCGCTTATGGAGGCTTCGGCATTTGTCGAGGCCATACAGAAACGTCAGGGACTGCTTGTCGCCTCGCCTGAGGAAGTGGCATATCGCCGCGGATTTATAGACGGTGATACACTCAGATGTCTTGCTGCACCTCTTATGGCTACAGAATACGGTAAATATCTAATGCGTCTTGCCGATGGAAAATCATGAGATTCCTTATATCATAGAATTACCTCGTATACAGGATCCGCGAGGCAATCTGTCGTTTGTACAGAACGGCCATTCGTTTCTGCCTTTCGAGATTCAGCGTGCCTACTGGATTTATGATGTGCCGGCTGGCGAAGAGCGAGGTTCGCATTCGCATATCAAGGCGCAATCGTTGATCATAGCCGCCGGAGGAAGTTTCAATGTGGTGCTTTTCGATGGGCAAAAGTACTGGAATTTCACATTGAACAGACCGTATCAGGGGCTCTATGTTCCGCCGGGGTACTGGCGCACGCTTGATAATTTCTCGTCAGGTTCGGTGTGTCTATCCCTTACATCTCTTCCGTACAGCGAAGAGGATTATATACGCGATTTTGAAGAATTCAAACGCCTCAAGCAATGCAAGGATTGAAATATCCATTTCTTGATCTCGGCACTGTAAATGCTCCTTATTTCGATGAAATCAGGGCTGCTATTGATCGTGTGCTCGTCTCCGGTCGGTATATAGGCGGGAGCGAAGTCAGCCGGTTCGAGGCGCAGCTTGCCCACATCGCGGGCTCCCGTTATGCTGTCGGGGTAAGCAACGGACTGGATGCTCTGCGCCTGATATTCAGAGCCTATGTTGAGATGGGGCGCCTTAGGCCCGGAGATGCCGTAATTGTTCCGGACAATACATATATAGCCTCTGTCCTGGCAATTTCGGATGCCGGTCTTGTGCCAGTGCTTGCAGATGCCTCGACCAGCACTCTCAATCTTGATACACGAAAGTTGGAAGAAGTCTATACGCCGGCTGTGAAAGCTGTGCTTACGGTGCATCTCTACGGTAGACCGTGCTACGATGATGATCTTGTCCGGTTTGTAGAAGCGCACAATCTGCTTCTGATCGAGGATAATGCGCAAGCCATAGGCGCGACGGCTTACAATGGGTGCCCTACCGGTTCGCTCGGTGATGCGGCTGCGTTCAGCTTCTATCCTACAAAAAATATCGGAGCGCTCGGTGATGCCGGAGCTGTATCCACTTCTGATGCGGAATTGGAAAATACAGTGTGGGCTTTGGCCAATTATGGGTCGGATATCCGCTATCATAATATTTACAAGGGCTATAATTGCCGTCTTGATCCACTCCAGGCAGCAGTCCTTAATGTGAAATTACCATATCTGCAGCGTGAGAATGAACGGCGCAGAATACTGGCTGCCGTCTACAACTCGGAAATAGACAATCCGTATGTCGTGAAGCCGGTGATGACGGATCCTGACAGGTGTGTATGGCATCAGTATTGTCTTATGTCGCCGGTTCGTGACGGTCTCAAGTCTTATCTCGCTGAAAACGGTGTCGGAACGGATATAAATTATCCTCTACCGGTTCATCGGCAGCCATGTTACAGTGAGTTTGCTTCCCTTTCATTGCCGGGTGCAACTCAAATTGCTGACGAAGTGCTTTGTCTGCCCGTCTCGGCCTGTACTTCGCCGGATGATGCTGCAGCGATTTCTAAAATAATAAATTCATATGAGCCATAATTGTAAGGCTTTATATCATACATTCGGCTGCAAGCTTAATTTCGCTGAAACGGCCTCTGTCGAGCGCTTGTTCAATAATCGCGGTATAACTACGGTAGCCAAGGGCGACGTTCCCGACTTCATTGTCATAAACTCATGCAGCGTGACGGCCGAGGCCGACCGCAAATGCCGTTCGTTTATCCGTTCTTTGAACCGCAGATATCCGGCAGCCCGTATTCTGGTCACCGGCTGTTATGCCCAGCTCAAGCCCGACGAACTTGCTGCTTTGCCTGGAGTGGCTTTTGTGGCAGGTGTCAACAGTAAGCTGCGTCTTATAGATTATGTGGACAGTTTTTCTATGGATACTATTGTCGAGCCTGATTTCAAGGAGGCGAAGGATCTCCGGGATTTCATGCCGTCATGTTCTCGCGGCGACCGTACGCGGTATTTTCTTAAAGTGCAGGACGGTTGCGATTATTGGTGTACCTATTGTACAATTCCCAAAGCTCGCGGGCGGTCTCGTTCAGGTTCTATAGCCGATATCGTTGCTCAGGCGTCGCTGGCGGCAGAAGAGGGCGGTAAGGAAATTGTAATAACCGGTGTCAATATCGGCGATTTCGGAAAAGGCCGTGACGAGTCGTTTCTGGATCTCTGTCGGGCTCTCGATAAGGTCGATGGTATCGAACGTTACCGCATATCTTCAATCGAGCCGAATCTTTTGACTGATGAAGTGATTGATTTCGTAGCATCGTCGCGTAGCTTTATGCCTCATTTTCATATTCCTTTGCAGAGCGGTTCAGATAAAGTCCTTGCTTTGATGCGTCGCCGATACGACACGGCTCTGTATGCCGCGAAAATCGACCGTGTACGTCGTGTATTGCCCGATGCTTTCATCGGCATAGATTTTATCGTCGGAGCCCGCGGCGAGTCTGACACCCTTTTTGAAGAGTCACGTAGTTTTGTCGATTCTCTTCCGGTGAGTCATGTTCATGTTTTTCCATATTCTGAACGGCCCGGTACACGGGCTCTTGAAATAGAGGGCGTGGTGGAACAAGCTGAAAAACACCGCCGAGTAGCAGTGATGACTGCTTTGAGTGCCGAAAAGCATGCCGCGTTTGCCCGGAATTTCCTCGGTACGACACGTCCCGTTCTTCTGGAGCACCCGAAAAAAGGAATGCCTATGGGTGGTTTTACCGACAACTATCTGCGGATTGAAGCTGATGTAGATCCTGCGAACGACAATACTGTGCGCAATATGGTTCTTGATACTCTCTGTGATGATGGTGAAACTATAAAGGCCCGACTCGCCGACTGACTATGGAGAAAGTGTTGTATTGTCTTCTGAAACCATTGGCTCTTTTGCCTCTTAAGGTCCTTTATATATTCGCGGATCTGGTTTTCTTCCTGCTGTTTTATATTATAAGGTATAGGAGGAGGGTAGTGGAGGACAATCTTGAAAAATGTTTTCCAGACAAGTCTGCGGAGGAACGGACTGAAATCTGTCGGCAGTTCTATCATAATTTTGCCGATTATATTTTTGAAACACTAAAATTGCTGCATATTTCGGATGAAGAGATTAAACAGCGTATGGTTTTTGAGAATACCGGAGTTCTTGACCGTCTGATCGGTGAAGGTCGCAGTATCGTCGTTTATTTCTCGCACTGCGGCAATTGGGAATGGGCTCCTTCGGTTACGCTTCATGCTAATGTCGCGGATGGTAAGACTGCATTCTGTCAGGTATATCGTCCTCTTAAAAACCATGCTTTCGACAATCTTATGTTGCGGCTTCGCAGCCGTTTCGGTTCGGTGTCGTTGCCAAAGGCGACTGTTCTCCGGCGTCTTATTGGATTTCGTCGCGATGGTTATGTGACTGTTACAGGCTTTATGAGCGATCAGAAGCCCAGCCACGGAGATCCGACTCTGCCACTTTTTTTTCTGGGTCGTCCTACGGCTTTTATCACCGGTACAGAGGAGTTGGCCAGAAAGATGAAGATGGCGGCGGTGTATTGGGATATGCACAAGGATTCCCGGGGACATTACAGGATCGTGACGCGCTTGATTGCCGATGATGTTTCTGATACAGAGCATGGTGATGTCACACGGACTTATGCCTCCATGTTACAGGATACGATCATGCGTAATCCTTCAATTTGGCTTTGGACTCATAAAAGATGGAAAATACCGGTAAAACTACCCAAATAGCACAATCGCGACCTCCCGTTGCTGTAATTATACTGAACTGGAATGGCCGGGCTTTGCTGGAAGAATACCTTCCGCAGGTTCTTGCCAGTTCCAATCCCGATGTGTCTCGTATTATTGTGGCAGATAACGGAAGCACAGATGATTCTGTGGATTATCTGCGTTCGGCTTTCGGAGACAGAGTCGAGATCATATGTTTCGATAAAAACTACGGTTTTGCCGAGGGTTATAACAAGGCTATTGCCCTCTGTTCGGACTATGAATACTCAGTGCTTCTCAATTCCGATGTGGCACCGGCCGATGGATGGGATGATATTCTCTATAGTTTTATGTGCAGCCATCGCGACTATGCGGCATGTCAGCCTAAGATTCTGTCATATAAAGACAGAACCTGTTTCGAATATGCCGGCGCTTGCGGAGGTTTTCTTGATCGTGATGGCTATCCTTTTTGCCGAGGTCGTATTTTTGACAGGTGCGAGGCTGATTACGGTCAGTACGATACCCGTTGTGAAGTACACTGGGCATCAGGTGCATGTCTGATGGTCCGTACTTCAGTCTATCTGCAATGCGGTGGTCTCGACAAAGATTTTTTTGCTCATATGGAGGAAATAGACCTCTGCTGGCGTATGCGACTGGCCGGTTATCGTCTGTCGTGTGTGCCTCAGGCGAGGGTCTACCATCTTGGAGGAGGATCTCTTCCGGCACAGAATCCGTTCAAGACCTATCTCAATTTCAGAAACAGCCTTCTGATGATGTATAAGAATCTGCCGGACTCCGATCGTGGACGGGCGTTGATCCGTCGTCGTCTCCTCGATACCGTTGCATGGGCGAAATTCATGCTGTCGTTTGATTTCAAGAATGCCGGCTCTGTCGTAAGGGCGCATCGCGATTTTGTGAAAATGCGTGAAAAATATACCATCCACCCGTCAAAGAACCTCCTTAAGTCTCCTGATGCTTACAGGAAGAGCATTTTGGTGCAGTATTTCCTGCAGCGTCATCATACCTATTCAGCTTTGAACGGCCTCCCTGAATAAATTTTATAACAGTTATGTGATCCGGTTTTATCTGGAATCAAGATTTTTTAAAATTTAGATGTCTTAAAATAGGATATTTTAACAGAAAATCGCGCGTGAGACTCCAAAAAGGTTTAATAAGATACTCGCCAAGGAAAAAAGCCGCCCAAATATTTTGAAAGTTGGGAACTACTTTTTAACTTTGCGATATTGTTTAACGGGCTTGTCCCACATAAAACACCTTTTATCCATACCGGGACTTTTAACAGTCTCTTTTAAAAGATAAGATACTAAAACGAATAAGCTTAACGTTAATACATAAAAACAATTAATCTTAATTAATATCATTAATTTATTTTCAGTACACATTTCAAACAATTATGGAAGCTCAAAAGCCAAAAGCTCAGGCTAAGCCTAAAAGCAACGCACCCGGCATTAAAAATGCCGCATGGGTCATCGTAATCTGCGCTATCATCGCCGTTTGCCTCTTCATCTTCTGGTTCGGCAACGACATGCACTTCGACGAAGACGGTCATCCTCAGAACCTCTGGGGCACCATCTACAAAGGTGGTTTCATCGTACCTGTACTCCAGACCCTCTTCCTCACCGTTATCGTTCTTGCTGTTGAACGCTGGATTGCTCTCAACGCAGCTGCCGGTAAGGGTAACACTGCAAAATTCGTCGCTTCTGTCAAGACTTGCCTTGAAAAAGGTGATATCGCCGGCGCCCGTGCTCTCTGCGCAAAGCAGAAAGGTACTGTAGCTGCTGTTGTTGACTCTGCTCTTATCCGCTATGAAGAAATGGACAAGAACACCGTTCTTTCCAAGGAACAGAAAATCGCTACTCTGCAGAAGCAGGTTGAAGAGGCTACCGCTCTCGAAATGCCTACCCTCCAGCAGAACCTCCCCATCCTTGCTACCATGACAACCCTCGGTACTCTCGTCGGTCTTCTCGGTACTGTAATGGGTATGATCAAATCGTTCCAGGCTCTTTCGCAGTCCGGTGCTCCTGACTCGACAGAACTTTCGACCGGTATCTCGGAGGCTCTTATCAATACCGCTTTCGGTATCGCAACCGGCGCATTCGCCGTTATCTTCTATAACTACTACACCAACAAAATCGATAACCTTACCTACGCTATCGACGAAATCGGTTTCTCTATCGTGCAGACATTTGCCGCTACACACTAATCCCTCATTTATCCGTTTAATAGTCAACTAAAACCCACTAAAACAGGTAAATATGGGAAAAGTAAAAATCAAAAAGAAAAGTACACTCATCGACATGACCGCGATGAGCGACGTGACTGTTCTTTTGCTTACTTTCTTCATGTTGACTTCTACCTTCCTTCAGAAGGAACCGACCATCGT
>ERZ836877.3202-NODE-3202-length-19006-cov-3.520184_pt1 | contig 19006 bp, 17 predicted proteins | sample MGYA00519469_ERZ836877 | MGnify/ENA primary metagenome ERZ836877 (study PRJEB31850, sample SAMEA3708809) | human gut metagenome | biome: human gut; feature: human-associated habitat; material: faeces | place: China | collected 2014 ... | reverse complement strand
TAAAATTTCAGGTGTTTTTGAATGATGTTTTCGGAACATCAAACTGAACACCCTATTTATTTTTCAAAAATGACAATAATCCGACATACGCTCCGCCGCCTTGCTGCCGCAGTGATAATGCTTACGGTCGCGTTGCTGTCGTATGCCGATGGCATCTCTGATTATTATATTCAGGGCATTGTCAAGGACTCGGTTACCGACTTGCCGTTGCCGTATGCTTCGGTCGTAGACCCTGTAACCGCCCGCGGTACGGTCACTGACTCCCGCGGCTTATTCGAGATTTCAGTGCCCGATAACGCCCGGCTTCTCAATATATCATGTGTCGGCTATAACAAGAAGGTGCTGCCTATAAATAAAAATAGGGTGAACGTCTATGCCGTCCATCTCTCTCCGTCGACAACCGAACTGCAGGAAGTTGTCGTACGCAAAAAGAAATATTCCAAAAAGAACAATCCGGCCGTTGAATTCGCCCGTAAGCTTAGAAACGGCGGCGGTATGACCGACCCGCGCCGCAATGATTTCTACAATTATGACAAATACGAGAAAATCTCTGTAGCTATCAATAATTTCGACGGTGATAAAGACAACGCTCTTATGAGAAATTTCGCTTTTCTCAAAGAGCATGTCGACACATCTGATATCTCGGGAAAACCTATTCTTAATATCCTCGTCAAAGAAAAATTCTCGCACATTGACTATCGCCGTGATCCTCATTCTGAAAAAGAGCGTGTCGAGGGCGTCAGAAGCCAGGGCTTCAACAGCGTCAACAGCGAGCAGGGCATACGCACCTTCCTTGAGGATGTCATGCGCGAGGTTGACCTCTATAACGACGACATCAATCTGTTGCAGAACCGTTTCGTCAGTCCTTTGTCGAGGATAGCTACCGATTTCTATAAATTTTATCTGACAGACACGGTCGAGGTTGACAACGAGAGGTGTATCGTGCTGTCGTTTTATCCCTTCAACAATGCGGCCTTCGGCTTCATCGGCCATATATACATTCCCGAGAACGATTCGACGATGTTTATAAAGAAAGTAGACATGCGTCTGCCGCGCGATATAAATCTTAACTTTATCGACAAGCTCTATCTGTCGCAGACATACGCTCGTGCGTCTGACGGCTCTCGTCTGAAAACCCGCGATGATCTGACAGTCGAGATTATTGCTGTGCCGGGTACTCCGGGAGTCTATGCGCGCCGCAATACCGTCTATGCCGGACATGGCTTCGACCGTCCCGCTGATGAAAGCGTTTTCGGCCATTCTGAGAAATTGGTTCAGGAGTCTGATGCCGAGAACAGGGATGAGGCTTACTGGCAGAATGTCAGGCTTGCGTCGATAAGCGCCAACGAAAACCGTGTCGACCAGATGTTCAGCCGTCTGAGAAAGATGCCGGCCTATTACTGGACCGAAAAAGTGCTCAAGGCATTCTTCAACGGTTATGTGACGCTCACTGACGGGATTGACTACGGTCCGGTCAATACAACGTTGAGTTTCAATTCGGTCGAAGGCACACGCCTGAGAGTAGGCGGCATGACAACCTCCGGTCTAAGCAAACGATGGTTTGCTAGAGGCTATGTTGCCTATGGCACAAGGGATCACAGGTGGAAATATAAAGGAGAGCTTGAATATTCTTTCATCGACAAGAAATATCATTCGCGTGAGTTCCCGATGAAATCCCTGCGCCTGACCCACATGTATGACATAGACAAGATCGGTCAGCATTATATGTTTACCAATCAGGATAATATTTTCCTGTCGCTGCGCAGAATGAAGGACGACCGTGTCATTTATCACCGGTTGACTTCACTTGAATATAACCTTGAGCTGGCAAACAATTTCTCGGTGTTGGCGGCGGCTAAGACAGAGTGGCGCGAGGCAACCCCGTGGGTGCGTTTTATCGACGGCTATGGCCGTAGTTACAGCCACTATGCCGAGAACAGTCTGTCTGTGACACTGCGCTATGCCCCAGGCGAAAAATATTTTCAGACACGCAGCCACCGTATTCCTGTCAACCTTGATGCTCCTGTCATCGCCTTGACACATACATTTGCTCCCGCAGGCTTTCTCGGAACGAAGTTCCCGATCAACAAAACCGAGCTGATGTTTCAGAAACGTTTCTGGCTCTCGGCTTTCGGTTATGTCGACGCGATAGTCGGCGGTGGTCACGTCTGGAGCAAATCAAGCTATATCGATCTTCTGATACCGAACGCCAATCTGTCATATACCATTCAGCCCGAGAGTTTTGCGCTCATGAATCCGCTCGAGTTTATCAACGACTCGTCGGTCAGCTGGTTTTTGACATATTGGGCCAACGGTGCGATTCTCAACTATATACCGTATCTCAAAAAACTCAAGCTGCGTGAGGTCTTTTCATTCAGCGGCCTTTACGGACATCTGAGCCGTCGCAATGATCCGTCATTCAATAAATCTCTCTTCGTTTTCCCTGACGATGTCACGGTAAGGGAGATGACCGATGGTCCGTATATGGAGGCATCGGTCGGTCTCGACAACATATTCAGATGTCTCAGGGTCGATTACGTCTGGCGTCTGAGCTATCGCCGTGCCGCCTATGAAATCGACAGAAGCGGTCTCAGAATAGCCGTCCATGTCACTTTCTGAGGCAACATCTTTCGTTAATTAACTTTAATTAAAAAAATCTTGCTTGTTAGCGACAATTTGTATAATTTTGTATCGGGCATGAAAATGTCTGTTTTGATTTTAGAAAATTGTTAACAATAAGATATTTCCAACTTAAATGTTCAAGCGTTTCTTCGTTTCTCTTCTGGGCACAATTGCCGGGATTTGGATTTCTGTTATCTCTGTTGTGATTATCGGGTCTGTATGCGTCGGCATAATGCTTTCGGGCGATAAAAAAACAGCTGCGGTCGAAAAAAATTCTGTTTTGTATATTGACCTGACGGGCGATATAATTGAGCGTGAGGCTAATGCTGATTTTATGACTATGTTAAGCCGTGTCGAGCAGAAGCCTCAGACCCTTGAGGACATCGTCAAGTCGATACAGCTGTCGGCCAATGATAAGAAAATCGAAGGCATCTATATCAAATGCGGTGGCTCTTCGCTCGGTGTCGCTTCACGTGAGGAGATGATGCAGGCTCTGCGTCGGTTCAAGGAAAGCGGCAAATGGATTTATGCCTACGGCGACGCTATTTCGCAGGGCGACTATCTTCTCGCTTCAGTGGCCGATGAGATTTATCTCAATCCGGTCGGCAATGTCAATATCCGCGGTATCGGTTCGTTGACGCCGTTCTTCACCGGTCTTCTTGACAAACTCGGCGTAAAGGTGCAGGTCGTCAAGGTCGGCACATACAAGAGCGCCGTCGAACCGTTTATCCTTAAAGAAATGAGCGAGGCCGCAAGACTGCAGAACAAAGTCTATATAGACTCGATCTGGTCTTATTATGCGGCGACAATAGCCGATAACCGGTCTATTGCTCCCGCACGCGTGTCTGCATGGGCCGACAGTCTCACTTATGCCTGGACCGCCGAAGAGTGCATCACGGCCGGTGTGATAACCAAGTCGGCGTATGGCCGTGAGTTCGACAAGATTCTTAAAGCCAAAAGCGGCATTAAGGAAGACGACGACATCCGCCTTGTTTCTCCCTCTGAATATATCGCATATAACAGTTCTGAATTCGGCGACGCTTCAGACAAGCACATCGCAGTCTATTATGCCGTCGGTGATATCGTCGACAGCGGCAGCGAAGGCATCGTCGGCAAGACTGTCGTCAAAGATATTGTTGACCTCGCCGATGACGACAACGTCGAAGGTCTCGTCCTTCGTGTCAATTCTCCCGGCGGCAGTGCTTTCGCTTCGGAACAAATCTGGGAAGCGCTTCAGTATTTCAAATCAAAAGACAAACCCTTCTATGTCTCGATGGGCGATTATGCGGCATCGGGCGGTTATTATATCTCATGTGGTGCCGACAGCATCTACGCTGACAAAACGACCCTCACGGGCTCGATCGGTGTCTTCGGCATGATTCCCGATTTCAGCGGACTCGTCACAGGCAAGCTTGGTGTAACTTTCAGTGAAGTTGCCTCAAGCCCCAACGCCGCTTTCATGTCACTTGTTGAGCCGATGACTCCCTATCAGCTCGGCGCCATGCAGAAGAGCGTCAATGAAATCTACGAGCTCTTTACAAGCCGCGTCGCCGAAGGCCGCGGAATGGCAGTCGATAGCGTCAAGGCCATAGCCGAAGGCCGTGTCTGGGTAGGTTCGAGTGCTGTAAGTCTCGGCCTTGTCGACAGAATCGGCTCACTCACCGACTGTATAAACGATATGGCCGACAACCTGTCGCTCCGTCATGACCAGTATGTGTCATATCCGTCGGTCGACAGCGATATCTTTAAAGCGCTCATGAACGAGACCGGCCGACTTGATGTCGCCGGTATGGCTTTTGACAAAGAGACACTCAAGGCGCTCCACGCCGTCAAGCGGCTGCGCGAAGCCGCACCTGTTCAGGCTCGTATGCCTGAAATCGAAATCCGCTGACAAATAAATTCTATAGACTGCTTCTGAATGTCCGCGCGCAATGTAATGTCGAAAATGATTCTGCTTCCGTGTTCGAAGATATACGGGGCGGTGACCTACATGCGCAATAAATTCTTTGACTGGGGCATACTCAAACAGCATGAATTTGACGTGCCTGTCGTTGTCGTAGGCAATCTGGCCGTCGGCGGTACCGGCAAGACCCCCCACGTCGAATTCATACTCAGCCAGCTTCGCTACAGCTTCCACATCGCTGTCCTCAGCCGTGGCTACAAACGCCATACCAAGGGCTTTGTCATGGCCTCTGACAAATCGACTCCGCGCGATGTCGGCGACGAGGCCTATCAGATATATCAGAAATTCAACGGCGACGTCGTTGTTGCCGTCTGCGAGGAACGTGTCGCCGGCATAAACGAGCTTCTGAGACTCGATCCCAACATCAATCTCATTCTGCTTGACGATGCCTTCCAGCACCGTTATGTCAAGCCAAAGGCTTCGATTCTTATCACTGAATACAACCGTCCCGTTTTTGAAGACAGCATGCTGCCATACGGTCGTCTGCGTGAGTCGATAAGAGGCCTTAACCGCGCAGATATGGTTGTCGTGACAAAATGCCCCGACACTATCAAACAGCTTGATTTCAGGATTTATTCAAAGCATCTCGAACTATATCCTTTTCAGGAACTTTTCTTCTCAAAATATGCCTACAACAATCCTGTCCCCCTGTTTCCCGACAGGGTAAAGGCTTTCCCGTATCTTGACTGGCTGCTTGAGACAGACACCGTTCTCGCTGTCGCCGGCATAGGCAATCCGCGGCCTTTCGTCAGATATCTCAAAAGCTTCCGGGCCAAGGTCAAGGTCAATGTTTTCCCAGACCATCACAGCTATACACGCAAGGACATAGAGCTGTTGCTCAACCGTTTCAATACAATGCGCGGCGAGCGTAAATATATCATCACGACCGAAAAGGATGCTGTCAGGCTTATCTGTAACCCTTATTTTCCTCACGAGCTCAAACCCTATATTTTTTATCTGCCCGTCGAAGTCGAGTTTATCAATCCGGCAGGCCCGACTGCTTTTGTCGACGCTTTGCGCAAACTGATCAGGCAATGACGCGCGCAGAAACTTTAGCACATCGAAATACGTTTACATACTAATCTAAAACCAATAATAAATAAAACCATGTTAGAAAAAATAAATCAGACAGCCGACTATCTGCGTTCAAAGGTCGCCGATATGCCTGAAATCGCGATAATCCTCGGCACCGGTCTCGGCAGCCTCGTTGACCACATCACCGATAAACTTTATATTCCCTACAAGGAAATCCCCAATTTCCCCGTCTCGACAGTCGAGGGTCACAGCGGCAACCTGATTTTCGGTATGCTTGGCGGCAAACGTGTGATGGCCATGCAGGGCCGTTTCCATTATTATGAAGGTTACGACATGAAACAGGTGACATTCCCCGTCAGAGTCATGCAGGTGCTCGGTGTCAGGACTCTTCTTGTGTCGAACGCAGCCGGTGGCATGAACAAAGAGTTTAAGGTCGGTGACGTTATGGTTATCACCGATCACATCAATCTCTTCCCCGAGAATCCGCTGCGTGGCAAAAACTACGAAGAGTGGGGCCCCCGCTTCCCGGCAATGACTGAAGCTTATTCAAAGAAGCTTGTCGCTATCGCAGACAAAATCGGCGAAGAGCAGGGCCTGCGTCTGATGCACGGCGTCTATGTCGGCACCCCCGGCCCGACATTCGAGACCCCGGCCGAATACGAATATTTCAGAGTCATCGGCGGTGACGCTGTCGGCATGTCGACTGTGCCCGAAGTCATCGTCGCCAACCACGGCGGCATGACAGTCTTCGGCCTGTCTGTCATCACAGACCTCGGCGGCAAGGACATCACCGATGTTCCCAGCCATGAGGAGGTTCAGCTTGCCGCTGTCAAGGCCCAGCCTACGGTAGTGGCTCTGATGAAGACACTTGTCGAACGTTTATAATATACTATTATAAGAGCCGGTTTAACCGTTAAGGTCTGACCGGCTCTGATCATACACAAAAATGGAAGACAAACAGACAGAAATATCAACTCTTGGCGAGTTTGGTCTCATCGACCGTCTGACAAAAGATATCGAGCTGACAAACGCCTCATCTAAAAAAGGTGTCGGCGACGATGCCGCAGTGCTCGAATACAATGATACCGAGGTACTCGTCACCACTGACCTTCTTCTCGAAAACGTTCATTTCGATTTGACGTACGTCCCTCTCAAACATCTGGGCTATAAGGCGGCCATCGTCAATATCTCCGATATCTGCGCGATGAACGGCACCCCGCGCCAGCTCACCGTTTCGCTCGGCATATCGAAGCGCTTCACCGTCGAGCACATCGAGCAGCTATATTCCGGCATAAAGGTCGCCTGCAAACTCTATGGCGTCGATGTCGTCGGCGGCGACACCTGTGCCTCGCATCAGGGTCTCGTCATTTCGATAACATGTATCGGTGACGCGCCCAAGGACAAAATCGTCTACCGCAACGGTGCGCATGACACCGATCTTATCTGCGTCTCGGGCAATCTCGGCGCCGCTTACATGGGCCTCCAGCTGCTCGAGCGAGAGAAGGTGGCATCGGCCGGACGCGCCGATTTCGAACCCGATTTCGCCGGAAAAGAATATCTCGTCGAGCGTCAGCTCAAGCCCGAGGCCCGAAAGGATATAATCGAGGAACTCGCAGCCGCCGGCATAAAGCCAACGGCGATGATGGACATAAGCGACGGCCTTTCGTCTGAATTGCTTCATATCTGCAAGCAGAGCAATGTCGGCTGCCGCATATACGAAGACCGAATCCCTATCGACTATCAGACAGCCGTCATGGCCGAAGAACTCAACATGAATCTCGTCACCGCGGCTCTCAACGGCGGCGAGGACTATGAGCTCCTCTTCACCGTGCCGCTGACCGACCACGAGAAGGTGTCGAAGCTCAAAGACGTCAAGACAATCGGCTATATAACCCGCCCCGAGCTCGGCTGTGCGATGATCACACGCGACGACAACGAGATCACGCTTAAGGCTCAGGGATGGAATCCGCTTGCCGAAAACTGATGCGTGTGCCTAAAAATGTTTGGTGATTGACGATAATATGTTTAAATTTGCACCGTAAAAACATAGAACATTAAACAACGTCATGATCAATCGCATACTAATCAGAACCAAAGTCGTGCAGATGCTTTATTCTTACCTTCTGACACGCAGTGAGTTTAGAATAGATTCAGCCCCTGAGAACGGCTCAAAAGACAAAAGATATGCTTATGCGGTTTATTCAGATCTTTTGATTCTGATACAGGAGCTGTCGGGCTGTCGCATCGCCCGCAACAAAAAACAGCCTCGGGTTGACGTAGATCCCAAACTTGCAAGAAACAGAGTAGGCAAGGCACTTGCCGATAATGACACCGTCAAGCAGATGGTATTGCGCGGCGCTGTCGATACATCGAAGTTCGACGCCTTGTTACAACCGCTCTTAGACCGCATCACAGATTCTGCAGCTTTCCGCGATTATAAAAAAATCAAAGCGTCCGCACTCGCCGACGATGTGCGTTTTTGGCTCACTATTCTGTCGACAGTGATAGCTAAGGACGACGCATTCAAGGCTCTGATGCATGAAGACGCCGAATTTACCACTGTAGGTTTCAATGCCGGCATAAGGCAGGTGGCCGACACCCTCACGTCATATCAGGACAGCCGTCTCGCATACATAAATGCCGGCAAAGAACTCAAGGCATCGCTCGACAAGGCCTATGAGCTTTACAACAGCCTCTTCGTGCTGATGATGGAGCTTACACACGAGCAGTATACACGTCTTGAGAATGCCAAGACAAAGCATCTTGCCACTCCCGAGGAGCTTAATCCCAACATGCGTTTCGTCGAGAATATGTTTATCGAACGTCTCCGCGAAAACGATAGCCTTCAGAATTATCTGTCTGCAAATCCCGTATCGTGGGAGAATAATCCCTCTCTTATACGTTCCTTGCTCGACAGCATTCTCAGTTCTCAGCTCTACGCCGATTATATGGCTCAGCCGTCGACCGACTATGCTACCGACTGTGAATTCTGGCGCTCTGTCGTCAAGAATATCATCCTGCCGAGCGACGACCTCGCCGAAGCTCTCGAGTCTATGTCGATATATTGGAACGACGACCTCCAGATAATGGGCACATTTGTGTTGAAGACCATAAAACAGTTTGCTTCTTCACCCGATAAACAGATAAACCTTCTGCCCGAATACAAAGACGACGAAGACGAGAATTTCGGTCCCGACCTCTTCCGGCTTGCCGTCGAAAATCGTGAGACATACCGCGAATATATCGACCGCTTCATCAATGCCTCTCAGTGGGATCCCGAGCGCCTTGCCTTCATGGATATCGTCATCATGACAGCGGCCATAGCCGAGTTCATCAACTATCCGGCCATACCTGTTCCCGTGACCATGAACGAATACGTCGAGATCGCAAACTGTTATAGCACAAACAAAAGCGGCCAGTTTGTAAACGGCATTCTCTTCTCGGTTGTTAATTATCTTAAGACCGAAGGCATAATAATGAAATAATAATTAAAAAAACAATAAAACGATGGAACTCAACTCAATTCTTCTTCAGAACGCTCAAGGCAGCGGCATTTCGTCAATCATCATGATTGTGGCCCTGTTTGCAATCTTCTATTTCTTTATGATCCGTCCCCAGCAGAAACGTCAGAAAGAAATAAAAAAATTCCGTGAATCACTCGGCAAAGGTGACAGCGTCGTCACAGCCGGCGGCATCCATGGCAAAATCCGCGACATCAAAGAAGACTCGTTCATTGTCGAGATTGCCGATGGCGTACGCATCCGCATCGACAAAGGCTCGGTATATCCTTCTGCTGCCGAAGCCAACCAGAGCGCACAGGAAAACGCCGATAAAAAATAAGTCGACCATTATTCGTGCCAAATGGGATTGCCGGCGCGCATAAAGCAGCTATACAAAAACACAACTGACCTCGTCCGCTCTCAGCGCGGGCGTCACGTCGTTGTGTTTTTGATTTTTTTAGTCATATCGGCGATATTGTGGTGTGTGCTTACTCTCAACGAAGAGCAGCAATATGATCTGCGCATGCCTGTGCGTCTCGAAAATGTCCCCGACAGTGTCACTGTGATATCGACACCGCCGGCTTTTATGAGCGTCAGCGCAAAAGGAAAAGGCACCCAGCTGTTCAAACATTCGATTGGCCACGCGCCGTGGTTCGGCATCGACTTCAGGCTTTACCGTAGCCGCAATTCCATACACCTTGGCGACGCCGACCTCAAGGCTATTGCAAGGTCATCTCTTGGCGGAGCTACCGTACAAGTCGTCTCGCCTGATTCGGTCAACTTGCTGTTTACCGCAAAAAAACCGCTGCGCAAGCCTGTCGCGATTGACTACAAAGTCTCACCCGGGCCGCAGTCGACCATTGTCGGTCATCCGCATCCATCCGTCGACTCCGTCAGAGTCTATTATGTCTCGCAGATGCCTTATAATGTCAAATCTGTCTCGACCGAGCCGATTCATCTCTCTGATCTCAGTGCGACAACCACTGTCAGAGCCAAACTGATAGCTCCCCGCAACTGTCGCGTGATACCTGACAGCATTGACGTCACCATCGACGTCGAGCCGCTCATTATGAAGACAAGGCGTGTCGTCATCGAACCTGTAAATGTGCCCTCTGACATGAAGCTGATTACCTTCCCGGCTCAGATTGACGTTATTTACATGGTGCCGATGAGCATCTACCGCACTACAGATCCCCATTTCAGAGTCACGGCAGATTATCGTTCTATTAATGTCGGACGTTCGCGTAAAGTCAGACTCAGACTCCACGACGTACCCTCTGAGCTCGTCAACGTCCACCTATCGGCCGACAGCGCCGAATATATAATCGAAAGATTATGAAGACAATTGCAATCACAGGCGGCATAGGCGCCGGTAAGTCTGTTGTCAGCACCATCTTACGTCTGATGGGCTATTATGTCTTCGATTGCGACACCGAGGCCAAGGCCATCATGGACGGAAGCGATGCCATAAAGACTGCACTTGTCACGCATATCCATGAAAAAGCTGTTGTCGACGGTGTCATAGACCGTCGCCTTATTGCCGGGGTTGTCTTCAGTGATGCAGCCAAGCTTGACAAACTCAATGCCATCATCCACGAGGCCGTCAGACTGAGGCTCTCGCAGGTAATAGCCGAGCGCTCGAAGACCGACAGCCACATCTTTGTCGAAACCGCCATTCTCTATCAGAGCGGCCTCGACCGCATGGTCGACGAAGTCTGGGAGGTGGTTGCCGAAGACGAGGTCAGAATCGCACGTGTGATGAAACGTAACGCCCTTTCCCGCGGCGATGTCATCGCCCGCATCGAGTCACAACGGTTCACACCCGACGCACTTCATCCCAATGTCCATGAAATAAATAATGACGGCTTTACGGCCGTCATTCCTCAGATATTGAATCTTTTGCGATAATAGTCAGAACCGCAGGCTGAACTTGTCGCCGTCGTTCCATACAGGAAAATCATCGCGGAACTTATTGAGCTTGTCTTTGTCGAGTACGGCAGAGACAATTTTGTTTTTATCGCCAGTCAAGGCAATAGGTCTGCCGAGATAGTCAAAGATAAACGACAGATTGTCGTAGTCGCCGAATCCGTCACGTCCGCTGCGGTTGGCGCCGATGACATAAGCCTGATTCTCGATGGCGCGGGCGATGAGAAGATGCTCCCATGCGTATGCCCGTGCCGACGGCCAGTTGGCTGTCACAATCATAAGATCGTAATGGTTGTCGGTGTTTCGGCACCATACCGGGAATCTCAGGTCGTAGCAGACAATCATCATTATGTTCCATCCTCTGAATCTTACTACAGGCGGCGCGGTTACACCTGGACTGAGCATCGATCCCTCGGCGCTGATCTTGAAAAGGTGATGCTTGTCATAGAAAGTCTCCTCGCCCGACGGCTCTATGAAAAAACCGCGGTTATACATGCTTGATGCCGTACGCGCCAGAAAACTGCCTGCCACAGCTACATTATAGCTTGCGGCCAGACGTCTGATCTCGGCTACGGTGTCGCCTGAATTCGGCTCTGAAAGCTCCATCATCTTGTCGCGGTCAAAAACAAAACCGGTCGAGAAAAGTTCCGGTAATACCACAACATCAGTGTCGATGTCTATTCGTGACATCAACCTTTCGACAGTTCCGAAATTGGCTTTCTTGTCGCCGTCAACGATGTCGACAGGCAGTACGGCTGTTTTAAGTGTCGAGTTGAAAATCATATCAGTCTGCGCAGAATTTATCAGGATATTTACCGGTGAATTGTCTGTAATACTTCTTTATTTCAGCCATGTCCCGCTCATTGTCGCCGCTCGGCGTGAAGGTTCGGGTTATCGTGATTTCCTTTTTCTTGAAATCGATTGCCCCGAGCACGATAGGAACTCCGGCTTCACGGGCTATGTTCAGAAATCCGGTGTGCCACTTTGTGACGCGGCTGCGTGTGCCTTCGGGCGTGATTGCCAGCTGCATGCGGTCGGCGTCATTGAAACGCCTGACTATCGTCTCGACAAGCGAGCCTCCTCTGACGCGTGGCACGGGTATGCCGCCTATGGCTTTGAATATCGGCCCCAGCGGCCAGAAAAACCAGGCCTCCTTCATCAGGAAGCCTGCTTTTCTGCCTGCGGCGGCATAAGCGAGTTTGCCGAGTATGAAATCCCAGTTGCTCGTGTGCGGTGCGACGCAGATTATACACTTCGGATAATCAGGCACCGTAATTTCGAGTTTCCAGCCGGCAAGCTTCAGTATTAACGCCGCTAAATTCATTATTCAGCCTTTGTTTTGCCGGGAAGTGCGGCGTTCATCTCTTTGACAATCTCGACGACTCTTTCGTTGAACGAGTCGATGAGCTTCTTGAACGCTGCGTGATAATATGCGGCTTTGGCTTTGTTATAAGCGCCTTCGTTTTCAAAATCCTTGCGGGCTTTGTCAAACGAGAAGCTGCATTTCGAGATCGAATCGGTCTGAAGCGATGCGATCTCGTTTACAATTTTATATGCTTTCTCGCGGTCGAAGTCGTTGATTGCGTGTGATGCGATCAGTATTTCTGCTGCGAGGTCACCACAGGTGTAGTGTACTGATTTTTTTACTTTGCGGATACTTGCCATAATTGATAAATATAAAAGTGTTGGTTATTGTTTCTGAAGGAGATATTTTTTGAGAGCCGGGTAGGTGGGCGGCAGTTTGTCGGTGTGCACCGGTTTCGCCATGAACCGCGTGAGCTGCAGAGGCAGTTCCATGGCCTTCCCTGTGACAGAAGTCATCACATCGAGTGACTTCGCCGGATGCTCGGTCGAGAAAATCAGCGCCGCTTCATTTGGGTGCAGCATGTCGGCCGCGGCAAAAGCCACTGCCGTATGCGGGTCGATGAAGGCGCCGTGCTCTGTCAGCACTCTGTTGATTGCCGCTTTTATCATGTCGTCTCCTATCGTCGCGGTTTCGATTTCTTCTCTGATGCGCGACTGGTCGTTGCCGTAAAGCGATATCAGACGTTCGAGATTCGTCGGAGTGTCCGTGTCCATACACCTTGCCAGTGTCTGTCTCACAGGCTTTGAAATGATCTGACCTGTCACCAGATAGCGATAGAATGGATTATTGCCGTTGCAGGCGGCTATAAGTTTGCCCAGTCCGAGACCCATCCGGCGCGATATGACGCCTGATGTGACAGCACTCAGATTGCCCGATGGTATCGAGAAAACCGTCTTCTCAGGATTCACGCCCATAGCATTCAGACGGGCCGCGGCATAAAAGAAAATAATGACCTGCGGCAGCAGTCGGGCTATATTGGCAGAATTGGCACTCGTAATATTCATCTTCTGCCGCAGCGACTCGTCGATCATTGCCGCGCCGGCCATTTTCTTGCAGTCGTCGATTGTACCGGCTACCTCTACGGCTCTCACATTGTCACCGGCCGCAGTTATCTGCATCTGTTGCGAACGGCTTAGCACACCTTTCGGGAAAAGAACAAACACATTTGTGTTCTTTACGTTTCTGAAACTGTTAGCCACGGCCGCACCGGTGTTGCCAATCGTCGTCACGATGACATTTAGCGGCTTTGCTTCGTCATGATATAGTTCTTTAGTGAGTCCGGCCATAAACCGTGCGCTTATATCCTTGAACGCCAGAGTAGGGCCATGGAAAAGTTCTATCATATACCGGTCACGTCCGGCAGATATCAGGGGCATGTCAAACGACAGCGCCTCGTCTGCGATTGCCTTGAGACGTGCCGACGCGATGTCGTCGCCGAAGAGCATGTTGCAGATCACAAATGCCGTTTCTTTGAGCGACATCTCGCTCATGTTGTTTATGAAAGCCCGGGGTACGACAGGAAGTCCCGCAGGCAGATATTGACCGCCGTCAGGTGCATAACAGTCAATCAAGGCGTTGCGGAGCGTGATGTCGACCGAGTGCTGTTTGGTGCTGTAATATCGCATTCAAGTATACGGTTGATTGCTATTGCAAACTTAACGAATTCCGCTGACAATAACAACCCGCCGACACTTAAAATTCACCTCGCGTTCATTTTTTTCTTATAATTGCCACACGTTTGTGCGGTTCTTTGAATAGAGCCTCGCCGTTGATGACCCGGACGGTCTGACCCGTATAAAGTTCGGTGACAGTGTCGCCGTCTTTAAAGGCAAATCCGACATTGATGGGGCGGCTTTCGTCTGGCAAAAGTTTTATCACGATTGTGTCATTGCCGTCATAGCGCATACAGGTATGATTGTCAATCGTCTTTTGCCGCCCGCGCCCGATTACGGGATTTGCGCGGCGGATCTGCCCAAGCTTCTGAAAATGAGTGAGTAGGCAGCTGTCTGTGTCGTTCCAGTTCATGTCTGACCTGAATGCCTGCGCGCTGTCGACGTTATACTTGGCGTCACTCAGTTTGCGGCCGGTCTCGTCGCCATAAAAAATCTGAACCGCTCCGGGCGACAGCAGCAGCGTTGTGGCGCAGTCGGCCATGTTCTCAGCGTCGGCGTCGCGATGATACGAATTGTTCAGATAGCTGAACGGGTGCCAGTCTGCATGAGCCGCAACACTGTCGGCATAAGCCTGCCATGTGTATACAATGCCGTCGAGGTCTCCGTGTTTCGGGAAATAGAAATTCACCATGCTCGAAAAACCGGCACCGGCATATTCAGGTTTATAATCAATTGTCGCGCAGTCAAAATCACCTGTCATGTAGAAGCGGTCTCGCCATTGCGCGGCAGGGTCGTCGCGATGGTTTGCGCGCCATTTGTCCAAGGCTTTGTTGCATGCTTCATTGAGCTCTTTCCAACGGCTCAAGTGTACGTTCTCGACTATATCACAGCGGAAACCGTCAATGCCGAATTCTTCGACCCATGACGATATCCACGCTGTCACATGTTCAATCGGACTCCGGTCATGGCTTTTTCGCAGCTCTTTGGCCGACGGATTGACCCACTTGTCGTTGTCATTACCCTCACGGTCCCATTTTCTTTTAAGAAATCCGGGGATGGCAGTCGGTTTATCGCTTTCGTCTTTGAAGTCGGGCATGCCGTAGACGGTTGCCTCCAGCGGATTATCTTCGTCCCAGCCTTCGTCAGGCATACGTACCCAGTCGCGGTTATACCACCCCTTCCAGTTCAGTCGTCCGGCGAAGAAATCGTCGTAGCTCCAGTCGCGTAAATGTGTCGCTGCCTCCTTCTCGGTAAGACCGGTTTCGGCGAATCCATATTGCACGGCGTCAAGCAGAGTAGGGTAGCCGGGGTCGTTCAGATTGGCGCCGAGCATGACTCTGATGCCCTGAGCGTGAAGAGTGTCGACGAGTTCGCGCAGTTCGGCGACAGTACCATAATTCTTATCTGTCTGAGTGTAGTCGAGCGGGTAATATCCGTGGTAGCCGTAATGAGGAAAATCGTTTATAGCCCCTGAGCCGGACATCCAGCCGTGTATCTGTTCATAAACGTCGGTAAGCCAGACGACATCGACACCGAGGTCTGTGAAATATCCAGCCTTTGCTTTCTCTGTCAGACCCTTGAAGTCGCCGCCGTGGAATGTCGCCGCATTCAGTCGCTCGCTGCCGTAGTCGGTGATGCGTCCGTAGTTGACGTCATTGCTTGTGTCACCGTTGCAGAAACGGTCGGTTATCAGAAAATATACAGTCGCGCCTTTCCAGTCGAAAGTAGGCTTGGCGGCAGTGTATGGCGGACAGAGTGCGCATATCGATAGCGCGATAGATATTATGGTAGTTTTCATTGCAGAAATGTTTTTGCCGCAAAATTAACAGTTGCGGCAGCGTTCTGCAATACTGATTTATAACCATGTCGTGGCTGACTTCTAAATCAGTTTCATGGCTGTCGCAGCAGCCACGGCCTCGACTGAGTTGCCGACACTTAGCTTTTCTATGATGTTCTGACGGTGCCGATTGACTGTGTGTATGCTTATACCGAGTACGGAGGCAATCTGTTTGCTTGGATGTCCCTGCTGTATCAGTCTCAGTATCTCTTTTTCGCGTTTGCTTAAGATATGGCGACGTTTTTCACTGAAGTTCACTGACTTTATCTCGCCGGTGCCGTTGTTGACGATGTGTGGCGCAATGCCGGCGTCGTTGCCGGTATATGGCGATAGGTCATAGCAGCACATTATAAGCCACATCTTCCCCTCTGGTGACAGAGCCGCCACTTGCGTGCTGTTGTCTACCGTGCGGTAAATGCCGCGGCTGTCTTTCATCCTCACGCGGCAGACTGCCTTGACTGACATCTTTTGCTCTGTCGGCATTCTGTCTGCCATTTTGAAAAAATCATATTCGAGCATCCGTTTCTCGACAAGGTCTTCGGGATGGAGCCTTTCATATATCTCATCTTCATCGCTCGACGATACCTCTTTATATGATTTTTCGTCATCGGCGAAGCCTATCAGACGCCCGAAGGCTCCGGCATAGACAAAACAGCGGTCTGATGATGCGTCGGTTATCACGGTGCAGGCGTTTGATGCCTCGACCATGACTGATGCCCGCATTTTCACCTCTTGCAGCTGCGCGGACGGCAATTCTTCATCGCCGAGATTCTGAGCCTCATATATTCTGTTCAGTTCATTGCGTAGAATATCCATGGTCGGTGATATGAAAATTAAGGCCGCCAATCATTTGATTGACAGCCTCTTCTTGTGCGCATGAAGGGACTCGAACCCCCACGTCTTACGACATTAGATCCTAAGTCTAACGCGGCTACCAATTACGCCACATGCGCGGTTTCGTTGTGCAAAGATAGTGACTTTATATTATTTGTGCAAGCCGTCGGCACAAAAAAAGAGGCAACGCCGTCAGGCATCACCTCTTTTATAAATTCCACACCAAAGGATGCGATGAAACTCCGAATAGACAGGGTTTGAGTGCTCGCCCTCCTTTGTAATCCGCCTGGCTTTAAAGCACCTCCGAAGAGGTTGGGGCCCGCCATTGGATGACTAAGCTTGTCTCGGTATTTCATTATGATTTGAAGAGTTTCCCAATCTACTTTGATGTGGTATATCTTTAATCTTTCTTGCGAATCTCGGGGCTTTATTATTTCTCACTCTCGAGACCCGCGCCTCGGCTCTCTTGCCTTTGATTTTATAACACAAAGTTATGCAAAACTGTTTATACATGCAATTTTTTTAATATGTTTTTTGGCATAAATTTTTCACGGATTATTCTTACATTTGTGCCGTGAATTCTATAGATAAAGAGATTAAGCAGATAGCCCTCCCCGCTATTGTCACCAACATAAGCGTACCATTGATGTCTATGGCCGATGTCGCTGTTGTCGGTCATATCGGCTCGGCCACATATATCGGCGCCGTAGCTGTCGGATCGAGTGTCTTCAACATGGTCTACTGGCTGCTCAATTTTCTGAGAATGGGGTCGAGCGGCATGACGGCACAGGCTTTCGGCCGCGACGACCGCGCTGAGATTAAAGCCCTGTTTTACCGTGGAGTCACTTTGGCCGCGGTGTTGAGCGTTACGATATTGCTTTTTAACCGGCCCATCGGCCGCGCGTTGATTGACTTTATGGACCCCGACGTTGCAACCCGCGCCCTCGCCGACACTTATTTCAGTGTCGCTGTCTGGGGTGTGCCGGCTGTCCTTGTCACCTATGTCATGTCGGGATGGCTTCTCGGCATGCAGAATTCCCGGGCAATCATGTATGTTTCCGTTATTATTAATGTGATAAACATATGTCTCAGCGTGTCGTTTGTCTTTGCTTTCGGCTGGGAGATAAAAGGTGTGGCCGCGGCGACGGCTGTTTCTCAGTGGCTCGGAGCCTTTGCCCTTGCCGTCTATATCGCAAAGAAATACAGCATCTCTTTTCCCGGCAGGACGTTGGTCTTCAGGTTTGCAGAATTTCGCAAACTTATGTCTGTCAACATTGATATCTTTTTGCGCACTCTCTGTCTCGTTCTTGTTACAGTGTGGTTCACCCGTTCGGGTGCTCGGCAGGGTGTCGACATTCTGTCGGCTAACGCTCTGCTGATGCAGCTGTTCACCTTTTTTTCATATTTTATCGATGGCTTTGCTTTTGCGGGCGAGGCTTTGGCCGGTAAATACTACGGCGCTTCGTCGCGGGCAGGCCTTTCTCGTCTCGTCATCGGCCTTTTCAAGTGGGGTATCTCTCTGTCGGCTGTTTTTGTAATTGCATATTTTTTTGCCGGCAGCGCAATACTGTCGCTCCTGACCGATAACCGCCCTATAATAGATATATGTGAGAAATATATCGGATGGGCGGCAGTCATTCCGGTTGCCGGAGTCATGGCCTTCGTCTTCGACGGCGTTTTTGTCGGCATGATGGAGACGCGCGCCATGCTCGTCTCCATCGCAATTGCGGCTGTCGTATTTTTTGCCGTCTATTTCAGCTTCGACAGTCTATTAGGCAACCATGCGCTTTGGCTCGCGTTTGTGCTCTATCTCGCGGCAAGAGGCATCGTCGAGCTATTTCTTTACTTAAACAAACTCAGGCATCTGACCTGGACTAAATGAACGATATAAGCCTTTTTGCCGCACCCCTCCAGGGTTATACCGATGCTATATGGCGTCATTGTCACGCTCTTATATACGGAGGCGTCGATTCATATTTCACACCGTTCGCACAGATAGAAAAAGGCACGATACGTCCCAAAGACATTAAAGATATATTCAATCCGCTTAACGCAAACCATAGGCCCGTAGCCCAGATAATTTTCAGAAATGTTGACGAGTTCACAGCCCTGTGTGACCGGCTTACAGGCGAAGGTCTTAGAGAAATAGACCTCAATATGGGTTGTCCGTTCGTCCCTCAGCTGAAAAAGGGCAGGGGAGCGGCGACACTCCTCAACGCCAGTCTCCTCTCTGAAATCTCAGAACTTATGTCGACGCGTTATTCCTCGGTGCGGTTCTCCTTGAAAATGCGCCCCGGTGTATCCGCTTTG